>Ga0164243_10008322_pt1 | contig 15324 bp, 15 predicted proteins | sample OricompcompostOP_FD_108781 | JGI IMG/M metagenome (GOLD analysis project Ga0164243, IMG submission 108781) | Organic Plus compost microbial communities from Emeryville, California, USA - Original compost - Organic plus compost (OP) | ecosystem: Engineered > Solid waste > Mixed feedstock >... | reverse complement strand
TCGCTCGCTGACGCTCGCTCATGCGTGTTCCCCCTCGGGTACGAAGACGGCCTCGCCGGCGGCGCGCAGGCAGGCGGCCATCGACGTGGCGCCGGCATCCGGGGTACCGACACTGCGCGCCGCGAGCGGCCGGGCCCGGCCCAGCTTCGGGGTCAGCTCCGCGGTCGCCGCGGCGGCTGCGGTGGCGGCGTCCGCGGCGGTACGCCACGCGTCACCCACCGCCGCGCCGCCGTCCAGCGCCGCCTCGAACGCGTCCGCGAACGGCAGCAACGCGTCCAGCATCGTCTTGTCGCCGGGTCGCGCGCCGCCGACCGCGGCCAGTTCGGTGGCGCCGGCCCGTACCGCCGCGCGCAGCCGGGCGCCGTCCGGTGCCGCGCCGTCGCCGAGCTCGGCACCGACCGCGCGCAGCAGTACGCCCCAGAGCATTCCGCTGGTGCCGCCGGCCCGGTCGCCGAACGCGGTACCGGCGGCGGCGAGGGTACCGCCGAGACCGCCCGGGTGGTCGTGCGCGGCGGCCGCGGCGGCGCGCAGCCCGCGTACCATGCCCGTACCGTGATCGCCGTCCCCGGCCACCGCGTCGATCCGGCCCCACTCGTCCGCGGCGGCCTCGGCGGTGGCGAGCATGGCGTCGAGGGCGGCCCGGGCCTGCGCCGCGGCGCGTACCGACTCGGGGTCGGCCGGGGCCCGCGGGACCGCGGCCTCCGCCTCGACCGGCGTCGGGGACGCGGCGGCGGCGAAGCGGGGCAGGTCGGCGACCGACCCGCGGCGGTACGCGGGGGTGTCCGCCGGCGCCGCCCACAGCTCGGCCAGCTCCTCGTCCAGCCACAGCAGGGTCAGCGACACCCCGCCCATGTCCAGGCTGGTCACCAGCTCGCCGACCTCGGGCAGTACCACGGTGAGGCCGGCGTCGGCGAACAGCGCCGACAGGTGGTGCCAGAGCACGAACAGTTCCTCGTACTTGGTGCCGCCGAGGCCGTTGAGCAGTACCGCCACCCGGTCGCCGGCGCCGTCCGGGCGTTCCGCGAGCAGCGGCGCGGCGAGGGTCGCGGCCAGCTCGTCGGCGCGCTGCCGGGGTACCGTCTCGATGCCGGGTTCGCCGTGGATGCCGAGACCCAGCTCCATCTCGTCCGCGCCGACGGTGAACAGCGGTTCGCCGGCACCCGGTACGGTGCAGCCCGCGAACGCGATCCCGAAGCTGCGGGTGGCGTCGTTCGCCTTGCGCGCCAGGCGTTCCACGGTGTCCAGGTCGTCGCCGCGATCGGCCGCCGCACCGGCGATCTTGAACACGCAGAAGTCGCCGGCGATGCCGCGTCGCTTGTCCGCCTCGGCGGCCGGCGCGGAGGCCACGTCGTCGGTGACGAGCACGGTACGGCAGTCGACGCCCCCGGCCCGCAACCGTTGCTGCGCGGCGCCGAAGTTGAGCACGTCGCCGGCGTAGTTGCCGAAGCTGAACAGCACCCCGGCGCCGCCGTCCAGCGCCCGACCGGCCCGGTACGCCTGCTCGGCCGACGGCGAGGTGAAGATGTCGCCGACGACGGCGGCGTCCGCCAGCCCGGCGCCGACCGTACCGCAGAAGGCCGGGTAGTGGCCGGACCCGCCGCCGATGATCACACTGACCTTGCCGGCCCGCGGCCCGCCACGGCGCATCACGACCGAGGCGTCCGGCACCCGCTCCACGTACCGGGAGTACGCGGCGCAGAACCCGTCGACCATCTCCTCCGGGAACGCGGCCGGCTCGCCGTAGATGTGTGCCACCGGATGCCTCCTCTCAGTACCGTTCCAGCAGGGACAGCGCGTGGGTACGGGCGTCCGCGTGGTCGGCCGCCACGTGCTCGGCCAGCGCGAGCGCGTCCGCCGCCGGCGGGTACTGCCGGTTCGGGATCGCGATGACCCGCAGCCCGGCCGCGGCGGCCGCTCGGATCCCGTTGCTGGAGTCCTCGAACGCCAGGCCCGCGCCGGCGAAACCGACCCGGCGCACCGCCTCGGCGTACACGTCGGGTGCCGGCTTGCCGCGCGGCACCTCCTCGCTGGACACGGTCGCGGCGAACAGCGCCGACAGACCGTTGTCGGCGAGGATGCGGTCGATCACCGGCCGGGCGGCCGACGAGGCGAGCCCGAGCGGTACCCGGTCGGCCAGCGCGGTGACGAGCTCGCGCGCACCGGGCAGCAGCGGTCCGCGGCCCGCGTCGATCGCGTCCACCACGTACGCCACGCACCGGTCCCGGACATCCTCGGCGGCACCGTCCCGGCCGATCCGCGACGCCAGGTACGCGGCCCACTCCGGTGCGCTCATCCCCTGCATCGCCCGGGTGTACGCGGGGTCCCAGCGGTCGCCGGCGCACGCGCGCCAGCTCTCCTCCCACAGGTGCTCGGTGTCGGCCAGTACCCCGTCGAGGTCCAGTACCGCGCCGCCGACACCGCCCACTTACCTCACCTCGTATGCGAAAGTTAACAAATCAAGTGAGATCTGATTCTGCGCGAGCCGGCGCCGACACGCAATACCTCGCCCTCGGTCCGCCGGTTCGTGGTCGGCGACCCGCTCGACATCGTCGGCCAGCCTCCCCACGGCACCCGAACACCCGCAGCGGGCTCCGCGTGGGCGAGCGGACACCGCTCGTCAGCCCGGGCCACGATCACCCGCGGCGCAGCAGTACCGCCTGGCCCTGGCCGCCGCCACCACAGATCGCCGCGACACCCAGTTCCGCGTCGCGGCGCCGCATCTCGAGCGCGAGCGTCAGTACGATCCGGAAACCGGAGGCGCCGAGCGGATGACCGAGCGCGATCGCGCCGCCGTTGACGTTGACCCGGGCCGGATCCAGTCCGAGTTCCCGGGCGGTGGCCACCACGACGCCGGCGAACGCCTCGTTGACCTCCCACAGGTCGACGTCGTCCGGGCCGAGCCCGTACCGGTCGAGCAGGCGCCGGGCCGCCGCGGCCGGCTTGAGATGCAGCGCCGGGTCGGGGCCGGCGACGACGTCCCGGCCGACGATCTCGGCGAGCGGTTCCCGGCCGGAGGCGCGCGCCTCGCCGCGGCTGGCGACGATGCCGGCCGCGGCGGCGTCGGACAGCTGCGCGGCGTTGCCCGCGGTGATCGTGCCCGTCGTGGTGAAGGCGGGGCGCAGTCGGCGCAGCGCGTCGAGGCTGGTGTCGGTACGGATGCCTTCGTCGACGGTCAGCTCGGTCCCGCCGACCGGTACGATCTCCGCCGCCAGCCGTTGTGCCGCGGTCGCCTCGGCGGCGCGCCGGTGGCTGGCCAGCGCGACGTCGTCCTGCTCGTACCGGGGGATGCCAAGGCGGGTGTTCTCCGCGTCGGACAGCTCACCCATGCCACGCAGGGCGAGCGCGCACCACAACCCGTCCCGTACCAGCAGATCGACCAGGGTGCCGTCGCCGACGGACGCGGCTCCGCGCACCCGTACCGCATGGGGCGCCTGGCTCATCGACTCGAAGCCGCCGACGACCGCGCCGCGGATCTCGCCGGTACGGATCAGGGTGGCGGCCAGGCCCAGCGACGTCATGCTGGCCAGGCAGACGTCGTTGACGGTCAGCGCCGGAACCGTGAGGGGCAGGCCGGCACGCGCGGCGACCGCACGCGCCGGGTTCTGCCCGTTACCCGCCGCCACGACGTTGCCGAGTACCACGTAGTCGACGGCGAGGCCCGGCGCGCGGTCGACGGCCGCGCCCACCGCGGCGGCACCCAGTTCGACGGCCGAGCAGGTGGCGAGGGCGCCGCCGAACCTGCCGATCGGCGTACGGGCCCCGGCGACGAGTACCGGTGCGTTGTCGTCGGCTGGCACAGCGTCATGTCTCCCGATGTCGTGCGGCAGTGGGGAATGATGATGCTGGGTCAGTATTCCGGTACGGCCACCGGCCCGCTGCCCGGGACCATGTCACGGGACGGTCAGTTCTTGACGGCGCCGGCGATGCCTTCCACGAAGTACCGCTGCAGCACGAAGAACAGGATGATCACCGGCGCGAGGGAGATCGCGGCGCCGGCGGCCATGCCCGGCCAGTCGGTCGAGTACTCGCCGGAGAACGCCAGCATCCCGACACTGACCGTACGCAGATCGGGCCGGGAGAACGTGAACACCAGCGGCAGGAAGAACGCGTTCCAGGTGTTCAGGAACGTCAGCAGGGTCGCCGACGCGGTGACCGGGGTGGCCAGCGGCAGCATGATGCGGACGAACGTGGTGCCGAAGCCGGCGCCGTCCAGCTGCGCCGACTCGAACAGCTCCTTCGGTATCCGCCGGAAGTAGCCCATGTACAGCAGCGTCAGCGCCACGTGCGCCCCGCCGGACAGCGCGATGATCATCCCGGCCAGCGAGTTGAGCAGGTGCAGCCGCTGCGCGACGTCCACCACCGGGATGATCGTGTACCCGGTCGGTACCAGCAGCGTGGCCACCAGAACGACCAGGACCACGCGGCGGCCGCGGAACCGGTACCGGCCGAGCACGTACCCGGCCATCGCGGACCGGATCACCACGATGACCACGGTCGCGACGGTCACGATCACGGTGTTGCGCAGGTACTCGCCGAAGTGCGCGGTGCTCCACGCCCGGCCGTAGTTGCCCCACACCGGCGAGTTCGGGATGACGTCGAGCCCGTCTCGGAAGATCTCGGTCGTGGTCTTCAGCGACGCGCCGATCATCCACAGGAACGGGTAGATCCACATCAGGCAGCCGGCGGCCAGCAGTACCGCCGCGATCCACCACGGCAGCCGCCGGAGCATCCGGGCGGTACGGGACCTCTGCGGTGCGGCGCTGACCATCATGAGCCCACTCCTGCGCGCCGGGCGGCGCGGACGCCGAGCAGTTGGACGATGCCGATCACGAACACGAACAGGCCGAAGATCACCGCGGCGGCGGAGGCGTACCCGAGGCGCGGGATCGTGGAGGTGAACGCCCAGCGGTAGATGTAGATCTCCAGTACCTCGCTGGAGTAGTACGGCCCGCCGCCGGTCATCGTCTGTACCAGATCGAACACGTGCAGGCTCGCCTCCAGCGACAGCAGCGTGATGATGATCGTGAACGGTGTGAGCAGCGGCAGCGTGATGTGCCGGAACAGCCGGGTCGGGCTCGCGCCGTCGATCGCGGCGGCCTCGTACAGCTCCGTGGGGATGGTCTGCAACGCGGCCAGCCAGTAGATGAGGGTGATGCCGAGCCACTTCCACACGTACACGGCCATCGCGGTCCACAGCGAGGTGTGCGACGAGCCGAGGAAGTCGATGCCGCCGCCGAACCCGAGCTTGTCCAGGAACACGTTCACCGGGCCGTTGGCGGGATCGAAGAGGGACTGCATGACCACGCCGACGATCGCGGTGGTCGTGGCGACCGGCAGGAACAGTGCGGTACGGAAGATCCGTGCCAGCGGCATCTTCGGCGAGTTGAGCAGGATCGCGGCCAGCAGCGACAGGAGGACCTGTACCGGAACGGTCACCGCCATGAACAGCAGCGTGTGCCAGAACGCCGACCAGAACAGCGGATCGTGCCACACCTCGCGGTAGTTCGCCAGTCCCACAAAGGATTTGGTGGAGGTGAAGCCGTCCCAGTCGAGCAGCGAGTACCAGTAGCTGCCCAGGATCGGGTAGACGGTGAACACGCCGTACAGCCCGACGGTGGGTGCCAGGAACAGCCACACCCACAGGGTGGTACGCCCGTGCCGACCGCCCCGCCGGCTCCGGGTCGGCGCCGGCGCCCTGCGCCGTTCGAGTACGGTCATGTCACCGCTCCGGTCCAGTTGTGCGGCGCACGTTTCGGGGTGTAGTGCGCCCGGGGCAGGTCGTCGGCGGTGCGCACGCACCAGCCGAGCAGTTCGGCCAGCAGCGCGGTGCGGACCTCGGCGAGGGACGGATCGTCGTACCGGTTGGTCAGCTCGGCCGGATCGGTGGCCAGGTCGTAGAGCTCGCCCTGGCCACGCGAGTCGTACAGCAGCTTCCAGTCGCCGCGCCGCAGCATCCTGGTGTTCCCGCTCTGCGTCACCGTGTTCAGCTCGTCGAACTGCCTCCCCTGGTACGGGAAGTGCAGCGGCGGCCGCTCGTCCGCGCCGTAGAACAGACCGCCGAAGCCGGACTCGCCGTACATGCTGGCGAACTGCTCGACCGGGTAGTCGTCGCCGGTCAGCATCGGCCAGAGGCTGCGTCCCTGTACGCCCAGCGGGATCGGCGCGCCGACCGCCTCGCACACGGTCGGCAGCATGTCGACCAGCGAGACGAAGTCGCGGTCGTTGTCGGCCGGTGCGATGCCCGGTCCCGCGACCACGAACGGGATCCGCATCAGGCACTCCGGCATCCCGGCGCCCTTGCGCTGCAGCCCGTACTCGCCGACGTAGTCACCGTGGTCGGACAGGAACACGACGATCGTGTCCTCGCCGTGCCCGCGTTCGGCCAGCCCGGTGACGAACCGCCGCAGCTGGTCATCGATCAGCCGCAGCATGCCGCAGTAGTTCGCCCGGTACCGGCGCCAGCGCTCGTCGTACCCGGGGCGCTTCTCCTCGATCAGCCGGCGCAGCCACCGCCACACGCCGCCCTTCGCCTCGGCCGCCTCCGGGCCGCAGATCCGGTCCGGTACCTCGTCCTCGCCGAACAGACCGAAGTACGGTTCCGGCACCTGGTACGGGTTGTGCGGTTCCGGGAACGACAGCCAGCAGAAGAACGGCCGGTCGTCCGGCGCCGCGTCGATCGCGTCCAGGCCCGCGGAGACGATCCGGTACGGGAACTGGCACTCCACGCCGAACGGGGTCGGGCGCTCCGCCACCTCGTGTCCGAACTCGGTCAACCACTCCTCGAACTCCGCCTCCGCGCCGCGCGCGACTCCCTCCGGTCCGCGCAGGTGCCCGTACGGGCCGGCGAACGTGTCGAAGTCCGCCGGCGTCCGGTAGAAGTGCGGCTTGCCGGCGAGGTGGATCGAGTAGCCCGCGGCGCGCAGCACGTCGATCAGGTCGTCGCCGCGCAGCACGTGCGCCGCCGCGCTGTTCTGCCGTACCCGGGTGGCGCTCGGGAACCGACCGGTCAGCAGGCTGCACCGGGCCGGTACGCACTGCGGCGCGGTGGTGTACGCCCGGTGGAACCGCGCGCCGGTACCGGCCAGCGAGTCCAGGAACGGCATCGTGTCCAGACCGAATCCGGTACCGGCGGTGAACCCCGCCCGGTGCTGGTCGGTCATCAGCAGCACGATGTTCGGCAGTCTGCTCATGGTCCTCATCTCGCCGCCGTCAGTGGTACTGGTCGGTGCCGTAGTCCTTGCCCGGCCGCCAGTTGGGGAACGCGTAGTCGTCCAGGCCGACCTTGGCGCCCTGCGCCTGCGCGGTCTTCAGCGCCCGTTCCCGTTCCTTGCTGTTGGCGTCGGACAGATCCTTCAGCGCCTTCCGGACGTCCGTGACGTCGCCGGTGAGCGCGCCCTGGACGATGTCGCCCAGCCCGGGCTTGATCTCGTTCGTCTCCGCCTGGACCTTGTTCACCTGGACGTTCTTGACCACCGGCGTCGGCCCCAGGAACACCTGCTCGGCCATCCAGCCGACCAGCTTCTTCCACGACGGGTACGCGTTCGACTTGGCCACCGCGGACAGGTCGAGCGGCGGCTGCGGCATCCAGCCGGCGAGGTCGACGTAGTACTCCTCGGTGGTGAAGTAGTCGCCGAGCAGCCGGTTGGCCGCCTTCTGCTGCCTGTCCGCCGCGGTCGGGGACAGCCAGAAGTCCCCGCCCAGCGGCGGCGCGTAGCACCGGACCGTACCGGCCTCCGGCGTCAGAATCGGGCCGACCCCGAGCGAGTCGGAGAACTCCGGGAAACTCTCCCGGATCACGCCGGGGCACCACGGCCCGTCGATGAAGTACCCGGCCGAGCCGGCCACCCACTTGGACCGCGCGATCTGGTCGTCGAACGTGTTCGATCCGGGCAGGATCAGCTTGTCCCGCGCCATGGAGACCAGGAACTCGATCGCGGTCAGGTACGGCTCGGAGTGGTACGCGAACTCCCCGGTCCGGTAGAGCGTCCCGCCGGCGCCCTCGAACCCCGCCGCCTGCGCGAGGTTGTTGACCTGGTCCTCCATCCGCTGCGTCATGCCAGCGTTCCACACCCAGCCGTACGTGTCGTCCCCGCCGGCCCGGCCGACCCTGCGCACGGCGGCACGGAACTCGTCGTACGTGCGGGGCGGGTCGTCCGGGTCGAGCCCGGCCTTCGCGACGAGCCTGGTGTTGAACCAGGTGGCCGCCTGGTAGCTGCGGAAGTTGAAGTTGGGGAAGCTGTACACCTTGCCGTCGAAGACGTGCACCCCGTCGACCAGGTGCCCCTTGAGCCGGGCCATCGCCGCGTCGCCGAGGTCCAGCGGTGCGACCCAGCCGGCCTTGATCAGCGCCGGTACCGGGATGACCAGGCCGGCGTTGGTGTGCACGTCCGGCAGCTGGTTGGACTGCTTGGCCAGTTGCAGCGCCTGGCCCATCTTCTCCGCGTTGCGGAACGTGTACTGCACCCGCATCCCGCCGGCCTTCCGGAACCGGCCGAAGATCTGCTGGTGCAGCGTGCGCTGGTTGCCCTGGTGGTCCCACCAGGTCAGGTAGTTGCGGTCCGCGGAGTCGCTGCCGCACGCGGCGAGCGCCGCGGCGCCGGCGAGGGTGCCGGACAGCTGCAGAAACCGACGGCGATTCAGCTCGACCATGGCTGCCACCCATTCCGTGTTGGCTGCGCGTACCGGCGTTGGCTGCGCGTACCGGCCTGAGGCGCGGGTCGTCCCGGCGTTGTCGAGCCGCGCCGGGCGACGGCGTTGCCGGGAGGTTACAGCGCTGTATTCAGCGCTGTCAATTCTCGTCCTATCTAGTAGGAAATTAGCCGCCGATGCACGCCGTTCCGCGAGCGGTGACCCCGATGCGTTGTGCCGTAACGGATCCGGGCGTTACTGGCCGCCTGCCGTACTCTCCCGGACCACGAGCTCGTAGTCGACGATCGTGCTGTGCGGCTCCCGGTGCCCCCGGGCACCCAGCCGCGCCGCGAGCAGATCCACCGAGATCCGCGCGATCTGCCGCTTGTCCGGCGCGATCGTGGTGATCGACGGCGTGGCGACCCGGCCGTACGGGATGTTGTCGAAGCCGACGACCGCGATGTCCTCCGGTACCCGGACGCCGTGGTTGTGCAGCGCGCGCAGCACGCCGAGCGCCAGCCAGTCGGTGAAGCAGAAGACACCGTCCGGCGGCTCCGGCAGCCGCAGCAACGACTCCGCCACCCGCTCCCCCTCCTCGCCGCGCAGCGATCCGGCCGGCCGGACCAGCTTCGGATCGCCGCGCAGCCCGGCGGCCCGCAGCGCCTGGCGGTACCCCTCCAGCCGCTCCCGGGTGGTACCGCCCTGCCTGCCGCGGCGCACCCCCACCGCCGCGATCCGGCGCCGGCCGATGGACAGCAGGTGCTCGGTGGCGGTACGCGCCGCCGCCACGTTGTCGATCGCCACGTGGTCGAAGCGGGTGTCGTACAGGTTCTCGCCGAGCAGCACGATCGGCAGCCCGGCGTCGACCGACTCCAGCGACCCCACGTCCGCCAGCCCGGGACTGTAGATCAGCCCGTCGATGCGGCGGAACAGGTCGCCGAGCACCGTACCGTTCTCCCACTCCGGGCGGCCGAGGGTCTGCTCGACCAGGACGATCCAGGAGTGCCGGTCGGCGGCCTCGATGACGTGCCGGGCCAGCTCCGCCATGTACGGCATGTCCAGCTGCGGGATGGCCAGCGCGATGATGCCGGTACGGCCCCGGGCCAGGTTCCGCGCCGACACGTTCGGCTGGTACCCGAGGGCCTCGATCGCCTCCTGCACGCGGCGCCGCGTCTCGTCACTGACGTACGGGAAGTCGTTGACGACGTTCGACGCCGTCTTGAGCGACACGCCGGCGCGCTCTGCCACGTCCTTGAGGCGAGGTCGTTCCACCGTTCCTCCCGACACTGGGTGACGACAGCCTACGGTGCGCCAGCATGCCGTACCGGAAGCCCCGAGCCCGGCGGGAAGCTTACAGCGCTGCAAGAGGTCGGGTGAGCTCGAAGCGGAGCAACGTCACACTGTGCGGCCCGAACTCGTACTCGCCGGGCTCGGCGGCGGCCGTCGCCACCCGCCGTGGCGCCACCGTGTCCGCGGCGCGCACCGTGTTGGTGGCGAACAGATCCGTGGCGTCGGCGCCGATCGAGCGCACCTCCGCGGCCGGCGGCAGGTTGGCGGTACGGCCGTCCAGCCGGATCGCCGCCCGTACCGCCCGGTCGGCGGAACGGTTGATCACCGCGAGGGTGAGCCCGCCGTCGTCGGTGGCCGCGGCGCTGGCGTCCAGCAACCCCACGGCGGCCTGCCGGGTCGGGCCGACGCCGAACCGGTCGGCCCGCTCGGCACCCAGCCGTACCGCCCGGGTCACCGCCGGTGTCGCCACCCGTACCGGCAGGGCACGGCGACCGAAGTGGTTCTGGTACAGGTCCCAGACGTGGTACACGGGGGTCCGCAGCACGCCGTCCGGCCGGACCTGCAGGATCCCGTTGGCGTTGATCAGGTTGACCGCGTTGGCCATCGTCACCGGTACGTCGTGCCCGGCCGCCCGGTGGATCGCGTGGAACACGCCCGCATACAGCAGCGCGTCGGCCAGCGTACGGGTGCTGTGCCGGTTCACCCGCAGCGCGTCACCGTCGGCGGGCGGCGTCGGGCGCGGGGCGGTACCGCCGTCGGCTCCGGGCACCGGCTCCGGCCAGCTCACCGGTTCCAGGTGCCGGTTGTTCCACTCGTCCAGCGCGATGCCCGGCAGCCGGTCCAGGTGCGCCCGCGCCGCCACCGCGGCGATCTCGTCGGCGTAGTCGCCGATCGCGTGCTCGAAGTAGACCGCCTGCGCCACCACCGCGTCGAACTCGTCGACGGTCGGCGCGACCAGGTGGTGGTCCAGCCCGTACAGGTGCAACGAGAACGCGTCGACCCGGTCACCGAGACCGGTCACCACCTCCCGGGTCCACTCCTGCCGCGGCGATCCGACCGCGACGAACCGCACCTCGGGATCGACCTGGCGCATGAACCGGACGTGCTCGCGGGCGTCCGCCACGTACCGCTGCGCGTCGCGATGCCCCATCTGCCACGGGCCGTACACCTCGTTGCCGACGCCCCACCAGCGCACCCGGTACGGCGCCGGATGGCCGTCCGCCGCGCGCCGCCGGGTCAGCGTCGTGTCACCGGCATAGTTCGTGTACTCGACCCACCGAACCGCGTCGTCCACGCTGCGCGCGCCGTGGCACAGGTACGCCTCCGACCGCACCGCCTCGATCCAGGCCAGGAACTCCGGCGTACCGAACCGGTTGCTCTCCTCCGATCCCCAGGCGAGCTCCAGCCGGCGCGGCCGCTCGTCGCGCGGGCCGATGCCGTCCTGCCACCAGTACGCCGAGGCGAAGTTGCCGCCGGGCCACCGCACCACGGGCAGCCCCAGCTCCCGACAGGCGGCGATGACGTCGCTCCGGCAGCCGTCCAGCGCGCCGTGCCCGGACACCGCGAACCGGGAACCCTCGTCGAAGACGCCGCCCTCGATGTTGCCGAAGAACGCCGACTCCAGGAAGTGCCCGTACACGGTGTCCTCGATCCGCGCCGTCGGGCGGGAACCGATCGCGATCTCGGCATCGGCGGTGGGCACGGACACACCTCGCAGTCTCGGGTACGGCGTTCCGGCCCATCATGTCATCGGCCGGCACTTCCGCTGGTATGTCCGGATTGACCGGCCGGGCCGATCAGGAATCGAGAAGCACCGGCATCCCGGCCCGGCTAGCGTCGACGGCAGAGCACCCGCACCGAGACCGGAGGTACGCACACCATGGCCGAGCGGAAGTCGACCACCCGGCGGGCCGCGACGAAGGCACCGCGGTTCACCGCCGAGGAACGCGCCGCGATGAAGGACCGCGCGCAGGAGCTGAAGTCCGCCGGACGCAAGGGAAAGCCGGACGGGGAGGCGGACGTACTGGCGAAGATCGCCGAGATGCAGGAGCCGGACCGGGTGTTGGCCGAACGGCTGCACGCGCTCCTCACCGCGACCGCGCCGGAGCTGACGCCGCGCACCTGGTACGGGATGCCCGCGTACGCCAAGGACGGCAGCGTGCTGTGCTTCTTCCAGAGCGCGCAGAAGTTCAAGAGCCGGTACGCGACGCTCGGCTTCAGCGACAAGGCACAGCTGGACGACGGCGCGATGTGGCCGGTGTACTTCGCCCTGACCGAGCTGACCGACGCGGTCGAGGCCCGGATCGTCGACCTGGTACGGCAGGCGATCGGCTCGCACGCGGGATGAGACGGCCGGCCGCAGCTGCCCGTCCGCGGCGGCGCCCCGTGGCGCCGCACGGTGACACCGGGGTGGCACGGCGGTTCGGCGGATGCGCGGTGCGGGCGGTGGGTGGATACTGGCCGGATGGCGGCACCGGAGGCGAGTAGGCGACCGGCGTGGCGGCGTACCGGCGTGCACCGGTTCCCCGCCGTCGCCGAGGTCGACGGCGACTGGTGGGTGCTGCGGATGAACAGCTTCCCCGACCATCCACTGTGGACACTGTTCGTGCGCGGGGTGGCCCGCTTCGATCTGAACGACCTGCCGGAGCCGTGGGGCAGGCCGCTGACCGCGGCACCGATGCCGGCGGAGCTCGCCGAGGCGGTACTGGCGCCGGTACGGTCGTTCGTCGCGTACGGCAGCGAGGTCGGCCAGCCGTGCGACGACCCGTTCTGCTGCGGTTGACGTACCCGTACCGGCCGTGGCGACCGGACTGCGCGTGGTGAGGTTCTCCGGCTGCCCGGGGTAAACGCCGGGTAACGCAGCCGATTCGGGCCGGGGCGGATGGCCGGTGCGGCCGGTACCGGTGGGATGCTGGGTCTTCGTGATACATCCCGGGAGGTAGAGATGATCCTGGTACAGGTCCAGAAGAACTGGCTGTCCGTACTGACCGGTTCCACGACGGCGGAGAAGGTCGTGCTGGGCGACTGGCCCGACGTGGACGAGCAGAGCATCAAGCAGTACGGCGACGTGCTCGTCGGCATCTACCGCAACACCGTCGTCGCGGTGTACGACATCGACCCGGAGAAGACGACGACCGTCACCGGTGGCGCCACCCGGTTCGGCGGCACGCCGTCGAGCGCCTGGTCGCACCTGGTCGGTCAGCCGAACCCGGGCGAGGCATGGGGCCCCGGCGGATATACGAAGCCGGTGCAGTACCTGGACACCCGTACCGTCAACCTGTCGGCCAGCTCCGCGGACGTGTTCGGCGGCAAGACCGTCACCGTGGAGGGGTTCGTGCTCACCGTCGCGCCCTCCGGCGACGCGACCATCCACGTACCGGCGGGGCACAGCGTCCTGGTCCGTACCGCCTGAGCCGACCGGCGACGGCGGGTGTCGCACGCCGATTACGCCCGCCGCGAACACCCGGAACGGGCGCGGTCCGCGTACCGGGATCGCCGCTATCGTGTGCATGTGGCGCACGGCAGGCGGGAGGCGTGATGGCAGATCCGGACCCGATCGGGGAATCGCAGCCCTCCGATGCGTTGCTGCGGCGGATCATCGGCCGCGCGCTGCGACGCACCCGGCAGCACCAGGAGCGCACCCTCGCCCAGGTCGCCGGCGCCGCACGGATCTCCCTGCCGTACCTGTCGGAGGTGGAGCGGGGCCGCAAGGAGGTGTCCTCCGAGGTGCTGGCGGCGATCTGCGCCGCGCTCGGCCTCGACCTGGCGGAGCTGCTCGCCGCGATGCTGCAGGACGTCACCGCCGACCGGGTCCGGCCCGGCCCGTGGCAGCCGGTCCCGCAGCGCCGCACCGTCGCGTTGTTCGAACCGGCCCAGGGCCAGTACCCGTCGCCGCACCGGCGCGGCATCGAGCCGCCGTCGGCGCCCGGCAACGTCGTCTGTCTCGCGGCCTGACGCCCGGCGCCCCGGGTACGGCTCCCGGTGGCGCCGTACGGCGTCAGTGCGCGAGCGCCGGCATCGCCTTCCGGTTGACGATGATGTGGTCCGCCAGCCCGTAGTCGACCGCCTGCTGCGCGGTGAACGTCTTGCTGCGGTCGATGTCCGCGCCGATCTTGTCCACCGGATGGCCCGTGTGCCGGCTGATGATCTGCTCCATCTCGGCGCGCAGCCGGACCACCTCGTTGGCCTGGATGGCGAGATCGGGCAGGGTCCCCTGGGCCACGTCGAACGAGCCCTCCTCGGTGGACGGTTGGTGCAGCTCGACCTTCGCGTGCCGCAGCACCGCGCGGCGGCCCGGCGCACCGGCCGCCAGCAGTACCGCCGCGGCGGACGACGCGCGCCCGACGCACAGCGTGGCGATCCCCGGCCGGATGAACTGCATCGTGTCGTAGATGGCGGTCAGCGCGCTGAACGAACCGCCCGGTGAGTTGATGTACACGTTGATCTCCTGGTCCGGGCTCTCCGACTCCAGGTGCAGCAGCTGCGCGATGACCACGTTGGCGACGCCGTCGTCGATGGGCGTACCGAGAAAGACGATGCGCTCGGACAGCAGCCGGGAGTAGATGTCGTACGCCCGCCCCCAGCGGCGTCCGCTCCACCACGGTGGGGATCGTGTACTGCGCCACGCTCACACCCCGATCCGTCGCTTGCCCGCGGCCGGCCGTACGTCGTCGACGTGCTGCAGGATGTGGTCGATCAGCCCGTACCGCCGCGCCTCCTCGGCGCTGAACCAGCGGTCCCGCAGCCCGTCCGTCGCGATCGTCTCCGGTGTCTGGCCGGTGTGCTCGGCGATCAACGTGGTCATCAGGGTGCCGAGCCGCTCCAGCTGGCCGGCGTAGATCTCCACGTCCGCGGCGGTACCGCCGAGTCCCGCGGAACCCTGGTGCATCAGGATCTGTGCGTTCGGCAGGGCGAACCGCTTCCCGGCGGTACCGGCGCAGAGCAGGAACTGTGCCATGCTGCCGGCCTGGCCCAACGCCAACGTGCTCACGTCGTTCGGGATCAGGCGCATCACGTCGTAGATCGCCAGGCCCGCCAGCACCGAGCCGCCGCGCGAGTTGATGTAGAGGCTGATGTCGCCGCGCGGGTCCTCCGCCGACAACAACAGCAGTTGGGTGCACAGCCGGTTCGCGATGTCGTCGTCCACATCGCTGCCCAGCAGGATGATCCGCTGGGTGAGCAGCCGCGCGGTCAGCTGGTCGTCCAGCGAACCCGCCGCCGGCACCGGCCCGGTCAACACTGGCTGCATGCCTGCTCCTCGCTCGTCGGTACGGCGACGGACTGCCGCGGTACCGCCCAGCCTGCGCGCGAGGAGCCGGCGTGCCCAGGCCGCTCTGCCATCGGCAGAACGAATCGGCTGTCAGCAGAACGGCCCGGGTTCGGTCGGCGGGTGCCGAGCAGGGTCAC
>Ga0164243_10008321_pt1 | contig 15324 bp, 14 predicted proteins | sample OricompcompostOP_FD_108781 | JGI IMG/M metagenome (GOLD analysis project Ga0164243, IMG submission 108781) | Organic Plus compost microbial communities from Emeryville, California, USA - Original compost - Organic plus compost (OP) | ecosystem: Engineered > Solid waste > Mixed feedstock >... | reverse complement strand
CCGGTCCTGGCGCGCGCGATGGACCGCATCTTCATCCTGCACGCCGACCACGAGCAGAACGCCTCCACCTCGACCGTTCGCCTGGCGGGCTCTTCGGGCGCCAACCCCTTCGCCTGCATCGCGGCCGGCATCGCCTGCCTGTGGGGCCCGGCGCACGGCGGCGCGAACGAAGAAGCGCTCAACATGCTGAAGGAGATCGGCACGCCGGAGCGCATCCCCGAGTACGTGGCGGGCGTGAAGGACCGGAAGTACCGCCTGATGGGCTTCGGCCACCGGGTCTACAAGAACTACGATCCGCGCGCGAAGGTCATGCAGAAGACCTGCCACGAGGTGCTGAAGGCGGTCGGCAAGCAGGACGACCCGCTGCTGCAAGTGGCGATGGAGCTGGAGCGCATCGCGCTGCACGACGAGTACTTCGTCGAGCGCAAGCTCTACCCGAACGTGGACTTCTATTCCGGCATCACCCTGTCGGCGATGGGCTTCCCCGCGGACATGTTCACGGTGCTGTTCGCGCTCGCGCGCACCGTGGGCTGGATCTCCCAGTGGAAGGAGATGATCGAGGACCCGACCCAGAAGATCGGCCGCCCGCGGCAGATCTACACCGGCCCGACCCAGCGCGACTACGTGCCGGTCGAGAAGCGCGGCTGAGGCCGGCGCAGACCCGGAAACCGAAAGGGCGGCTCCTAGAGCCGCCCTTTTTGTTTGAGGAAATCGATCACGGCGTCGGCGGCCCTCCCGGCCGGATCGCCCCCGCCGCGGCCCATCTTCTCCAGCGCGTCGTTCTGGGCCTCGACCTGCGCGCGGCGCGCGGCCGGATCGTCGAGCAGCGGCGCTGCGGCGGCGGCGAGCGCGGGGCCGGTGCAGGCGTCCTGGATCAGTTCGGGCGCGACCATCCGGCCGGCGGCGATGTTGAACAGGGTCACGTAGGGGGTGGTCACCAGCCGCTTCAGCACGCGGTAGGTCAGCGGCCCCAGCCGGTAGCCCACCACCATCGGGCAGCCCGCGAGCGCCAACTCGGTCGTGACGGTGCCCGAGCAGGCCAGCGCTGCCGAAGCCGCGACCATGGCGTCGGCCTTGAGCGTTTCATCCTCGATCAGCCGCGGCGGCTTGGGCCAATCCTTCGACAGGACGGCGACGGCCTGGCGCACCTGGGCCGCGACGGTGCCGGCGACCGGCAGGACCACTTCGAGCGAGGGGCGCTCGCGAAGCAGCGCGCCGGCGGCCTCGATGAAGGGCGGCAGAACCCGCTCGATCTCCGACGGCCGGCTGCCCGGCAGGACCAGCAGGATGGGCGCTCCGGGATCGACGGCGAGGTCGGCGCGCAATCGGGCCGGATCGGCGCCGGAGAAATCGCGGGCGAGCGCGCTGCTGCCCACGAATACGGTCGGAAGGCCCTCGGCTTCGAAATAGGGCGCGTCGAAGCGGTGCAGCGCCAGGAGCAGGTCGACGGCGCCGGCGAGCGTCTTCGCCCGTCCGGGACGCGAGGCCCACACCTGCGGCCCCACGTACTTGACCAGCGGCAGGTCGGGCAGGCGCCGCCTGAGCCGGCGCGCCACACGCAGGGTGAAGCCCCAGGAATCGATCAGCACCGCCACGTCCGGCCGGGTGCGCACGGCGAGCGCGGCGGTCTCGTCGGCGCGGCGGACGACCCTGGGATAGGCCTTCAGGCCCTCGAAGATGCCGAGGATCGACAGCTCGGCGATGTCGAAGGGACTTTCGACTCCTTCGGCCGCCATGCGAGAGCCGCCGACGCCGACGAACTCGATATCGGGATTTCGCTGTTTCAGGGCGCACGCCAAGCCGGCGCCCAGAGCGTCGCCGGAGGCCTCGGCGGCCACCAGCATGACCCGAAGGGTCACGCCCCGCCCTCCGCCGCCCGGGCTCCGACCCCCGCCACGAACAGGCCCAGGCGGTCGGCCGCAGCGATCACGCCGGGGCGGTCGATCACCAGCACCCCCCTCGCCTCGCCCACCACGCCGGCGAGTCCCGCCGCCGCCGCCAACTCGATGGTCTCGGGCCCGATCACCGGCAGGTCGACGCGGCGCTCCTGGATGGGCTTGGGCGCCTTGGCCAGCACCCCGCGGCGAGCCTGGGCCGAACCACGGACCGTGGGCGGCAGCTCGGCGCAGCGGCGGAGCATGGCGGCCGTGCCCTCCTGCGCCTCCACCGCCAGCACCAGCCCGTCGGCGACCACGGCGCCCTGGCCGATGTCCATCGCCCCGATGGAGCGGGCCGTGGCCAATGCCCGCGCGATATCGGCCCGATGCTCGGGGCCCGGCGCGACGGCGCCCAGCGGCCCCTCGGGCAGGGTCAGGGCGGCGTCGACCGCGTGCGCCCCCTCGACCATGAAGCCCTCCCGCTCGAACTCCGCCAACAGGTAGCGCAGCAGGGCGTCGTCGCCCCGTCGCGCGGCGGCGACCGCCCCGGGCAGGGCCTTCAGCCCGCGCAGATCCGGCTTCAGGGCGGCGAAGTCCGGCCGCGCGACGATGCCGGCGAAGCAGACCGAGCGGCAGCCCGCCCCGCGCAACAGCTCGATCGCCCGCCCGAGTTCGGCGATCCCGGCCTCGGCGCTCTCCACCTCCTCGAAGCCCTCGGCGGCGAAGCCCCTCAGCCGCACCACGAACACAGGCCGCCCGGCCGCTCGGCAGCGCTCGGCCAGCAACACGGGCAAGGCGCCGCCGCCGGCGATCAGTCCAAGCTTGGGAAGGGCCGCTGCGCCCACCGCGCGGCCTCAGGCCGAGGGCAGGCAGAGCGGCCGATTGGCGTCGGCCCGGATGAAATCGACGATCTCGCCCACCTCGCAGCAACTGGCGAAGACGCGCGACACGTCCTCCAGCCGCTCCTGGAAGGTGCCTTCGGGTGCGAACAGCAGGCGATAGGCCGAGCGCAGGTCGTTGATGGTCTCGCGCGAGAAGCCGCGGCGCTTCAGCCCCACCAGGTTCAGGCCCTCGAGCCCCGCCGGGTTGCCGCGGACCGAGCCGAAGGGGATGACGTCGCGGGTGACCGCCGCGAGCCCGCCGATGAAGGCGTAGCGGCCGACGCGGCTGTGCTGGTGGACCGCGCTCAGTCCCCCCATGAACACATAGTCGCCGAGCCGGACGTGGCCGCCCAGGGTGGCGTTGTTGGCGAAGACCACGTGGTCGCCCACCACGCAGTCGTGCGCCACGTGGCTGGCCACCATGAACAGGCTGTCGGAGCCGACGCGGGTGATCCCGCCGCCCATGACCGTGCCGGTGTGCATGGTCACGTGCTCGCGGATCTGATTGCGGGCGCCGATCACCAGACGAGTGGGCTCGCCCCGATGGGCGAGGTGCTGGGGCGCGCCGCCCAGGACGGCGAAGGGATGGACCACGCAATCGGGCCCGAGCTCGGTCGCGCCCTCGATCACCACGTGGGAGACCAGCCTGACGCCGTCGCCCAGCACCACATTGGGGCCGATCTGGCAGTAGGGACCGATCTGGACGCCTTGGCCCAGCACGGCGCCCGCCGCCACCAGGGCGGTGGGGTGGACCTCGGCCATCAGCGGTTCTCGACCACCATGGCGGCGAACTCCACCTCGGCGGCCAGCCGCTCGCGGACGAAGGCCTGGCCGCGGAACTTGAACACGTCGGAGCGGGCGCGCAGCACCTCCACCGGCATGCGCAACACGTCGCCCGGCCGCACCGGCGCGCGGAAGCGGACGTTGTCCAACGACATGAAGAAGATGGTCTTGCCCTCGACGTCGGCGTCGAGCGTCTTCGACATCAGCACCGCCCCGGTCTGGGCGATGGCCTCGACGATCAGCACCCCCGGCATCACCGGGTTGTCCGGGAAGTGACCCTGGAAGAAGGGCTCGTTCATCGTGACGCACTTGATGCCGACGATCGACTGGTGCGGCCGGTAGTCCTCGGCGCGGTCGACCAGCAGGAACGGGTACCGGTGCGGGATCCGCCTCAGGATCTCCGCCATGTCGATCGAAACACCTGCGGCCGTCGTCGCGTCCATGGTGTCGCTACTCATCCCCTCCGGTCTCCCCCCGCCCGGAGCGCGGCCCCAAGGGGCGCTCCTGGGCGCTACGCGCGAGCCAGGCGGTTTCCCGCATGAAGCGGCGCAACGGCCTCGCCGGCGTGCCGGCCCAGACCTCGCCGTCCGGCACGCTCTTCATGACTCCGGCGGCGGCGGCGATCTTGGCCCCCGCGCCGATCTCCAAGTGGTCGGCGATGCCGGCCCGGCCGCCGAACATGGCGCCGTCGCCCACCACCACACTGCCCGAAATGCCCGTGTGGGCGGCGAGCACGCAGTTTCTTCCGATTCGGACGTTGTGGGCGATCTGCACCAGGTTGTCGATCTTGGTGTTCTCGCCCACGACGGTGTCGTCGAAGGCGCCGCGGTCGATGCAGGTGTTGGCGCCGACCGTCACCCGGTCCTGCAGCACCACCCGGCCGAGCTGGGGCACGTCCAGCACCTCCGTCCCGCCGCCGGTGACGCCGAAGCCCGCCTCGCCGATCACCACGCCCGAGAAGATGCGCACGTCGTCGCCGATCAGGGCGAAGCCGATGGTGGCGTTGGCGCCGATGCGGCAGCGCCGGCCGATGCTGACGCCCGGGCCGACCACCGTGTTCGGACCGATGGTGGTGCCGGCGCCGATGCGCGCGCCGGGCCCCACCACCACGTTCTGGCCGAGGAGCACCTCGCCCTCGAACTCCGCCTCGGGATGGATGGCGGCCTCGCCGTCATGCTGCCGCGGCCGGTGAAGGCGGAGGGCGGCGCGGGCGTAGGCGGCCTGAGGCTGGTCCGCCACCAGCACCGCGCAGCCCGCAGGCGCGCGCGAGACGTAGGCGCCGGCCAGGAAGCAGGCGCCCGCCCGAGTGTCGGCCAATTCGCCCAGATAGCGGCGGTCGGCCAGGAACGAGGCGTCGTCCGCGCCCGCGCGCCCGAGCGGCGCCACGCCCTCGATCCGCCGCCCGCCCATGGACGGGTCGGCCAGCCGGGCGCCAGCCAGCTCGGCCAGTTCCGCCAGGGCGACCGGCCCAAGGGATTCAAAGAACCGGGAATCCGGCATCACGCCCTCGCAGCCGCAGCGGGCCCCAACAGGATGCGGCGGCGCAGGCCGTCGGCCCGCGCCGCCAAGCAGAGTTTAGCGCGCGGGAGCCGCGGCGGGCGCGCCCGGAGCCGGCGCCTGCAGCCGCTCGCGGTCGAAGGTGATGGTGCTCATCCGCGCGTTGAGCTGGGTGGTGACGTCGCCCGAGATGTCCATGGCCGGGTTCACCGCGATCACGCCGTCGGCGTTCAGCACCATGGCGCACTTGCGGTTGTTGTAGACGCTGGTCAGCAGGGGCTGGATCTCGGCGGCGATGCGGCCGAGGTTCTTCTGCTGGGTGGCGTCCAGTTCCTGGGCGCGCTGCTCTTCCTTGGCCTGGTAGGCCTGGATGCGCTGGTTCAGGGCGTTGGCGCGCTGCTGGAACACGTCGGCCGCCAGCGAGGCCTGCTGGCCCTGAAGCTGCTGGGCGTCGGTCTGCAGCTGGGTGCGCTCGGGCTGCAGCTCGGCCTGCACCTGCTGGGTGAGCTGCTGCATGCGGGCCTGGAAGGCCTTGCCCACGGACGAGTCGCCGATGGTGCGCTCGGCCGAGAACACGCAGACGCCAGGGATCGGCGCGCCGGTCGGGGGCGTGGGAGCGGCCGGAGCAGCGGCCGGCGCCGCAGGGGCGGCCGGAGCGGGAGCCGCTGCGGCGGCGGCGTAGGCGTTGGTCGCGCCGGCGACCAGAAGAAGGGCGGCCGCAGCCGGGAGCAGTCGGTTCGAGGTCATGGTGCTCAGAATTGCGTTGCGGTGGAGAAGCGGAAGCCTTCGGTTCGGTCGTAGCTCTCCTTGCGGAGAACTTTGCTGAAATCGAGGCGGATCGGCCCCATCGGCGAGTTCCAGAAGACGCTGATGCCGGTGGACGCCCGAAGGCCAAGATTGTCCCGCACCGTACCCGAGGTCTTGGCCGACCTGTCGACCACGCCCAGGGTGCCGAACTCGGTGAACAAGGCGGTCTTGATCCCGTACTGCTCGGGAAGCAGGTTGGGGAAGGCCAGCTCGAAGGAGCCGATGGCGAAGACCTTGCCGCCCAGGGCCTCGCCAAATTGGGTGTCGCGCGGACCGATGCCGGCGATCTCGAAGCCGCGGAAGGTCTGGCCGCCCTTGAAGTAGCGGTCGTTGATCCGGATCGAACTGCCGCCCCAGCCGAAGATGTAGCCGGCCGCGCCGTTCGCCTGGAAGATGATGTTGTTGGTGATCCCGTAGTACCAGGTGCCGGTGACGTCGGTGCGCACGTACTTGATCGCGCCGCCCAGGCCGGCGAAGTCCTGGCCCACGTTCAGGAAGAAGCCGCGGGTCGGATTGATCGGGTCGTTCCGCTTGTCCATCGCCAGCGTGTAGCCGAGCAGCGAGGTCAGGAACGCGCCGCGCTGGTCGCAGATGGTGATGGAGATCAGGTTCTGCTCGCACGAGCTGGCGCTGACCTGCACGTCGTCGTTGCGGATCTGGTAGCGCGCCAGGAAGTAGGTGCTGGTGCTGATCGGCCAGCCCGCCGTGGCGCCGAGGCCCAGCGAGTTGGTCTTGAACCCGGCGTAGTCGGAATAGTCGTAGCCGTAGCTGTACGCCTGCAGGCCGGCGCGCATGTTGCGGCCCATGAAGCGCGGTTCGGTGAACGACAGGTCGATCTGGCGGCGCAGGGAGCCCAGCGAAGCCCGGGCGCGGATGTCCTGGCCCCGGCCGCGGAAGTTGTGCTCGCTGATGCCGATGTCGAGCAGCAGCTTGTCGACGGACGAATAGCCGGCGCCGAAGGAAAGCTCGCCGGTGGGCTGCTCCTCCACCCTCACCCGCAGGTTGGTGCGGTCGGCCTGGCCCGTCGGGACCTGCTCGATCTCCACCGTCTTGAAGAAGTTTAGCCGCTTGAGCTCGGTGACCGAGCGGTCGACCAGAACCCGGTTGTAGGCGTCGCCCTCGGCGATGCGCAGCTCGCGCCGGATGACCGGGTCGATGGTGCGGGTGTTGCCGACGATGTCGATGCGGTCGACGTAGACGCGCTGGCCCTCGCGGACCTCGAAGTTGACGTCGACGGTGTGGGTCTCGCGGTTCGCCGTGAACCGCGGGCGGATGTCGACGAAGGCGAAGCCCGAGGAGCCGGCGGCGAAGGTCAGGGCGTCGACCGCCTGCTCGATCCGGTCGGCCTGGTAGACCTGGCCTTCCTTGATCGGCAGCAGGGCGCGCAGCACGTCGCCGTTCAGGCGGCGCACGTCGCCCGTGGTCACGGTCAGCTTGCCGAAGCGGAAGCGCTCGCCCTCGTCGACGGTGAAGGTGACGAGGAAGCGGCGCTGGTCGTTGGTCAGCTCGGAGATCGAGGAGACCACACGGAAGTCGTAGTAGCCGCGGTTGGTGTAGAACTTCCGCAGCTGCTCGCGGTCGTATTCGATCCGGTCGGGGTCGAAGTTGTCGTTCGAGGTGAAGAACTTGAACCAGCGCGACTCGGTGGTGACGACCACGTCCCTCAGGTCGTTGTCCGAGAAGGCGCGGTTGCCAAGGAAGTTGACCCGCTCGATGCCGGTCTTCGGGCCCTCGTCCACCCGGAAGATCAGGTCCACGCGCTTCTGCGGCAGCTCCACGATCTCGGGGGTCACCGAGGCGGAGATGCGGCCCGAGCGGCGGTAGAGCTCGACGATGCGCTGCACGTCGGCCTGGACGCTGGCCCGGGTGAAGATGGAGCGCGGGTGGATGTTGATCTCGTCGCGCAGCTTGTCGTCCTTGAGCGCGCGGTTCCCCTCGAACACCACCTGGTTGATGATCGGGTTCTCCACCACCCGGACCACCAGCACGTCCCCCTGCAGCTCGATACGCACGTCCGAGAACAGGTCGGTTCGGAACAGGGTCTTCAGCGCGGTGTCGATCACCGCCGGGTCCACCCGGTCGCCGCGGGCGATCGGCAGGTAGGAGGCGACGGTCGAGGGCTCGATCCGCTCGTTGCCGGTCACGATGATGTCGCGCACCACGCCCGACTGGGCGGACGCTTCGCCGGCCGCGGGAGCTCCGGGGAGCGGAGCCACGGGGGCGAGAGCGCCAGGCGCGGGAGCTTCAGCCGCCGGGGGAGCCGCGGGCGCAGGCTGGGGTTCCGGCGTCGCCGGAGCAGCCGCGACCGGAGCCGTCTCGGCCGGCGGAGGAAGCGCCGGCCCGGCGCCGGCCTGAGCAGCCGCTACGGCTGGCCAGGACAGGGCGGTGGTGGCGAGAAGAGCCGTACCGAAAAGGAGCGCGGTGCGGCGAGCGCGGGGTTCGGACATTCGTCAACCGTCGACGGGGGCGGCAGGGCTCAGGAGAACAGACCGCCGAGGATTTTGAACACGCGCAGCTGCTGCAGGTCGTTCCAGGTGGCGAACAACATCAAACCCAACAGCAACGCAAGGCCCACGCGGTATCCGGCCGCCTGGATCCGGGCCCCGAGCGGCCGGCGCGCGGCCGCCTCGTAGGCGTAGAAAAGCAAATGCCCGCCGTCCAGCACCGGCACCGGCAGCAGGTTCATGAACCCGATGCCGACCGACAGGACCGCGGTCAGGCTGAGCAGGGCCACGGTCCCGCCCAGGACCTTGCCGCCGAGGTCCGTCGCCCCGTCCGCGCCGGCCTTGGCCGCGGCGCCCGACGTGGCCGCGATCCGAAGCGGCCCGCCAAGCTGGTCTCCCGATTCGAGCCCGCGCACCAGCCGGCCGAGATAGAAGACGGTCGTCTCCAGGATGTCCCAGGTGCGCTTGACCCCGCCGGCCACCGCCTGCACGGGCCCGTAGCGCTTGCGGTAGACGTCGCTCGGATCGCCCGAACTGGTCAGCCCCAGCACGCCGAGCCGCATGGTCGCGCCGGTGAGCGGATCGGTCTGCACCCGGCGGGCGGGGGTGGCGGTCAGCTCGACGCGCTGGCCGGCCCGCTCCACCTCGAAGCGGATGGGCTCTCCGGCGCGGATCGCGACGAACTGCTGCAACTCCATGAAGTCGGAGATCGACCGCCCGTCCATGGTCTTGACCTCGTCGCCGGTCCGGAACCCGGCCGCCGCGGCGGGACTGCCCGGCTGGACCGCGCCGATGCGCGGCCGGTGCACCACGTCGCCGATGGCGGACAACAGGACGGTGAACAGGACGATGGCCAGGACGAAGTTGGCGAACGGGCCGGCGGCGACGACCAGGGCGCGCGCCCACACCGGCTTGAAATGGAAGTAGCGGCGCTCGGAGCCGGGCCCCTCGCGGGCCACGATCTCGGACTTCAGCCGGCTGAGCGCCTCGCGGTCCGGCACGCTGGAGGCGTCGGCGTCCCCGGCGAAGCGGACATAGCCGCCCAGCGGGATCCAGCCGACCCGCCATTCGACGCCCGACTTGTCGGTCCAGCGCAGGATGGCGCGGCCGAAGCCGATGGAGAAGCGGTCCACCGCCACGCCCAGCCAACGCGCCACGGCGAAGTGCCCAAGCTCGTGCACCGTGACCACGATCGTCAGCACGACCAGGAACGGCAGCACGTAAAGGGCGGTGGAGTGCAGGAATGGCGTCATAGACGGTGACCTTCCAGGTCGATCATGGACGGTCCAGATGCGACACGACTTGGGCCGCAATCCGGCGGGCGTTTCGGTCGACTTCGAAAGCCTGATCCACGGGGTCCCCCTCCTGGGCCCGCAAATCGCCGCGCGCGGACATTCGCTCTAGGGTCTCTGCCACCGCGCCCGCAATATCAAGAAACCCGATCCGGCGGTCAAGGAAGGCGGCGACCGCGGTCTCGTTCGCCGCGTTCAGGGCGGTGGGCGCCCCCTCCCCGGCCTTCAGCGCCTGCCGCGCGAGGCCGAGGGCGGGGAATCGCTCCGGGTCCGGGGCCTCGAAGGTGAGCGCGCCGATGGCCGGCAGGTCGAGCCTGGGCGCCGGCCACGGCAGCCGGTCGGGCCAGGCGAAAGCGCAGGCGATCGGCGCCCTCATGTCCGGCGGTCCCAGCTGCGCCAGGGTCGAGCCGTCCTCGTACTCGACCAGGCTGTGGACCACGCTCTGAGGGTGCACCAGGACCTCGACCTTGGTTTCCGGGACGGCGAAGAGGTAGGCGGCCTCGATCATCTCCAGGCCCTTGTTCATCATGGTCGCGGAATCGACCGAAATCTTGGCGCCCATGTTCCAGTTCGGATGCGCCACGGCCTGTTCCGGCGTCGCATGCGCCATCTGGTCGCGGGTCCAGCAACGGAACGGCCCGCCAGATGCGGTGAGCACCAGCCGCGCCACCCGGGCGGCGCAGGCGGGCTGCAGCACCTGGAAGATGGCGGAATGCTCGGAATCGACCGGGATCACCGTCCCGCCGGCGTCGTGCGCCGCCTTCAGCAGCGCCGGGCCGGCGCAGACCAGGCTTTCCTTGTTGGCCAGGGCCACGACCGCGCCCGAGCGGGCGGCGGCCAGGGTGGGCGCGAGGCCGGCCGCCCCCACGATGGCGGCCATCACCCAGTCGGCGCCCGACTGGGCCGCCTGGACCACGGCCGCATCGCCGCAGGCCGCCTCCACGCCCGAACCCGCCAGGCGGGACCTCAGCTCCGGATAGAGGGTCTCGTCGGCGATCACCGCGACGCGAGGGCGCCAGGCCAGCGCCTGCTCGGCCAGCAGGGCGACGTTGCGTCCGGCCGTGAGGGCGGCGACCTCCACCTCGGCCGTCCCGCCGGCCTTGGCCCGCGCCAGCAGGTCCAGGGTCGAGACGCCCACCGACCCGGTGGAACCCAGCACAGCAACGCGACGCCGCAACATTCAGAGATATCCAGTCAAATGGGCGATGAGCCGGGCGGCCGCCATGGCGAGGATGGCGAACATCAGCCCGTCGACCCGATCCAGCAAGCCGCCGTGTCCCGGAATGAGCTGGCCCGAATCCTTCACCCCGAAACGCCGCTTCAGCATCGATTCCCAAAGGTCGCCCGCCATGGTGAACAGGCCGACGATCAGCCCGATCACCGCCGCCCAGCCGCGGGTGGGGTCGCCCTCCCCCTTGGCCAGGGCCACTACGATCACCGCCGCCAGGGCGGACGCGGCCAGTCCGCCGATGAAGCCGGACCAGGTCTTGTTGGGGGAGAACCGCGGCCAGAGCTTCGGCCCCTTGAAGACGTTGCCGGCCACGAAGGCGAAGATGTCCGCGGCCCAGGCGATGGCCAGCATCATCAGCGCCCAGTCGCGGCCGACGGCGCCCGAGCGCAGCCAGACCAGAGCCAGCGACGGCGCGCCGATGTAGAGGACGCCGAAAGCCAGGTCCGCCGGCCGCTCGCTCCGCCCGAAGGCGGCGAACAGCGCGACCAGCACCGCGCCCACCGGAAGCACCGCCCAGGCTGTCGCCGTGTAGCCCAGGAAGCCAAGGAAAAGGCAGGCCAGGACGGCCAGCGCGATGGGCAGGGCGCTGCGGAGCGGCCGCGACGGCGCGCTCATGACCCCCCATTCGACGCTGAGCAGGGCCACGGCGGCGGCGACCATCAGGAGGAAGGGCCAGCCGCCGAACCAGACGACGGCCACGACCGCCGGGGCGAGGATCGCCGCCGACAGGGCCCGGAGCCTGAGGTTGCGCCAGTCGAACGGCTTGGCCACGCTCATCGGCCGTGTCCGGAGATCGGAACGCTAGCCGGCGGCCAGGACGTCATGGACGCCAACCCTGCCGAAACGCCGGTCGCGGCTCTGGAATTCGTCGAGCGCCGCCTTGAGGTGGGCGGGGCCGTAGTCCGGCCAGAGCACATCCTGGAACACGAATTCGGCGTACGCCGCTTCCCACAACAGGAAGTTCGACAGACGCCGCTCGCCCGAGGTGCGCACGATCAGGTCCACGGGCGGGCCGGCGGCGGTGGCCAGGTATTTCTCGAAGCCCGCCTCGTCGAGGGCGCCGGGGGGGAGCCGCCCGTCGGCCACGTCCAGGGCGTAGCGCCGGGCCGCGTCGACGATGTCCGCGCGGCCCCCGTAGTTGAACGCGACCTGCAGGTTGAAGCGGTCGTTGTGGCGCGTCGTGTCCTCGGCCCGCTCGATCACCGCCAGGATGTCGTCGGAAAGGCCTTCGCGCCGGCCGATCACGCGCACCCGAACGCCGTTGCGCGCCAGCCGGGCCAGATCGCTTTCCACATAGGCCTTCAAGAGGCCCATCAGCTCGGAGACCTCGGCCGCAGGCCGCCGCCAGTTCTCGGTCGAGAAACCGAACACGGTCAGCCATTCCAGGCCCAGGTCGGCGGCGCCCTCGACCGTGCGCTTGAGCGCGTTGACCCCGGCGCGATGGCCCAGCGTGCGCGGCAGGCCCCGGCTGGTCGCCCAGCGGCCGTTGCCGTCCATCACGATGGCGACGTGACGGGCGATCGCGCGAGACGGGCCGCTCGCTTGCTGATCAGACCCGGTCGGCGTCATCGCCAAGCTTCCTTTCACAGACGGTCGGCGCCCGCGCAGGGGCTCGCCCCGAGGACGGGGGCTGGGAATGGCCCGGAGCCTTCCGGCTCAGACCTGCATGATCTCTTGCTCTTTGGTTTTCAGCGCCTCGTCAATGCGCTTGACCGCCTGGTCGGTGAAGCCCTGCACCTCGTGCTCGAGCTTCTTCTGCTCGTCCTGGGAGATGGCGCCGTCCTTCTCGGCCTTCTTCAGGTCCTCCATGGCGTCGCGGCGGACGTTGCGGACGGCGACCCGCTGCTGTTCGGCGTACTTGCCGGCCAGCTTGGCCAGGTCCTTGCGCCGTTCCTCCGTGAGCGGAGGGATCGGCACGCGCAGGGTCTGGCCGTCCACGATGGGGTTGAGGCCGAGGCCGGCGTTGCGGATCGCCTTCTCCGCGGCGACCACCAGCCCGCGGTCCCAGATGTTGACCGTGATGGTCCGAGGCTCCGGCACCGAGATCGCGCCCACCTGGTTCAGGGGCATGGACGAGCCGTAGGCGTCCACGTGGACCGGCTCCAGCAGGGTCGCCGAGGCCCGGCCGGTGCGCAGGCCCCCGAACTCCTCCTTCAGGGCCGCGACGGCCTTGTCCATCCGGTCGCGGTACTTGCTCAGATCGGGTTTGCCGGCGGTGCTCATGGAGGCTCCTCTTATCGTTCTTCGGCGCCGTTCGCGTCTTCGGAGATGACCGTGTGCGGACCTTCGCCCTTCAGCACCTCCCGCAGCGCGCCGCGGCGGCGGATGGAGAATACAACGATCGGAATGGCGTTCTCGCGCATCAGGCTGATGGCCGAGGCGTCCATGACCCGAAGGTCCTGCGACAGCACGTCGAGGTAGCTCAGCCGGTCGTAGCGCTTGGCGGTGGGATCGCGCTTGGGATCGGCGGTGTAGACCCCGTCGACGCTGGTGCCCTTCAGGAGCGCGTCGCACCCCATCTCGGCCGCCCGGAGGGCCGCGGCCGTATCGGTGGTGAAGAACGGATTGCCGGTGCCGGCGGCGAAGATCACCACCCGCCCCTTCTCCAGGTGCCGGAGCGCCCGGCGGCGGATGTAGGGCTCCGACACCGACTGCATCGGGATGGCCGACTGGACGCGGGTGTCGACGCCCAGGCGCTCCAGCGAATTCTGCATCGCCAGCGCGTTCATCACTGTCGCCAGCATGCCCATGTAGTCGGCGCTGGCCCGCTCCATGCCCTTGGCCGCGCCGGTCAGGCCGCGGAAGATGTTGCCCCCGCCGATCACCAGGCACAGCTCGACGCCCGAGCGCGCCACCTCCGCGATCTCCTCGGCCACGGCGTCGACCGTCTTCATGTCGATGCCGAAGGACTGGTCGCCCATCAGCACCTCGCCGGACACCTTCAGCAGCACCTTGCGGTAGCGGACGCCGGGCGCCGCGGAGGGCGTTTCGGGAAGCGAGGTCATGAGCCAGCCGGGGTCGGGAATCGAGCGATGGAAACAATAGACGCAAAGCGCAGCCTCGCGCGAGGCCGCAGGCGGTCGAGAAAAAGGGCGGCCGGCCGCCGCGCAGGCAAGCCGGACCGCCCCTCATCCGCGCCGCCTTCTCCCGCGAGGGAGAAGGGGAATTAGGCTTGGCCGCTCATGGCCGCGACTTCGGCGGCGAAGTCGTCTTCCTTCTTCTCCACGCCTTCGCCCAGGCCCAGGCGAGAGAAGCCGGCGATGGTCACCGGAGCGCCCAGCGCCTTGCCCTGTTCGGCCAGGAGCTGCTCGACGGTCTGGTCCGGGTTCATGACGAAAGCCTGCTTCAGCAGCACGACTTCCTCGTAGAACTTGCGGATACGGCCCTCGACCATCTTCTCGATCACCGCAGGCGGCTTGCCGGAGGCGGCGGCCTGTTCGGAGAAGATGGTACGCTCGCGTTCGACCACGGCCGGATCCAGGTCGTCGGTGGTGAGCGACTGAGGCTGGGTGGCGGCGACGTGCATGCCGATCTTGCGGCCGAGGTCGAGCAGCGCCTGACGGTCCTTCGCTTCGGACTGCAGCGCGACCAGCACGCCGATGCGGCCGAGCTCGGGCGTCACCGCGTTGTGGACGTAGGCGGCCACGACGCCGGCGCTCACTTCGAAGCGCACGGCGCGGCGCACCATCATGTTCTCGCCGATGGTGGCGATCAGGTTGGTCACCACGTCGGAGACCAGCTCGCCTTCCTCGGTGGTGGCGGCCTGCACGTCCTCGACCAGGCCGCTCTCGACGCCGAGGGCGGTCCTGGCGATGCGGCGGGCGGCGTTCTGGAACAGCTCGTTGCGGGACACGAAGTCGGTTTCGCTGTTCAGCTCCACGGCGGCGCCCTTGCCGCCCGGGCCGGCGTTGTCGAGGGCGATGGCCACCAGGCCCTCGGCCGCGACGCGGTCGGACTTCTTGGCGGCCTTGGAGAGGCCCTTGGTCCGCAGCCAGTCCATGGCCTGCTCGAGGTCGCCGGCGTTCTCGGTCAGCGCCTTCTTGCAGTCCATCATACCGGCGCCGGACTTCTCACGCAGCTCTTTGACGAGCGCAGCCGTGATCTCGGCCATGTCAAATCCTCCGATTGTTCGAACAGACGCGCCCGGCGTTTCCACCACGGGCGCGTCTCAGATTCGCGACGGCGCCGCGCGCGAAGGCGCAACGCCGCAGACTATCGATCAGACCGAGCCCGGTTCGGACGGGACGGCTTCCAGCGCAGCTTCGGTGCGCAGGGCCGGCTCGACCGGCGGGGCTTCGGACGCGCCCAGGTCCACACCCAGGGCCGACTGGCCGGCGGCCAGGCCGTCCAGCACCGAGTCGGCCACCAGGTCGCAGTACAGCTGGATGGCGCGGGCCGCGTCGTCGTTGCCCGGGATCGGATAGGTGATGCCGTCCGGATCGCAGTTGGTGTCCAGGATGGCGACGACCGGGATGTTCAGCTTGCGGGCCTCTTGGATCGCGATCGATTCCT
>Ga0164243_10008319_pt1 | contig 15329 bp, 7 predicted proteins | sample OricompcompostOP_FD_108781 | JGI IMG/M metagenome (GOLD analysis project Ga0164243, IMG submission 108781) | Organic Plus compost microbial communities from Emeryville, California, USA - Original compost - Organic plus compost (OP) | ecosystem: Engineered > Solid waste > Mixed feedstock >... | reverse complement strand
TCAGCGACACCCCGTCGGCCAAGCGGTAGGGGTTGGTGGCGACCAGCGCACCGATCACCCGGCGGAGCCGGGAGACCTCGGCACGCACCGTGACGAGATGGTCGGTGTCGCCAAAGACCGCGCGGCTGAGACCGGCCGCAGTCAGGCCGCTCGGCCCGGCGTGGTGGAGGAGCTGCAGGATCTCGGCGTGGCGGCGGGTCAGGGTGGTGCGCCACGGGCCGCTCTCGGACTGCAGCTCGAGGAGCGGCGATCCGGTGAGATCGAGCCGAGCAGACAGGCCGACCGGATGGCTCGGCGAGGCATTGGGCCGCACCAGCCAACCCCGGTCGCCGCCGATCCGCTCGGGCAGACAGAGGCCAAGGCCGGGCACGGCGAGCGCCCGATCAGCGCGCGGGACCTCGATCCGGTCCCGGGCGGCGATCCCCGCGTGGTGGGCGACCCAGCCGTCGTCATCGACCACGAGCAGCGGGCCCGGGACGGCGGAGACGACGTGCTCGGTCTCGCGACGCAGCCGTGCCAAGCCCTCCTGGTGGCGCCGCCACAGCGACAGCTCGGCCAGCCTGACCGCGCTCTCCACCAGCGCCCCGAGTGCGGGGTGCAGAGTGAGCGCCGGCCCGCTGACGTCCACGACGCCGAGCAGGCCGCCGGTACGTGGGTCGTGGATCGGGCAGGCGGTGCAGTACCACGGGTGCTGCTGATGCTCGAAGTGCTCGGCCGAGAAGAGCTCGACCGGTGCGGCCTCGGCCAGCGCGGTGCCGATCGCGTTGGTGCCCACCGCGGCCTCGGTCCACAACGCGCCCTCGGTGAAGCCGAGCCGGTCGGCCGTCATCCGCACCCGCGCGGAGCCGTCCCGCCACAGCACGATCCCGTCGGCGTCCGTCACAACCATGAGGTACGTCGCCGCGTCGGCCGCCGAGGTCAGGACGGCGCGCAGGTCGTCGATCACCAGCGCCAGCGGGGAGGAGGCCCGCCGCTTCGCGACCTCGGCCGCCGACGGCGTACCCCGGCCGTTGGTGCTGTCCGGGTCGAGGCCCATACCGAGCACGCGACGCCAGGAGCGGGCGACGAGGGTGCGTGGCTGCTCGGGCGGGCGCTGTCCGCTGAGGACGGCGTCGTGGACGCGCAGGAGTTCGCGGGCGTGCCGACCGAGGTCGGTGCCGGGGCGCACCGCTGCTGATGGGGTCGTGCTCATCGCTCGCCTCCTGTCGCCACGAGCGTAGGCGCTCGTTGTGATCGGGGCCACATGCAACTCGCTGCAACCCTTTCCCGGCGCTCTGCGAGAGCGTGTGCTGGAGCCATGACGCAGACACTCGAGTCGCCGGTCACCACCGGCCCCGCCGCCCGCTGGCTCACCGATTTCGAGGCCGCGCTCTCGGCCCGCGACATCCCTGCGGCCGCCGGGATGTTCGCGACCCCGAGCTTCTGGCGCGATCTGGTCTCCTTCTCCTGGAATCTGACGACCGTCGAAGACCCTGACGGGGTCACCGACCTGCTGGAGAACACCCTCGACCGGACGGACCCGCGCGGGTTCATCCTGGCCGAGCCTGAGGAGACCACCGACGGTGTCACGACCGCATGGTTCGACTTCGAGACCGCGGTCGGCCGCGGCCACGGCCTGCTCCGGCTGAAGGACGAGGATGGGCAGCAGAAGGCGTGGACGATGCTGACCACGCTGCAGGAGCTCAAGGGTCACGAGGAGCCCCGCGGCCTACGTCGTCCCAAGGGTGCGCAACACGGCATCGACCGGAACCGGCAAACCTGGGCCGAGAAGCGCCGGCAGGAGGCGGAGACGCTCGGGCTGACCGAGCAGCCCTATGCGCTCATTGTCGGCGGTGGGCAGGGCGGGATCGCGCTCGGCGCCCGCCTGCGCCAGCTGGGCGTGCCGGCCCTGGTGATCGACCGGCACGCCCGACCCGGCGACCAGTGGCGCGGCCGCTACAAGTCGCTGTGCCTGCACGACCCGGTCTGGTACGACCACCTGCCGTACTTGAAGTTCCCCGACAACTGGCCGGTCTTCGCGCCGAAGGACAAGATCGGGGACTGGCTGGAGTTCTACACCCAGGTGATGGAGGTGCCCTACTGGTCGGCGACAACGGCCACCACGTCGGCGTACGACGAAGGCTCGGGAACCTGGACGGTCGAGGTCGAGCGGGCCGGCGAGAAGCTGACGTTGCACCCCACGCAGTTGGTGATGGCGACCGGGATGTCGGGCAAGCCCAACATCCCCGACTTCCCGGGGATGGACGTCTTCACGGGCGAGCAGCACCATTCCAGCCAGCACCCCGGCCCCGATGCGTACGCCGGCAAGCGGGTCGTCGTGATCGGCTCCAACAACTCCGCCTTCGACATCTGCGGAGCACTGTGGGAGCACGGCGCCGATGTCACCATGGTGCAGCGGAGCTCGACCCATATCGTGAAGAGCGACTCACTGATGGAGATCGGTCTCGGCGACCTCTACTCCGAGCGGGCGCTGGCCGCGGGCGTGACGACCGAGAAGGCCGACCTGATCTTCGCCTCGCTGCCCTACCGGATCATGCACGAGTTCCAGGTCCCGCTCTACGAGCAGATGGCCGAGCGGGACAAGGACTTCTATGAGCGGCTGGAGGGAGCCGGCTTCTGGCACGACTGGGGCGACGACGGCTCCGGGCTGTTCATGAAGTACCTGCGGCGCGGCTCCGGCTACTACATCGACGTGGGCGCCGCCGAGCTGGTGGCGAATGGTGACGTCAAGCTCGCCCACGGCGAGGTCTCGCACCTGACCGAGGACGCGGTGGTCCTGGCGGACGGCACTTCGCTGCCGGCCGATCTGGTCGTCTACGCCACCGGCTACGGCTCGATGAACGGCTGGGCGGCCGACCTGATCAGTCAGGAGGTCGCCGATCGGGTCGGCAAGTGCTGGGGACTGGGCTCGGGGACCACCAAGGACCCGGGCCCGTGGGAGGGCGAACAGCGGAACATGTGGAAGCCGACCCAGGTCGAGCAACTGTGGTTCATGGGCGGCAACCTGCACCAGTCGCGGCACTACTCGCTCTACCTGGCCTTGCAACTCAAGGCGCGCTACGAGGGCATCCCCACCCCGGTCTACCGGCTGCAGGAGGTCCACCACCTGCGGTGAGGCGGCCGTCCGGACGGCCGGCGCCGGTGGGGAGGGTTTCGAGGTTGCCGCGGAATGGCACTCTCATCCCTATGAAGCTCCCTGCCGGCGCTGCGCTCAAGCGGCTCGCCCTCGAGTCGCTCGGCTGGTTGCTGGTCGTCGCCGGGATCGCCGCGCTGGTCCTTCCGGGGCCGGGCCTTTTGATGATCTTCGCCGGATTGGTGCTGCTCTCCCAGCAGTACGAATGGGCCGAGCGGCGCCTTGAACCGGTCCGGTTGCGGGCGCTGCGCGGCGCGGCGGAGAGCGTGGAGACCTGGCCACGGATCTGCCTGTCCACCCTCGGAGCGCTGGTCATCGGTGGTTTCGGGGTGCTCTGGACTGTGCAGCCGCCGGCGCCCTCCTGGTGGCCACTGGCGAAGGCCTATTGGCTGCTCGGCGGTGCCTGGACCGGCATCACCCTGCTTCTTTCCGCGCTGATCGCGCTCGCCCTGATCGTCTACTCCTACCGCCGCTTCCACGGGAAGCCCGAGGCCGTCGCGGCGCTGGAGGGGGAGATCCGGGAGGCGGATCGTGACGAGGAGGAGTACGACGAGACCCACGACTGAGAACGTGTTTGGAAAGCCCCGTGGCCTGCTGCGCGACGGCCGAGACTTCCCAAACACGTTCTGAGTGTTGCGGGGGATCTGCGGCGCCGGACAACACCAGTTTTCGAGGCAGTGGCTACCGTGGGTGCATGCCCCTGGACCGGCGGATGCTGCTCCGCGCGGCGGCGGTGACGCCGCTGGTCGGGCTCGTCGCGTGCGGCTCAAAGGACGGGCCGGCGGGCCCGTCGGCCAGCACCTCTGGCAGCACTTCCACCAGTTCACCGCCCTCCCCGCCAGGCTCGGCCTCCATGGCCTCCTCGGCGCCGGCGGCACCCAGCTCCTCGACGCAGACCGGCCCACCGCACCCACGGATCGCCAGCACGCTCGCCGAGGGCCTCGACGTACCGTGGGGCATCGCGTTCCTGCCTGACAGGAGCGCACTCGTCTCCTGCCGCGACAGCTTCCGGATCATGCGGATCGGCGGTCGGACGCCGACGGTCGTGGGGACCGTACCGGGGGTCGTCACTACGGTCTCGTCGGGAGGTGAAGGCGGGTTGCTCGGACTGGCCCTCCACCCCGACTATCCGCGCCAGCGCTGGCTCTACGCCTACCGCACAACCAGGACCGGCAACGAGGTCGTGCGGATGCGTCTCAACCGTGGCCTCGACGGGTTCGGCGAGCCGGAGGTGATCCTCGACGGCATCAACACCTCGCTGCATCACAACGGTGGCGGGCTCAGGTTCGGGAGCGACGGAATGCTCTTCGTCTCCACCGGCGATGCTGAGAACCGCGACGACGCCCAGGACACCGGCTCGCTCAACGGCAAGATCCTGCGGGTCACCGACACCGGCGGCGTACCGGCGGGAAATCCGTTCGGCAACGCGGTCTGGTCCTACGGCCACCGCAACGTCGAGGGGCTCGTCTTCGACGACCACGGACAGTTGTGGGCGAGCGAGTTCGGCGACAAGACGGCAGACGAGGTCAACCGGATCGTGAAGGGCGGCAACTACGGGTGGCCGAAGGTCGAAGGGAGCGACGGCAAGGGCGGCTACCGGGACCCGATCGCCCAGTGGCCGACCAGCGACTGCTCTCCGTCCGGCATCGCGATCACCCGCGGCCGGGCTTGGCTCGGCGCGCTGCAGGGGGAGTGCGTGTGGTCGGTCGATCTCACCTCGGGGAAGACGACGCGCTACCTCGACGGCCACGGTCGTCTACGCCTGGCCGCCGCCGCCCCGGACGGCTCCTTGTGGATCGGCACCTCGCACCGCGACGGCCGCGCCACGGCCGGCACCGGCGACGACCGGATCTATCGGGTCACGCTCTGACGCCGCTCATCCACAAAGTGCCGGACAGCGCTGCCGTGGTTGTCGGAGCGGGCCGCTAGGTTCGCTTCCGTGCCCGTCCATCTCCACCGCGCCCCGCGCACCGACCTGCTCGCCGACGCTCTCGGCGAGTTGCTTGCGGAGCCGTTGGCCGACCCTTTCGCGATCGAGGTCGTGGTGGTCCCGGCGAAGGGTGTCGAGCGATGGCTGAGCCAACGGCTCTCCCATCGTCTCGGCGCTGCGCCCGGGCGGGCGGACGGGGTTTGTGCCGGCGTCGACTTCCGCTCGCCGTGGTCGCTCTTCGCCGAGATCGAGGGGACCCGCGAGCAGGATCCGTGGTCACCCGATGCGTTGGTGTGGCCGCTGCTGGGTGCCATCGACGGCTCACTCGACGAGCCGTGGGCCGCGCCGCTGGCCCGCCACCTCGGCCATGGTCTGGCCGGTGAGGAGGGCGACCTGCGCCGGGGGCGCCGGTTCGCGCTCGCGCGCCGGCTGGCCCGCCTCTTCGCGGCGTACGCCGACCAGCGGCCCTCGCTCGTCGCCGACTGGTCCGGCGGCGGCACGGGTGACGGGCTGGGTGGCGTCCTGAGCGACGATCTGGCCTGGCAACCGCCGCTGTGGCGGCTGGTGGCCGAGGAAGTGGCTGCGCCCGCCCCTCATGAGCGGCATGCCGCGACCGTCGAGAGGTTGCGGGAGGATCCGGAGGCTTTCGAGCTGCCCCCGCGGGTCTCGCTCTTCGGCCATACTCGGTTGGCTCTCGGTGACGTGGAGCTGGTGGCGGCGCTGGGCGAGGGTCGCGAGGTGCATCTTTGGCTGCCCCATCCCTCGGCTGCGCTCTGGGAGTCGCTTGCCGGCCTGGGTGGTCCGGTTCGCCGAGTCGAGGATCGGTCCCATGACAGGGTCGGCCACCCGCTGCTGGCGAGCCTGGGCCGAGACACCCGCGAGCTGCAGCGGACGCTCTCCACGATCGCGGTTCTCGATGAGTCGCCGCCGGTGGCCGAGAGACCGGCGGCGTCGTTGCTCGGCTGGCTCCAAGCTGACCTGCGCGCCAACGCCCGACCAACGCCCACCGAGCTCTCGACTCGGATGCTGGACCCGGGCGACCGCTCCGTGCAGGTGCACGCCTGCCATGGCGCCAGCCGTCAGATCGAGGTGCTTCGTGAGGTGCTGCTCGGGCTGCTCCAGGACGATCCCACGCTGGAGCCGCGCGACATCTTGGTGATGTGCCCTGACATCGAGGCGTATGCGCCGCTGGTGGCGGCCGGGTTCGGGCTCGGCGAGGCCGTGGGGGAAGAGGGGCATCCGGCCCACCGACTCCGGGTCCGTCTCGCCGATCGCGCTCTGGACCGCACCAATCCCCTTCTCGATGTCGCCACGAGGCTGCTCGACCTCGCGGGCGGCCGTGCGGGGGTGGGCGAGGTGCTCGACCTGATCCATCTCGAGCCGGTCCGCCGCCGATTCTCGTTGCGCGACGACGATCTCGAGCTGCTGGCGGACTGGGCCAAGGAGGCCGGGATCCGCTGGGGTTTCGACGCTGCTCACCGCGCCGACTTCGGCCTTCAGGATTACGTCGCCAACACCTGGCAGTTCGGCCTGGACCGCTTGCTCGCCGGCGTCACGATGTCGGAGGACGCAGGCGTCTGGCTCGGTGAGACGGCGCTTCCGCTCGACGACGTCGGCAGTGGCTCGGTCGAGCTCGTCGGCCGACTGACGGAGTTCGTCGCGCGCCTTCGCGACGTCACCGACCGCCTGATCGGCAGCCATCCGCTCGACCACTGGCTCGACGCCCTCGAGGAGGGGGTGGCGACTCTCACCTCGGTGTCGACCGCGGATCTGTGGCAGTCGGGTCAGGTCAGCCGGGAGCTGGAGCGGATCCGCGAGGCCGCCGCAGCCGCGCCGCTCGGTGAGCTCCGTCTTCCCGACGTGCGCGCAATGCTGACGGACAGACTGGCCGGTCGACCGACCCGGGCCAACTTCCGCAGCGGGACGTTGACCGTCGCCACCCTCGTGCCGATGCGGTCGGTGCCCCATCGGGTGGTCTGTCTTCTCGGTCTCGACGACGGTCTTTTCCCACGAGTGGGGATCACCGACGGTGACGACGTCCTCGCGCGAGACCCGGTGACCGGCGAGCGGGATCTGCGTAGCGAGGATCGCCAGCTCTTCCTCGATGCCATCCTGGCGGCCACCGAGACGCTCGTGGTCACCTACACCGGCGCCAACGAGTACTCCGGCCAGCAGCGGCCACCTGCGGTCCCGCTCGGTGAGCTGCTCGACGCCCTCGACGAGACCGCGACGACGGCAGACCACCGGCCGATCTCCGAGAGGGTGACCGTTCGGCACCCGCTGCAGCCCTTCGATCCGCGTAACCTCACCATCGGGACCCTCGTGCCCGGCCACGCCTTCACCTTCGACCGCGCCGCCGCGGCCGGCGCACGCGCGGCAGCGGGGGAGCGAGTGGACCCGCCGCTGCTCCTGTCGGGGCCGCTGCCCCCGGCTCGGGTCGAGGACGTCTCCCTCGATGACCTGCTCCGATTCTTCAAGTCCCCGGTCAAGGGCTTCTTCCGGGATCGACTCGATCTGGCCCTGCCCTACGACGAGGAACCGCTCGATGACGGCCTCCCGGTGGAGATCGACGGCCTGGGTCAGTGGCAGGTGGGCGACCGGGTGCTCCACGATCTGCTCCGCGGGCTGCCGGTCGAGGCCGCCCGCCAGCACGAGTGGCGACGGGGGGTCCTGCCGCCGGGCCGGCTCGGCTGGCGGATCCTGCAGGACGTCCTCGCCAAGGCGGCGCCGCTCGCTCAGGAGGCTGGTCGCCTGCGTCGGCTCGCGACCGCGGCGGGGGAGGCGAAGGCGATCGACGTCGATGTCGACCTAGGCGCGGGCCGACGGCTCCGGGGCACGGTGCCGGAGGTCTTCGGTGACCGGCTGATCCCGGTCACCTACAGCCGCCTCGCCGCCACGCATCGGCTGCAGTCCTGGATCCAGCTGTGCGCGCTCGCCGCCTCCGACGAGGACCGCGCCTGGTCGGCCCACACGCTGGGCCGTCCGACCAACGGCCGCTCGCGCACGCCTTGGTCACTCAGCCAGCTCGGCCCGCTCGACCACACCGCCCGGGACGTCCTGCGCGACCTCGTCGACCTTCGTGATCGTGGTCTTGCCGAGCCGCTGCCGCTGCCGCTGAAGTCGTCACTCGGCTACGCCCGTCAGCGGCGCACGCAGGGGTCGCCCGACGACGCCCTCGACAGGGCCGGCTGGGACTGGAAGGACGGTCGCTTCGAGGGCGAGCAGTCCGATGTCGAGCAGGTCCGGGCCTGGGGGAAGGGCGCCGGACTCCCCGGGCTCGACGAGGGACCGCGTCCGGGCGAGGAGTACGCCGGGGAGACCACCCGGTTCGGAGCCCTCGCGCTGCGGCTCTGGGCACCGCTGTTGACCGCGGAGCAGGGGAGCTGGTGATGGATCCGTTCGATGTCTGTGGACCGCTCCCCGGTGCGACCCGGCCAGGCGAGATCGCCCTCCTCGAGGCCAGTGCCGGCACCGGCAAGACCTTCACCATCGGAGCCCTCGTCACCCGTTATGTCGCCGAGGGTGTGGCGACCCTGGAGGAGATGCTCGTCATCACCTTCGGCCGGGCGGCGAGCCAGGAGCTCCGGGATCGAGTACGTGCCCAACTCGTCGAAGCCGAGCGTGCCTTTGCGGCCGCCGAGGCCGGCGAGGAGCCGCGGTCGCAGAGCAGCTTCCTGCGCGAGCTGCTCGATGTGGAGCGGTCGGAGGTCGTCGTACGTCGGCGACGGCTGCGCGACGCACTGGCCGGTTTCGACGCGGCAACGATCGCTACCACCCACCAGTTCTGCCAGCTGGTGCTGCGTTCGCTCGGCGTCGCGGGCGACACCGACGCCGGAGCGAGGTTGGTGGAGTCACTCGACGAGCTGGTGGTAGAGGTGACCGACGACCTCTATCTGGCCAGGTTCGGGGCGTCGCCACAGAAGCCTCCGTTCAGCCGCGCCGACGCTGTGCTGCTGGCCCGAACGGCGGTGGAGGACCCGCAGGCGGTGCTCGCCCCACCCGATGACCCGGCTGGTGACCCGGCTGGTGACCCGGCTGGTGACCCGGCTCGGGCGCGGGTGGCGTTCGCCGGGGCGGTGCGGCTCGAGGTCGAGCGGCGCAAGCGACGCCTCGGCATCCTCTCCTACGACGATCTGCTCTCCCGGCTGGCGGACGCGCTGGCCGACGACGACCCGCACCGGGGCAACGCCGCGCGGGCCCGAATGCGGCAGCGGTGGCGGATCGTGCTGGTCGACGAGTTCCAAGACACCGACCCGGTCCAATGGCAGGTGCTCGAGCGCGCCTTCCGACGTCGGGCGGCGCCGACCGAGGAGACCGGCACAGAGAGCGGCACAGAGAGCGGATGGCGGGCGATGGTCCTGATCGGCGACCCGAAGCAGGCGATCTACGGCTTCCGCGGCGGTGACGTGGTCACCTACCTCAGCGCCGCCCGGAGCGCCGACACCAGGGCCACGCTGGGCACCAACTGGCGCTCCGACGGTCCACTGGTCCAGCGACTCCTTGCGGTTCTGCGGGGTGCTGCGCTGGGTGACGTCGACATCGTCGTCCACGACGTCGATGCCCACTACCGGTCCAGCCGGCTCGCAGGTGCGCCGCACCCGGCGCCGTTCCGACTCCGCCGGGTGCCGCGTGCCGGGTTCCGGCTGACCCGCGCCGGCCTGATCTCGGCGAGGGACGCCCGCCGACATATCGCCACCGACCTCGCCGCCGACGTAGCCGAGCTGCTCGGGTCGGGGGCGACCTGGGCCGAGCGTCCGGTGGTCGCCGGCGACATCGCCGTCATCGTCGCGGTCCGCGATCACGGCCTGCTGGTCCAGCGGGCGCTGCGGGAGCGTGGGATCCCGGCGGTGATGGCGGGCGGCGGTGACGTCTTCGGGACTCCCGCAGCCGACGACTGGCTTGCCCTGCTCGAGGCGCTCGACGCGCCCCACCGCTCGGGGTTGGTCCGCGCCGCGGCACTGACCTGCTTCTTCGGCTACACCGCTGCCGAGCTCGACGCCGGGGGCGAGCTACTCACCGCGCAGATCGCCGACACCCTCCGCGGTTGGGGACTGCTGCTGCGTGGCTCCCCGGCCGCCGGAGGGGGAGTGGCCGCGCTCGTCGAGGCCGCCGAGGCCTATCACGGGTCGAGCGACGTCGGTGAGCGAGCAGGTGCGGGATCGCGCCCGCGCGGGCTCACCGGTCGGGTGTTGATGCGCACCGAGGGTGAGCGGCTGCTGACCGACGTACGTCATCTTGGCCAACTGCTCCACGATGTTTCGGTCCGCGACGGCCTCGGCCTGCCTGCGCTGCTGGGCTGGTTCCGCGACGAGCGGCGACGGACGGCGGCCTCCGAACGACCGCGACGCCTGGATTCTGATAGTGCGGCGGTCCAGATCGTGACCATCCACGGGAGCAAGGGACTTCAGTACCCGATCGTCTATCTACCCTTCGGCTACGACTGCTATGTCCGTACGCCCGACGTGGCCCGCTTCCACGACGACGCGGGTCAGCGGACGATCGACGTCACCGGTGTCGGCACGGGGTGGCCCGATCATCTAGCCCGCCACCGAGCCGAGGAGCTGGGTGAGGAGCTTCGCGACGTCTACGTGGCGCTGACGCGGGCCCAGTCCCAGGTGGTGGCCTGGTGGGCGCCGACGAGCAACACCGCAACGGGTGGTCTCCATCGGCTCCTCTTCGGCCGGCGACCCGGGGACGCAGCGGTTCCCGAGAGCCAGGAGGTCGGCGATGATGAGTACGCCGCGCGAGTGCTGCATCTGATCGAGCAGCTCGGTGGTCCGGTGGCGGAGGTCGCCCGGCCGGTCGAGGCCGTCGTCGAGCTCGCGACCACGCCCGTCGCGGAGATCGCCGCCCGGACCTTCACGCGCAGGGTGGACACCGAGTGGCGGCGTACGTCCTACTCCGGGCTGATCCGGGTCGAGGAAGGCCCGGCGAGAGCCGGAGGAGTCGGCAGCGAACCCGAAGAGCTCGGCAAGGACGATGAGCCGGACGCCGACGCATCGGTGGTCGAGGAGGTAGTGCAGCTACCGTCCCGAAGCCATCCCGATCTCGTGGTCTCGCCGATGGCGGACCTCCCCAAGGGCGCGACGTTCGGCTCCTTGGTCCACGCCGTCTTGGAGCACACCGACCCCGAGGCGCCCGACCTGGGCGCGGAGCTGCTCGGCCACATCCGGGAGCAGCTGCGCTGGTGGCCGAGCGACGCGGAGCCGGAGACGCTGGCCGACGGGCTGCTACCGCTCAACCACACTCCGCTCGGCCCGCTTGCGGATGGGCTGACACTCGCGGAGATCCCGCTCCGGGACCGGCTCCGCGAGTTGGACTTCGAGTTCCCCCTCGCCGGCGGCGACCCGCCCGCGGGTGCCGGCCGGCCACGTAACGGCACGCCGGAGATCCGGCTCCGTGACCTCGCGCCGCTGCTACGTGACCATCTCCCACCTGATGATCCGATGGTGAGCTACGCCGACCGTCTCGAGCAGCCGCCCCTCGGTGACCAGGCCTTGCGGGGCTACCTGTCCGGTTCCGTCGATGTCGTCCTGCGCCTGCCCGCGACCGCCGGGCCGGCGCGATTCGTGGTGGTCGACTACAAGACCAACTTCCTCGGGGCCACCGCGGCCGACTATGCCCGCGACAAGCTTGCCGACGCGATGCTTCACTCCCACTATCCACTGCAGGCGCTGCTCTACTCCGTGGTGACCCACCGGTTCCTGCGGTGGCGGTTGCCGGGCTACGACCCCGGCGTCCATCTCGGCGGCGTGCTCTACCTCTACCTGCGCGGTATGTGCGGTCCCGAGACCCCGGTGGTCGGCGACGACCCGGCCGGGGTGTTCTCGTGGCGGCCGCCGGCCGGTCTCATCGAGGCGCTCTCCGACCTAGTGGACGGTGCCACGATGCGTCCGTCGCCGGTCCCTGGTGACGGCCGCTCGACGACGGGGGGAGCGGCGTGATCGAGCTGTGGGAGTCCGAGGATCCCTTCGACGCGCGTTATGCGCGTGGCGCGAGCGGGTTGTTGGCCGAGTTCAACCGGGCCGGCGTACTGACCGCCGCCGACGTCCATGTCGCCGCCCGCACTGCCGATCTCGCGGGCGAGCCGGCCGACGACGTACGTCTTGCTGCGGCGCTGGCCGTGCGCGCCGCTCGTCAGGGCTCGGTCTGCGTCGATCTGGTGGCGCTGCTCGCCGAGGTCTCGGACGGCCCGGTCGCGGAGTTGCCCTGGCCGGAGGGGGCGGGCTGGCTCGAGCGGGTGGCAGAGAGCCCTCTTGCCGCTGGCTCGGTGTTGCGGGCCGAGGGTGGCCTGCTCTACCTCGATCGTTACTGGCGCGAGGAGGGCCAGGTTCGTGATGACCTGCTTGCCCGGCTGGGCGCTCCGCCGCCGGTCGTCGACGAGGCGGCGCTCGACGCGGGAGCGAGCCGGCTCTTCCCGGGTGACGGTTACGCCGAGCAGCGGGCCGCCGCGGTCGCCGCGGCTCGGCAATGGACCACGGTCCTGACCGGCGGCCCGGGGACGGGAAAGACCACCACCGTCGCCGGGCTGCTGGCACTGCTGGCTGACCAGGCCGGGCAGGATGGCCGGTCACTCCGGATCGCTTTGACCGCGCCGACCGGCAAGGCCGCCGCCCGTCTCCAGGAGGCGGTCGAGGAGGCGCAGGGCGCAGATCGCTTCACGGCGGCCGACCGGGCTCGTCTGGGCGGACTCACGGCCAGCACTCTTCATCGCCTGCTGGGTTGGCGGCCGGGGTCCTCCACCCGGTTCAAGCACCACCGGGGCAACAAGCTTCCGCATGACGTGATCGTCGTCGACGAGACCTCGATGGTGTCCTTGACGATGATGGCCCGCCTTCTCGAAGCCGTTCGGCCGGGGTCGCGCTTGATCTTCGTCGGCGATCCGGACCAGCTCGCTTCGGTGGAGGCGGGTGCGGTCCTCTCCGATCTGGTCGGCGGGCTCGCCGTCCAAGCGCCCGACGTCGTGGCCGCGCTGCGCACCCCGCACCGGTTCGGCGGCGCGATCGGCGAGCTGGCCGATGCTCTTCGCCGAGGTGACGTCGAGCGAACGATGGCCGTGCTGACCGCCGGTGACCCGGCCGTCGAGCTGATCGATCCTGCCAGTCAGGATGCCGAGTCCGCCTTGGCGGCGGAGCTGACCGCGCACGCGGTCGAGGTGCGTACCACCGCGCGAGCCGGCGACCCTGCGGCGGCGGTGCGGGCGGTCGATGCGCACCGACTTCTCTGCGCCCATCGCGATGGACCATGGGGCGTCCAACACTGGAATCGTCTGGTGGAGGCCTGGCTCGGCGAGGCGACGGGCGAGCCTGTCGGCTCCGGGTGGGGGCGGGAGTGGTACGCCGGCCGCCCGGTGCTCGTCACCGCCAACGACTACGGTCTCGGCCTCTTCAACGGCGACACCGGTGTGGTCGTCGAGGACTGGGCGAGCGGCGGCCTTCGGGTGGTGATCGCGGGCCAGACCCTGGCGAGCTTCGCGCCCTCACGCCTCGGCAACATCGAGACCCTCCATGCGATGACCGTCCACAAGAGCCAGGGCAGTCAGGCGCGGTCGGTCACCGTCCTGCTGCCCCCCGATGACTCGCCGCTACTCACCCGAGAGCTCTTCTACACCGCTGTCACCCGCGCCCAGGAGCGGGTCCGCATCGTCGGCACCGCGGAGTCGATCACCGCCGCCGTCACCCACCCCGCTCAGCGCGCCTCCGGTCTCCGCCAACGGCTCTCCTGACCTCCCAGTCCGCCGAGCCGGCGGTGTCAGGGGCGGGCGATGGAGGCGGCGAGTGAGACCAGGTGGCCGAGGCGGGCGAGTTCGGAGTCGAGGAACTCGGGGCCGCCACGGCGTCCCATGACGACGATCTCGTTGCCATCGATCCGGGCGCCGACGTAGACACTCTCGTCGTCCCCCTCGACGTCGAGGCGGGCCGGACGCTCGATCTCGACGAAGGGCAGATCCTGCGGCGCGCTCTCCGTCGAGCGGCCGGTGCCGTGGACGCGGTGGATGCGCACCGCCCAGTCGGCGCGGAAGGTGACGGGGAGGACATCGACGAGGCGGTCGAGCGCCTCATCTGGGCTCTCGGTGAGATCCTCGACGGCTTCGAGGTCCAAGAAGAGGTTGCCGCCCGCGGCGTACCTGCTGATCCAGATGACCCGGACTCCGTCGAGCTCGTTGCAGGCCGAGACGATCCCGTCGGGCATCGCGCCCGGCGCGCATTCGAGGAGTACGTCGTCGACGGCGGTGCCGCCGTTGCTCTTCTCGACGATTTCCAGCGCTTCGATGTCGCCGCCAGCCTCACCGATGGTGGTCGCCAGGCGACCCAGCGAGCCGGGGACGTCGGGTAGCTCCACGCGCAACAGGTAAGGCACCCCCCGACCTTAGCGCCGGTGACCGAGTGACCGCGGCGTCGGCCGCGCCGCGTCCGGCGACGCGGTCACGGCTTGGTCACGGCTTGGTCACTGGGTGGTCAGCGGCCGGTCAGCGGGAGACCCCTGGCTCTCGGTGGCGACCGGCGGAGCATCTCCTCGTGGCACGAAGACCGCATCGACGAGGCGGGCGCTGGCGTGGCCGTCCTCCAGCTCGACGTACTCGTTGAGGAAGGCCTGGATCTTCTCGGCGTTCTCCCGGGCGACCCGGTCGATGTCGCGGAGCAGGTCGATCACCTGGCTCGTCGTCTCGACCAGCGGACCTGGCGCCGTGGGCGGATAGTCGATGACGCCGCCCCGGTTGGCGTCGTAGCGCCGCATGTCCGGGACGAGGAAGATCATCGGCTTGCGGGTGATCGCGTAGTCGAAACGGAGTGAGGAGTAGTCCAGTACGCCGACGTCCGAGGCCAGGATGAGATCGTTGACGTCGGGGTAGTCGGTGACGTCGATGACGTTCGAGTTGCCCTCGACCGCCGCCTCCTTGCCACGGGCATGGAAGGCATGTCCGCGGACCAGGATGACGGCGTCGTCTCCCAGGGCCCTTGCCACCCGCTCGACGTCGAGGAAGTCGACCCGCTTGGCGGTCATGTCGTTGGCGGAGAGATAGTCGCGGAAGGTCGGTGCATACAGAACGGCCGTCTGGTCCGGGCCGATGCCGAGCAGCTCCCGGGTGGACTCGCGCACGGACCCTGCCTCGGAGGAGAGCAGGATGTCATTACGCGGATAGCCGATCTCGAGGATGGTCGGCGTCGCGTGGGCCGGCGCTAGGAACGCCTCGGTCAGCAGTGGCGTGGCGTAGTGGGCCGGCGAGACGAAGTAGTCCCAGTCGCGGGCTCGCCGGTCGAAGCT
>Ga0164243_10008317_pt1 | contig 15330 bp, 14 predicted proteins | sample OricompcompostOP_FD_108781 | JGI IMG/M metagenome (GOLD analysis project Ga0164243, IMG submission 108781) | Organic Plus compost microbial communities from Emeryville, California, USA - Original compost - Organic plus compost (OP) | ecosystem: Engineered > Solid waste > Mixed feedstock >... | reverse complement strand
TCGTTCTGCGAGAAATACTCCAGCTTGCGGATGTCGACCTTGCCGACCAGCGAGGAGATGTCCTGGTTGTTCTCATCGCCGGGCTCGGTCTTGGCGATGGCCACCTGCCGCAGCCGGGAGGGCTGCATGCGCACCACCGTGAACTTCGAGATGTCGCCCTCGAAGTCGTGCAGCCGCTTCAGCGCCCAGGGGCTCATCACCCCGGACAGCCGCCGCGCCGGGATCTTGTAGCGGGCCTCCATCTCGGGCCCGTGCAGGTCCGGGTCGAACAGCGACAGCGGGCTCTCGAACACCGGGCTGACCTCGTCGCCGGCCTTCAGCACGTAGATGGGGTTAACTTCCATCAGCGACTTCAGCCGCTCGGCCAGCGAGGACTTGCCGCCCCCGACCGGGCCCAGCAGGTAGAGGATCTGCTTGCGCTCCTCGAGCCCCTGGGCGGCGTGGCGGAAGAACGCGACGATCTGCTCGATCGTGTCCTCCATCCCGTAGAAGCCGGAGAACGCGGGGTAGAGCCGGATCGTCCGGTTCATGAAGATGCGGCCGAGGCGCGGATCCTTGGCCGTATCCAACATCTCCGGTTCGCCGATCGCCGCGAGCAGCCGCTCGGCGGCGTTCGCATAAAGCAACGGATCGCTGCCGCAGGCCTCCAGATAGTCTTTAAGCGGCATCTCTGCGTTGCGCCGCGCCTCGAAGGCGCTGGCGAAGGCGCTGAACAGATTCTCCGACATCACTCAGGTCGTCCTCTACATGCCCCCCGACAGTCTGATCCCTTCGAAGTCACAACGCGTCGCCGCGCTAAACGGCGAAGCTAAAAATCAACACCATGGAACAAAAACTCGTAATCGGCGGGCGGTTAAGCGGAATCTTGGTTCACTTTTCATCACATCACGGCGATCTGGCCGGTTGCTCGCCGTTTGCGCTTGCGCCCGGCGATTCAGTTCGAAATAGGTCCTGCGGACAAAACGCCTCCGCGCCGGGCGCGCTCCGCGTCCCGCGCCCAAAATCTTGCGCGCATCGGCTCGCAGGGATCAGGCGAACACGTCCAGCCCCGCTCCAGGCTGCTGATGCGCCGCGTCGCGGCGCGGCCGGGCGGCGGGCTTTCAACATAGGTTGGACAGTACACAGGGTGTTGCATTCAGAGGCCGGCGCCCCTGTGGAAACGTCGCCGAACTGACCAGCGACCAAGCCTGGCGGAAAACGAAGGGGTACTCGGGGCTTCCAGGACACACGTGCGGGAACCGCATGGCGCTCACAGGAGAGGTGAGAGATGTTAGCGTCTACTTGCGTGCATCCGACGGCCAAGTCTCGACCGTCTATATTTCATACTCTAGGAAGTGATTCAGGATCTTACGCCGACCGCCTCCATCAATTCTGGAAACAGGTAGAACGCTTCAAGCCCAAGACCACGATCTCAGACTCTACACCTCGACTGATGGCCGTCGTCTCCGGATGGATCTGCGAGGTGCGCCTGCTGCCTGACGGCCGCCGGCAGATCTTCTCATTCATACTGCCCGGCGACGTCGTCGCCACCGGCGGCTTCACCGACGTCGGCGTGCGCGAGTTGCTCACCCTGACCCATGTCGAGCTCGCCGACGCGGCGCTGATGAACGCCGGCGTCGACCCCGCCCTGGCGCAGGCGGCGATCGCCGACGCCCAGCGCGAGCGCGAACAGCGGCTGCTCGACCAGATCGTCCGCATCGGTCGGCTGACCGCCAAGGAGCGGGTGCTGAACCTGCTGGTGGAGTTGCACGACCGGCTCGACGCCGTCGGCCTGGTTCGTAACGGCGCCTTCCGTCTGCCGGTGACCCAGGAGCTGTTCGCCGACGCGCTCGGCCTCAGCGTGGTGCACATCAACCGCACCCTGCAGCAGATGCGTCGGGAGGGCCTCGTCAGCTTCGAAGCCGGCGACATCCAGCTGAACAAGCGCGCGGCGCTCGCCCAGCTCGCCGCCTGCGAGGTGGCCGCGGCCGAGACCTGACCTGCCGGGCGGTCGCCGCAACGGCGGCCGCCCGAGCACCGGGGCCGATCTTCAGCGTGCGAGGCGTTCGATCGCCCGCTTCAAAGCGCTCAGATCGAACGGCTTCTGCAGGATCGGCACGTCCGTCGGCGCCGACACGACGGTGTCCGCCGTCCAGCCCGAGAACAGCATCAGCCGGATGCCGGGCCGCTTGTCCCGCGCCCACTGCGCGAGCTGCACCCCGTTCATGCCGCCGGGCATGATCAGGTCGCTGATCAGCAGATCGAAGCCGTTCAGCTCGAGCGCCTGCTGGGCCTCGGGCCCATTGCGGGCGCAGACCACCTCCAGCCCCAGCTCGCTCAGCATCGCCTGGGTGACTTCGGAGACGCTCGCGTCGTCCTCGACGAGCAGCACCTTGTGGATGTCCAGCGGCTGGCCGCTCTCGCCGCCCTCGCCGCGGTCCGGCTTCGCCGCCGGTGCGCAGGGCAGGATCACCTTGAAGGTCGAGCCCTTGCCTGGAACGCTGACCGCGTCGACGCCGCCGCCGGTCTGCTGCGCAAAGCCGTAGACTTGGCTGAGGCCGAGCCCGGTCCCCTGCCCCGCCGGTTTGGTGGTGAAGAAAGGATCGAACACGCGCTGCAGGATGTGCGGCTCGATCCCGGAGCCGTCGTCGGTGACGGTCAACACCACCGCATCGCCCTTCACCCCCGCCCGCTCGGCCTCTTCGCGGGTTCCGTGGCGGATCTCGATCTCGATGTGGCCGCCGCTCGGCATGGCGTCCCGGGCGTTGATGCACAGGTTGAGCACGGCCGCCTCGAACTGCGCGCTCTCCATGCGCACCGAATGAGCGTCGGCCGAAACGTGCAGGTGCATCTCCACCGCCTCGCCGATCGCCTTGCGCAGCAGGGGCTCGAGGCTGCGCAGCGCCGCGCCCAGGTCGACCTCCTGCGCGGCCAGCGGCGTGCGGCGGGCGAACGCCAGCAGCTGCTTGTTCAGCGCCTCCGCCTTCTGCGCCGCCTCCAGCGCGGCCTCGATCAGCTGGGTGCGGTTCGGCCGCTCGGGGCGGCGCACGACGATGTCCAGGGCGCCGATGACCACCGTCAGGAAGTTGTTGAAGTCGTGAGCGATGCCGCCGGTCAGCAGCCCCAGCGCCTCCATCCGCTCGGATCGGCTCGCCCGCTCCTCGGCCCGGCGGATGTCGGTGAGGTTGCGGCCCTCGACCACCAGCAGCCGCACGTCGCCGCCGACGCCGCTGCGCACCGGGCGGATCAGCACGTCGTAATAGCCGAGCTCGCCGTCCGACGTGGGCAGGCTGGATTCGTAGTGCACCACCTGCCCCCGATTGTCCTGGATCGCCGCCTTGATCTTGGCGGCCTCCTCCGGCGCGTTGGCGTACCACGGGCACTCCCACAGGTACCTGCCGATGCAGTCCTCGATGCGGGCCCCGACGTTCTCGAGCGTCGTGCGGTTGACGTCGAGCAGCACCCCTTCGACGGTGCAGAGCGAGGTCAGGGTGTGCGACGAGTTGAAGACGGCGTCATAGCGGGCTTCGCACTGATTCAGATTGCGCGCGCTCTCCGCCAGCTGCCTCCTCAGCCCTTCGATCTCGCTGGCGAGCAGCTTCCGGTCGGGCATGACGCCTCCGCTTCACGTGCACAGCGCGCAGATTGACCTCGGGCGCAAAAAAGCGCGAACGCTTTTGACGTTTCCGCAAACGTCGCCTGTTGTCTGCGCGCGTCGAGAGCCCCGATCAGGCGCGGCCGCCCGTCCTCAGGGCCGTCAGGGCGTCGATCTCCTCGAGCGCCGCCTCCGCCTGGGCCCGCACCAGATCCGGATCCGGGGAGGCGCGGACCCGCGTCGCCCGCTTCAGCGCCGCGATCGCCTCGTCGTGCTTGGCCTTGGCCGCGCGATAGGCGGCGAACAGCGGCTCCCGGTCGGCGACGGCCGCCTCGCTCGAAGGTTGCCCGCCGGGCGCTCCGGGAGCGCCGGAATTCGGCTCCGGCTCGGTATGCGATGGCTGCTGAGGCGTCGCGCCCCGCCGCCGGGTCCAACCAGAACGGGCAGCGCGCTTACGGTTCTCGTTAGACATGCATACTCTCTCGGCAACTAAAGGCGGCGGCTACTCTGTCTTCGCGGTTTGCCGGCTGTCTGTCGGTAAGTGGACACAAAGTGCGCTGACGGCGGAACCTTCGACGAAGGCCCTGCCGAAGCTTGGCCGGGCGTCACCGATTACAGCTCGGCGGCCCGGCGTCCACAGCGTGTGTTAGGTCATCACCGCGATCGGCGGACGGCGGTCCACCGGCGGCCGCTGGGTCAGCACGCGGCACGGCAAGCCGGCCGTCCGGCGGTCCAGATTGTAGACCTCGACGTTCTGCGCTTGCGGCGTGACCAGGCGCGAGCCCGCGCCCGAAGCCCGGGCGCCGTCGCCGCTCTGGTTGGCGAAGCCGACCACCTGGGTGGTGGGATGGCGCACCAGGGCCGGCGGGGCGAGCAGCACGGCGTTGCGGATGTCCACGCTGGAGTTCCGGTGGAACGGCATGCCGTGGTCGTCCTGATTCTCGCCCGCATAGTGGATCAACCACTCGGCGTCGGAATCCACCGACTTCTCGCAGACGACCCCGCTCATCGTCAGGGCGCCGCCGTTAGGCACGTCGAGACAGGCGCTCTCCGAGCCGTTGCCGCCGAGCAGCCGCGAGTTGCGCACCGTGGTGCGGGCCGCCCGCGACTTCAGCAGGTGGCCCATGGTCACCTCCGTCGACAGCAGCCCGTCGACCGTCAGGTCGTCGACCTGCAGGATGTAGATGTTGTGGGCCAGGCCGGTCTGATTGCCGTTGCGGTGGAAATAGCTGTCGCGGATCGCCACCCGCTGCCCGGGAGTCCCGCCCATCACCCCATTGTCGCAGCCGGTGAACTCGCAATCCTCGATCAGGATGCTCCCGGTGTTCGGCGTCCCCTCGAGGAAGGTGTCGCCCAGCCGGATGGCGGCGAAGTTGCCCTGCCCGTCCCGCCGCCGGAAGCCGCGGAACGCCAGGTGGCGGAAGGTGGCGTCGAAGTTGCCCGTCATGAACAGGCCCTTGCCGTAGTAGATCGCGCCGTCGCCGTAGCCGTCGGTCTCCAGCAGCGGCGCGGGCTTGCCCGGCTCCCCCTCGATGAGCACCGGCCCCAGCAGGTTGCCGTCGAACGGCGGCCAGCCGTTGGTCTCGCCCCAGCGGCGCGAGCGCGAGCCGGTGTCGTTGACGTAGTAGCCGTCCGGCCCCGGGCTGATGACCACCCGGAACGCCATGCGCGAGATCTTGTCCGCTCCGGCGTAGCCGTTGTTCCAGCGCGCCTCGGAGTTCATGAAGGCGCCGGCCTGGGTCAGCGACTTGAACTTCTTGCCTGGCCCGACCTCCAGAACTTCGTAGTCGTAGCGCTTCGGCTGCGGCGGCGCGGCCGCCGGCTTGGCCGGGGCCGGGGCGGATCCGCCGCCGGCGGGCGGCGCCTCGGCCCCGTCGAGCTTCTTGGCCAGCGCCGCCGCGCCGACGCCGCAGACCGACAGGGCCAGGCCGGCCACCGCAAGGCGCCGCGTGGGCTGCCCATCTTGCGAGGCGCGCCGCCTCGCCGGATCCGGATGCTGATGAGAGGTCATGCTGCCGCCGCCTTTAGAAGCTGCCTACCGAAGCTGCCTGGGCCGGGTCATGGCGACCCAGCCGTCCAAGCCGCGTGACGCGCCAACGCCGCCACCTTGTCGGATCGGAAGCGGGCGCCCGGCCCGCGGCAATCTCTTTTGATATGGCGGCCGCGCGGTCCAGCCGGAGGCGACCTCGGGGCCGGGTCTGTCGCCTGCAGCGGGCCGCAGCCACGGACCCGCTCGTTAGACGACCACCGCCTTCCGGACCTTGCCAAAAGGATGGCTTCCCACGCCGCGCCGTGACGGCGGCGATCTACGCCCGCCTCGCGTGTAGTCGTCGAGGACGAGGGTGCGACTTATTCAAGCGCCTGCTCGAATTCGCCTCACTTCGGCCCACCTTTCGGACCTATACTTTGGCCTGTCGCCGGACAAGCGGAGGCGATGCCCACGCGCGCTCTCACGAACACTGAGACGTGAGCTTCACCGCGAATCTCCTTAACCTCTCAGAAACAGATTCCGCGGCCTGCTTACATTCCGATGGGACTGCGTCCTGATGAGCGCGGACGGCTCGGCGAGGTTGGACTGATGACTGTCATCTCCCTCGAGGCGGCGAGAGAACTGCGCCAGCGCCTGCAACGGCGGACGGAGGAATTCCAGGCCGAAGCGGCGCTGCAAGGGTTCGATGCGGGGCGTCTGCCGTTCACCGAAGTGCTGCAGGCCCTGGTGGCTCCGTTTCAGGAGCCCGCGCCTGTCAGACGCGCCCACGCGGCCTGCCCGGTCGATGTCTGGATCCCGCGGCGTTCCGCCGGCGGAGTTCACCTGCGTAATTGACGCTTCCATATCGCTAAGCTTCACTCTCAAGCCTCAAGCCAGGGGTGGGCCGGAGGAACGCCGATGCGCGCCCTGCACATCACCCTGCTGGCCGTAGGCATGGCTGTGGGCCTGCTGGGCGCGGCGCACGCTCAGGGCGCACGCCATTTCACGGTCCCGTTGAGCGGCGCGGCCGAGGTTCCCGGCCCCGGCGACCCGGCCGGCGACGGCACGGCGGCGCTGAAACTCGACGTGACGCGCAGCCAGCTCTGCTACGAGCTCAAGGTGGCCAACGTGACGCTCCCGGCGACCGGGGCGCACATCCATCGCGGCCTCGCTACCGAGTCCGGCGGGGTGGTGGTGCTGCTGACCGCTCCCGGGGCCAACGGGGTCAGCAACGGCTGTACGGCGGTGACCCATGAGCTGGCGCAGGAAATCCTCGCCAACCCGGCGCAGTTTTACGTCAACGTCCATACCCGCGACCGACCGGCCGGCGCCTTGCGCGGCCAGCTCGCCGCGTCCCCAGCCGCCAAGCCGGGGCAGCAATAGGATCTCAGTGGCGGGCGCCGCTCGAAGCCGTCGGGCGGCCGCGCGGCACGATGCGGGCGAGCGCCTTCTCCAGCTCCCGTGCCGAATAGGGCTTGGCCAACAGGGGAAAGCCGCGCGAGCCGTCCTGCGCGAGCACCGCGCTGTAGCCGCTGGTCAGCAGCACCGGCAGGTCGGGGTAGGTCTCGCGGATGCGCTCGGCCAGCTCGATGCCGCTCATTCCCGGCATGACGATGTCGCTGAACACCAGGTCGTAGCCGGTGTCGTCCCGCGCCAGCGCATCGAGCGCCTCGCGGGCGTTGCGCGCCCAGTCGGGGCGGTAGCCGAGGTCGCGCATCATGCCGACGCAGAAGGCGCCCACGTCCTCATTGTCCTCCACCACCAGCGCATGCAGCGCCTCCCGCGCATCGGCCTCCTCCATCGAGGTGCGCTCGACCCGCTTGGCCGCGACGCCGGCGGCCGGCCGGCTGCGCGGCAGATAGATGGTGAAGGCCGCGCCCGCGCCCGGCGCGCTCTGCACCCCGACGGCTCCCCCAGATTGCTTGGCGAAGCCGTAGACCTGGGACAGGCCGAGCCCGGTCCCCTTGCCGGTCTCCTTGGTCGAGTAGAACGGCTCGAAGATGCGCGGCAGCAGCTCCGGGGCGATGCCGGCGCCGGTGTCGCGGACGCTCACGGCGACGAACTCGCCCTTGGTCACCGCGTGGCCTCGCATGGCGGGGATCGCATCGACGATGTCGCACTCGATTTCCAGGGCGCCCTCGCCTTCCATGGCGTCGCGGGCGTTGATCGCCAGGTTCATCAGCGCCGTTTCGAATTGGCAGAGGTCCGCCTCGACGTGACAGTGGCCAACGGCCACGTCGGTGTTGATGCTGATCCGCGGCCCGACGACCTGGCGCAGCAGCTCGGAGACGTCGGCGATCCGCTCGGCAACGTCGAACCGCTCCGGATCTAGCTTCTGCCGGCGGGCGAAGGCGAGCAGCTGCTGGGTGACCCTGGTCGCCCGCTCGACCGCTTCGTCGATGGCGTCGACGTAGCGCCGCCGACGCGCCTCCGGCAGGTCCGGGCTCTTCAGCAGGTCGATCGCCGAACGCACGATCGTCAGCAGGTTGTTGAAGTCGTGCGCGATGCCGCCAGTCAGCTGGCCGATCGCCTCCATCTTCTGCACTTGCCGAGCGGCCTCCTCGCGACGCCTCTGCTCGGTGACGTCGCGACCGACGACGTACATCTGCCCGGCGTCGGCGAACGCCCGCCACGAAAAGCGGCGGTAGCCCCCGTCGCGGGCGCGCAGGCGGCTCTCGAACCGCATCGTCGTCGCGCCGGCTTGGACTCGCGCCTTCTCGGCGATGACAGGCTCGACGTCGTCAGGGTGCAGCAGGTCGAGGCCGGCGACCAGCTCGGCTTCCGTCCATCCCAGCAGCGTCGTCCACGCGGAGTTCACCGCCAGCACGTTGCCTTCGATGTCGGTGACCGCCATCAGGTCGCTGGACAGCTCCCACAGCCGCTCCGCCGCCCCCGGCGGGGCGCGTCCCTCGGCCGACCGGCCCATTCCTTCGCCTCCGCTCGCTACGGACCCAGCGCTCCCCCGCGCATGCGGCAAGCGCGTCCGAGACTCCGCATGTCACCGCGGAACGCCGAGCGTGCGGGTTCGCTCCGGCCTGGGCGCCGCCTGCACGTCGGTCAGCGTTGGATCTGATAGCGCGCGTCAGTGGACGCCGTTCGGCGTGGCCACGGCCTCTTCGTCCAGCCGCTCGGCCTCGCCTAGCCAGTGTTCGGCGAGCGCGAAGAACGACGCGCGCAGCTGCGGCTCGGTGCAGGACTCACCCATCTCCGTCACCGCCAGTGCGCGTGCTATGCATTCCCCACGGGTATGGCTTTCGTCCTTCATGATCACCTCAGGCCGTTTCGCAGCCAACGAACCGGGGTGGTCCCGGTTCCTAAGGCCACGCCGTCAGCGCAGCGGACGCAAGGGGCGATCGCCGGCGCCCGGCTCGGCGGCAGGCGCCCGATCGACCTCCGGTTCGACCACGGCGACAGCCGCGTCGGCCTCGCTCCGCGCGACCAGCAGCAGCAGCACGCCGGACAGCACCCACATCAGGGCGTCGGCGATCGGACTGACCAGCGCGGTCGCCAGGCCGATCGCGACGATGAGAAGCGAGATCGCCTCGCTGGCGACGGCCGCGATCCGCGTCGCCCGCCCGGCGTCCTTGCCGATCCGCAACGCTGCGGCGCGCAACAGCCGCCCGCCGTCCAGCGGCAGGGCCGGCAGAAGGTTCGCCAGCCCAAGCACGATGTTGAACGAAGCGACCGCGGCCAGCGCCCTGATCAGCGGGTCGTCGGCGCCGGCCACATAGGCGATGCGCGCGAGAATGATCACGACGACGCTGCCGAGCAGCAGGAAGACCGGCCCGGCGGCCGCCATCGCCATCTCCGCCGCAGCGGTGCGTGCGCGCGCGCCGAACATGCGGCCGATCAGGCCTTGCACCAGCTCGTGGCCGAGCAGCGCCAGCGCGACGCCGACGAGATAGACGATGTTGGCGAGCCCGACGCCCGCGCCGCCCGGCGGGAACTGCATCAAGGCGGCCTGAGCGACGCTCCACGAGAGCAGCAGGCCCAGCAGCATCCAACCTGCCCGACCATCAAACCGTCGCCGACCTGCGGCCGTGACCATTGCGGCTCCTTTGAAGGCGCGCCTCCCGAGAAAGGTGACGCCGGGGACGGCGCCCGATCGCGTTCGGACTCTAGATCGGAGCCTTTCCTCGCCGCGCAAGTCGAAGCCGCCGCATCGGGAGGGGCCCGAGCGTTAACTATTGCCGAGCGCGGTGCGACATTCTGTCCGCTGGCAGACAGAACACCGTTCGACGCTCAGATCCCGTCGTCGAGTTCGTCAGGCAGATCGTCAGGCCAGGCGGGGCCACCCAGGCGCAGCAGGCAAACGCAGCCCTGCCAGGCCTCCACTACCGGATAACGCCTCCCATCCTCCGCCAGCCGCCGCGCGAGATCCTCCCGCGAGGTGAAGGCCACCTCGCCCGAGGTCAGGACGCGGCCGGTCGCGTCGAGGCAGAAGACCACCACGTTGTTGAGCTGGTTCGTCTGGTCGAACTGGTTCGTCTCGGCCTCAGCCGCGCCGTCGCGCGAAAAGGCGGCGGGTTCCGCCGGCGTGGCTCTGCGCAGGTTCAGGTCCAGTCTCGGCCTGGGCTCGGGCGGCGCGCCCGCTGCGCCGCGTCGCCGCGTCCAGCCGGAATAGGCGCCACGCCGCCGATTAGCATTCGGCATCATTCATGCCCCTCGCAGTTCGAGGCCATTCTGATGACGGCGCTCCCGGTGGTCCGTCCAACATCGGACAGTCGCCGCGACCAGGAGCTCCCATGCGTCCCTGCCGGACCGGCGGGCGCCGCTGCCGCGCACATGCACACCCCTGACCGCCGACCGAAGAGGCCGCCGTCGGGCTAATAACTGCGCCGCCGCTCGTTCGCTCCGCGCGCCGAACGCAAACCCGGTCGCTGCGTCTTTCCGGTCACTTCACCGCCGCCAGCAGACCGGCGGTGTCGTGCTCCAGCATGGCGGCGCTGATCCGCGCCACATAGGCGGTGTTGATCGCCTCGCGCTGGAACGCCGGATCGTTGACGACGAAGATGAAGTAGGCCCGCGCCAGATAAGCCCCGTACTGCAGCATCGCCTCGTCGAAACTGGGCGGACTGACGCCATGCCGCGCGAGTTCGTCGAGATAGTGCTTCACCAGGGCCTGCTCCCAGCGCGGCCGGTCGGCCGGGTCCAGCGCGCAGACGACGTGATAGGCCACCTCGGACATCGGCGGCCCGTGCGTCGGCAGGGAGTCGAAGAAGCCCGGCGTCCCGTCCGGATCGACGTAGAGATTGCCCAGGTGGGTGTCGCCGTGCAGCAGGCAGTGCGGCTCGCGCCGGGAGAGCACCACCATCTTCTCCAGCGCCTCCTGCATCCAGTCGCCGCTGTGGAATCGGATCGAGGCCGCCGCGCCGCGCGGCAGCTCGATGAAGCGGCTCCAGGTTCCCGACTGCAGAAAGAGCTCGGCGTAGGCCCGCGTGTCCGGCAGGGAGTCCTCGAGCCAGTCCCAGCGGCCGCCGGGCGCGAAGTCCGGACTGTTCCAGGTCCGGGCGTGATACTCGGCCAGCACGCTCAGCCGGCGGGCGACCTGGTCGTGGGTCTGCGGCTGCAGCGGATGGCAGAAGCTCACCCCGCGGGCGACCAGATCCTCCATGACGATGACGCCCTGCCCGCGCTCGGCGTCGAAGTCGGCGAAATAGCAGGCCGGCCCGGGCAGCGGCAGCACCGGGAAGATGTCCCGGTAACCGCGCACCTCGGTCTCGTGCATGTAGGCCATCTCCCGGCTGTGCGGCTCGAATCCGGCCTTGAGGATCACCGTCTCGGGAATCCCGGCGCGGACGCCCGCCTCGTCGAGGTCGAGGCGCAGACGGACCTTGGTGCAGGTGCCGTGATTGACGTCGACGATAGAGACCCCTCGCACCGTCACGTCCGGCGCGCGGACGCGCAGCGCCGCGGTCAACCAATCGGGGTCGATCTCCTCCAGCGTGAGCGGCAACGGCAACGGGCTTTGCTTCGGCGACACGGGCGGCTCCCTCCGGCGACCTCTCGTTAGGCGGAGGCCTGACGCATCAGAACGCGTCCCCGCGGCGAACGCCACCCGCTGCCGGAGAAATTCGCGCTTGTCGGCCTCGCATACCGTCGGTCAGTCTTCCGGGAGCGCGCACGAAGATGCGCCACGGGAGGAGCGACGATGGCGACCTTTGTTCTGGTGCACGGCGGCGGCGGGGGCGGCTGGGTCTGGTCGCGGATGGCGCCGCGCCTCCGTGAGGCCGGCCATCAGGTCCTGACGCCGACCCTGACCGGGGTCGGCGAGCGCTCGCACCTGCTCAGGCCCGACACCGACCTGGAGACGCACATCGCCGACATCCTAGCGGTGCTGTTCTACGAGGACCTGACGGACGTCATCCTGGTCGGCCACAGCTACGGCGGCATGGTGATCACCGGCGTCGCCGACCGGGCCCCCGAGCGGATCGGCCAACTGGTCTATCTGGACGCGGCGTCGCCGCAGGACGGCGAGTCCCTGGTCGATCTGTCGCCGGAGCTGATGGCGCTGGCCCGGCAGGACGCCCGGATGGTGAACGGCGTCGAGGTGGTGCTGGGGCCGGACACCGCCGCCACCCGCCAGGTCGGCTCGCAGGATGACGAGATCCGCGCCTGGAAGGCGCGGCGGCAGACGCCGCATCCGTGGATCTCCTTCGCCCAGCCGCTCAGGCTGACCAATCCGGCGGCGCTGGCGGCCATCCCGCGCACCAACATCAACTGCACCTCGACCCTGCGCCTGCGGCCCAGGGACAAGCTGCAGCGGGCGCTGACCGCCGACCGGGTGTGGGAGATCGACACCACTCACGACCTGATGATCACCGAGCCGGAGCGCGTCGCCGAGATGCTGCTGTCGCTGGCCGACCTCTAGGGAAGGAGCATTCCATGGAGTTCATCGAGTACGGCGTCGCCGGCCGGGTCGCGGTCATCACCCTGAACCGGCCGCAGCAGGCCAACGCCCAGAACCAGGCGATGCTGGTCGAGCTCGACCAGGCCTTCGACCGGGCGGTCGCCGACGAGGCGGTGCGGGTGATCGTGCTGAAGGCCGCCGGCAAGCATTTCTCGGCCGGCCACGACCTCTCGCCCAAGCCCAAGGCCGAAGGCGAAAAGGGCGTGCTCGACGACGTCGCCGAGAACGGCCTGCTGGGCCTCTACCTTTGGGAGGCCAAGCACTACCTCGGCTTCTGCCGCAAGTGGCGCGACCTGCCGAAGCCGACGATCGCCGCGGTCCAGGGCGCCTGCATCGGCGGCGGGCTGATGCTGGCCTGGCCCTGCGACCTCATCGTCGCCGCCGACAACGCCCGCTTCAGCGACCCGGTGCTGCGGATGGGTATCGGCGGGGTCGAGTACCACGGCCACACCTGGGAGCTCGGCGCGCGCAAGGCCAAGGAGCTGCTGTTCACCGGCGGCTTCATCGACGCGGCGGAGGCGCACCGCCTGGGCATGGTCAACCGCGTGGTCCCGCTGGACGAGCTGGAGAGCCACACCATGGCGCTGGCCGAGGAGATCGCCCAGATGCACCCGCACGCCCTGCTCATGGCCAAGCAGGCCGTCAATCAGACGCTCGACGCCATGGGCCAGCCGGCGGCGCTGCAGGCGGTGTTCAACCTGCACTCGCTCGGCCACGCCAACGCCTGGGCGGCGCGCGGCTTCCCGGTGATGGCGGGGCTTGACGAGATGGTCCGCGCCAACCGCGACGCGGCGGCGAAGCCCTGATCTCAGGCCAGCTTCAGCCGCTTGGCCATGTCCGCCTCGTTCGGCAGCGGGTGCCCCCTGAGCCCCGCCGTGCGGATCGACAGGCAGCAGATCTTCAGGGTGGTGAAATCCTCGTACCACTCGATGTCGGCGGTCGAGATGCCGGTGACCTCGCGCCAGAGCGCGATGGTCTCCTCGCGCGTGCCCATGCCCTCCAGCGCCGGCTTCGCCCCCTTCAGCGCGCCGTGCATCATGCCGGACAGGTAGAGCCACCAGGCCAGGTCGTGCAGCGCGCCGCCCAACGAGGGCTGCTCCCAGTCCATCACCGCGACGACGTCGAAGTTGTCGTCGAACATCATGTTGCCGAGCCGCGCGTCGCCCCAGACGACGCCAGCCGGCTGGTTGGCGGGCCAGCGGGCCTTCAGCTGCTCCAACGCCCGCTCCAGCACCGGCCAGGGCCGCTCCTGCTGAACCCAGGCGACGAAGCGGACGTACTTGTCCCACTCCTGGGCGAGGCCGTCGCGGGCCGGCGGCGCGCCGGCCAGGAACTGCACCTTGTCGAGCGGCGTGCTCTGGATCGCGGCGAGCTGGCGGACCCCATTCTCCCACAGCCGCGCCCGCTGGGCCGGGGTCGCCTCGGCCACCCAGCCGGTCTGGGCGTAGGGCGGCACGCTGACCGCCACCCGGCCCTTCACCTTCTCCATGACGAAGAACGGGGCGCCGAGCACCTGCGGGTCGGCTTCGAAGAACAGCGGCCGGGCGACGCGCACCCGGCCCTGCTCATGCAGCACCTGCATCAGCCGGTACTGCTCGTCGAACAGGTCGTCGGGGTAGACCGTGTGCCGCGTCGGCTTGATGCGCACCACGCAGCCGCGGGCGTGGTCGCGCCCGTCCTGGCGCCAGATGGCGTCGAACAGGATCGTCTCGTGCGACTGCCCGGCGCCGAACGGATAGGCCAGGTTCTCGATCCGCAGGTCCCGGGCGGCCGGCATCTGCACGGCGAGCCAGCGGCTCAGCTGGGCGGCGAGCTCGGCCAGGTCCCGCGTCTCGGGCGCGACGATCACGTTCGACATTCCGGCTCCTCCCGGGCACGTCGGCGGTCCGCCGGATGTGCCAACAGTTCTTTATTTCGAACTTTCGTTCACATTTATAGGCGTAGGGGAACGATCCCGCGAGGTCAATCCTGCGGGGGTATTCTTACCTCCCGCCGCTTGCGCGGGGGAGGTGAAGCGCTGAGATCTCAGTGCGCCGATCGATCGCCGGCGATGAAGGCGGTGATGCGGTCGCAGGCCTCGCGCAGGCGGCGGCCCATCTGCTCGACTTCCTTGCCGCTGACGAAGCGCTCGAAGCCGCCGAGGCCCATGGTGAAGGCGACCTGGCCGGAGGCGTCGAACACCGGCGCCGTCACGGAGAGCAGGCGGTAGTTCTGCGCCGGGTCGAGTTCCACGCCGGCGCTGGCGGGAAACTCCATGCGGTCGGCCGAGAAGGCCAGTTCCGCCGGCTCCGAGGCGGCCATGGTCGGGTTGCGCACGTTGAACATGAAGCCGTGCTCGCGCGCGAAGGCCATCGAAGCGAGCATGTCGGCGCGCTGCTCGGCGGTCGGCGGCGGCCTGGCCGCGTCGAGCCAGGCTTCGACCTCGGCCGGCGGCGACCAGGCGAAGTGGATCGCCGCGAACGGCGCGCGCAGGCGCATGCGCGCGCCGAGCGGCGGCGAGTTGCCGAGGTGCGAGACCGAGGCCGCGCGCTCACGGACGACGACGTCCTCGCGGTCGATGAAGAAGGCCGAGCAGATGGCCTCGAACTCGTCGGCCAGCGCCCGCATCTCCGGCTTGGCGATCTGCAACGGCGAGGCGTGCTCGGCGGCCACCCGGCCGATCGCCACCAGCGCGGGGCCGAGAACGTAAGCCTTGTCGCTGGCGCGATAGAGGTAGCCGACCTCCACCAGGCCGGTCAGCAGCGCGTGGCAGGTCGCGCGGCTGAGCTTCAGCGCGCGCACCAGGTCGCTGAGCGTGAAGGACTGTCCGGGGTGTTCGGCGATGAAATTCAGGATGGCGGCCACGCGCAGGACGCCGGGAGAGGAGCGCGCCATTGG
>Ga0164243_10008315_pt1 | contig 15333 bp, 9 predicted proteins | sample OricompcompostOP_FD_108781 | JGI IMG/M metagenome (GOLD analysis project Ga0164243, IMG submission 108781) | Organic Plus compost microbial communities from Emeryville, California, USA - Original compost - Organic plus compost (OP) | ecosystem: Engineered > Solid waste > Mixed feedstock >... | reverse complement strand
CATCGCCAGGCCGGCCCCGTCAGGGCCTGCTCCAGCCGGATGAATCCGCCATCCGCCGCCAGGTTCAGCACCAGCGTCCCGTCGTCATCGAACACCCACGAGCTCGCCATGTTCAGGTCGTTCAGGAATCGCTCCGGCAGCGACCGCCGCTCGCAGGTGCCGGATATCGTGAGGTTCGGCACTACCTCATGCGCTTCCCGGAGCGCCAGTGTGCCCGACGCCGTCGCGCATTCCGTGGTCACCGTCACCCGCTCGTCCTCCCCGAAGACAAGCGAGAACGCCGCCGGATCGTCCGGCGTGGCCGCCGCATTCGGCCCTGTCTGGATCATCGCCAGATGCCACGCGGTCCAGGCCAGCACCGGTGCCTCCGTCGTCGGCGTCTCCGGCGCCGCCAGCATCCCTGGTACGGCTGCCGTGCATCCCATCATCCCGAGCATCGAGGCAAGGAAGAGCCGCGCGAACCGGCGGAGGGTTCTGGCGGGAAACGCATTCATGAGCGCAATCTCCTTGTAGCAGACCGTGGCAGGGCTGCGATGCCGGCAAGTCATCCCCAGTCTAGCGGATGTCCGGACACCCCGTGCGCGACAGAGGTGTTCAGATACGTCCCGCCAATGCGTGAACCTTTCCGCCATCTCCGGCGTTAGGCATAGTGGGACCCACCAGCCGCCCGGCCTTGCCGGGCCAGGCCACTGACTACGACGCATCATCACCAACCGGGGACACGCACCATGCCCACATTCACCTTCCGGGCAGCGGCGCTGCACGCCATTCGCCGTGGCGGCTTCGCGCTGCTCCTGCTCGCCACCCTTCTCGTCCAGAATCCTGGCCTCCAGGCGGCGCTCGCCGGTTCGGCCAGCGCCATCGAGCCCTATCCCGATCCCGCCATTGCCCCCAGGCTCCAGGCCACGCCCTGCCTCTACGCCAGGGACGAGATCCCCGATAGCATGAAGGGCATGGACATCACCTGCGGGTATGTCACCGTACCCCAGGATCACAACGATCCGCAGGACAAGGACACCATCGACCTCTACGTCGTCCAGATCCCGGCGACCGGCAAGCACCCCTCGGACACACCGCTCTTCGTGCTCGGCGGTGGACCCGGCCAGGGCATCACCGACTTCATCTGGTCCTTCGACGCCGACTACGGCCAGGGCAACATCGCCAACATGAGCACCCTGCTCGAGGACCACAACGTCGTGCTCTTCGATCAGCGCGGTACCGGCAAGACCATGCCCGAGGTCGTCTGCCCGGCCGATCGTGTCCCCACCGGCAACGGGCCGACCGAGGACGACACATCCGCCCTCGATAATCCCTACCTCGATTGCGCGGCCCAGCTCGCTGATGAGGGCATCGACCTCAACACCTACAACAACCGCCAGAGCGCCGCGGACATCGACGCCGTCCGCCAGGCCCTCGGCGCCGACCGCATCGACCTGCTTGGAACCTCCTATGGATCCATGCTCGCGCTGGAGACCATGCGCTACTACCCCCAGATCGTGCGCAGCTCGGTGCTCAATTCACCCGATATCCCCGAGAAGCAGTTCTTCGACAGCCTGATGATCGGCCATCAGAACGCGCTGAACGCCGTCTTCGAGGCCTGCGAGGACGATGCGGACTGCGACAGGGCCTATCCGGACCTGGCCGACAAGTACACCGAAGTCGTCGCCGCGCTGAACAAGAAGCCGATGCTGCTCACCTTCGAGAATCCGCTCACGGGCAAGACCGAGCGGGCCAATGCCGATGGCGCCACCTTCACGAACCTCGTCTATCAGCTCGTTTTCTTCAACGTCACCATCGCCTACATCCCGCCCCTCATCACATCCGTCGCACATGGCGAGAGCGACGTCTTCAGCGCCCTCGTCCCCGAGCTCATCACCTCCAGCGAGGGCATGAGCCTCCCGCTCCACTACGCAGTGCTCTGCCAGGACGAAATCCCCTACGTCGACACCGACGAGGTCATGCAGAAGGTCGAGGACGCCGACGTGAGCCAGGAAGTCATCGATGCCGAAGCCGGCTCGATGGACATGTACTTCGAAATCTGCGATGCCTGGGACCTCACCCCGTCCGGCGAAATCTCGAACGAGCCTGTCGTCAGCAACATTCCCACCCTCATCATCACCGGCAGGTTCGACCCCATCACTCCGACCTTCGATGGCGAGGCCCTGCTCGACGACCTCTCGAACGCCGTGCTCGTCGAGATCCCGACCGCCAGCCACGACCCACTGGATACCAGCGGCACCTGCGGCGTCGGCATGGTCACAGCCTTCCTCGATCATCCGCGCAAGGACCTGGATACGTCCTGCGTCGACGACCTGACCCTCGACATGTCTCCGGACGACGAATCGGACACCGCCGGCAGCTAGCCCGCGGCGCTTTCCACGCGGACGGGCGGGGCAGCGGTACCCAAGCCGCTGCCCCGCTCCTCGCATTCCCGGCGCGGCCTATCGCGACGCGCCGACGCCATGAAGAAACACATCGACCGACTCCGCGATTGCCTGCTCGGCATCCCAGGCCGCCGGGAAGCCGATCTGCCGCCAGTGGCTGCATTCGTCAATGCATGACATCACGATCCGCGTGAACACCCGCGCTGCCACGTCCGGTCCAACCCGCGTCATCTCCCCGCTCGCCGCCGCCCGCTGGAACATGGGCAGGAAGAGGTCGGAAAGATCGTGCGAGCCGATCAGGCTGCTCACCAGCGAAAGCTGGTCCCCCGGTTTCAGGACCAACTTGATATCCGTCAGCCAGGTGGACAAATCGTCGCTGGTCGAGCTCACCACCACCGCCAGCGCCGCCTCAAGCCGCTCCGCCAAGGGCGCCTCCTGGACAAATGCCTCCTGCACCGCATCGCGCAGCGATTGAAGCACCTGGCGCGAGACCTCCAGAAAGAGCGCCTCCTTGCTCGGGAAGTAGTAGTACGGCGCGCCCTTGGTCATTCCCGCTTCGCGCGCAATGGCCTGCATCGAGACATTCGCGTACCCCTGCTCGAGAAAGAGCCGGCGCGCCACCGCCAGCAGAAGGTCCGCGCCGCGCAGCTGCCCGCCCCGTCCCGCATCATCACCATCGCCCGCAAGCCCTCCCCGCGTCATGGTGTCGTTCATCATCATTCCGGCCCTCCGCCCCTCACGATGGCATACCCGCCTACCTGGTCCATCGGCCCGTCCGCAGGGGGCTTGCGCTCGACTGAGTGACCGTTTAGTATGTGTCAAGTCTACCGCGGATGGACCGCTGAATCCATCCGCCTCTGCCGTTTCCCCACCGGAAAGGATCTTCCAATGGCATCGTCCGTCCCATCGTCCGGGCAGGCCGCCCGCCAACACCCGCTGCGGCGCTGGGCGCGGTTCGCCGCCCACCACCCCTGGCAGGTCGTCGGCGCCTGGGTCGTCTTGCTCGCCATCCTCGCCACCCTGGCAACGACGATGGGCGGCACCTTCGCCGACAAGTTCTCCGTCCCCGGCACCGAGTCCCAGCAGGCGCTCGATACCCTCAAGGAACGCTTCCCGGCGCTCTCCGGCGACACCGCTCAGGTCGTCTTCAAGAGCACGACCGACATCCGGACCGATACTGCCGTCCAGGCGGAGATCAACGACTTCATTGGCAAGGCGAAGCAGCTTCCCGAGGTCGTCGGCGTCGCCTCGCCCCTCGACCCGAACACGCCAACCATCTCGCAGGATGGCACCATCGCCTACGCCACCATCCAGTATCCGAAGGCCGGCGTTGAGCTGAACGACGGCACCGTCGATGCCCTGCTCGACCTCGTGAAGGCCGCGAACAGCCCGACCCTCCAGACCGAGGTGGGCGGCCAGGTCGTCTTCGCCGTGCCCGAAACGGGCCCCTCCGAGATCGTCGGCATCATCGCCGCCGTCATCATCCTGCTCATCACCTTCGGCTCCGTCGTGGCGATGGGCCTGCCAATCATCACCGCCGGCGTCGGCGTCGGCATCGCCGTCCTCATCACCACGATCCTCGCCGCGTTCCTCGACTTCTCGACCATCACCACCGCCCTCATCTCGATGATGGGCCTCGGCGTCGGCATCGACTACGCACTCTTTATCATCTCGCGCTTCCGGGAAGAACGTGCTGGCGGCCGCAGCGTCGAGGACGCCACCATCACCGCCATCGACACCGCCGGCCGCGCCGTCCTCTTCGCCGGAACCGTCGTCGTCATCGCCCTGCTCGGGCTCTTCTCGGTCGGTATCCCCTTCATCGGCTTCCTTGGGCTCGGTGGCGCCATCGCCGTCGCCACCTCGATGACGATCGCGGTCGGCCTGATGCCCGCGCTGCTCGGCCTGCTCGGCCGCTTCATGGACCGCTGGACGATCTACCCGAACAAGCACCGCCCGGCAGAAGACACCTTCGGCTACAAGCTCACCGCCACCATCCAGAGGGCGCCGCTGGCCTGGCTGCTCGCCGCGCTCGTCCTCCTCGGCGCGCTCGGCTGGTCGGCCATCTTCGATGCCCACCTCGGCTCATCGGATGCCGGCACCAACCCGGCAGACACCACCACGCGCAAGGCGTATGACCTCATCGCCCAGGGCTTCGGCCCCGGCGCCAACGGCCCGCTGCTCGTCGTGGCCGAGAACGAGGATGGCTCACCACTCGACCAGGCCCAGCTTGGCGCACTCGCCCAGGCGCTCCAGGGCACCGAGGGGGTCGCCTTCATCTCCCAACCGATCCCGAACGAGCAGGGGGACACCGCCGTCATCCAGGTCATCCCCCTCACCGCCCCCCAGGACAAGGCCACCGAGGACCTCATCGACCGGCTCCGTGACGATGTGATCCCGCAGACCACCCAGGGGACCAGCCTCAAGGTCTACGTCGGCGGCGCCACCGCAACTTTCGCCGACCTCGCGTCCAGCACCTCGGCGCGGCTGCCGCTCTATATCGCGATCGTCGCCGGCCTCAGCATCCTGATCCTGATGGCGGTCTTCCGATCCGTCCTGATCCCCGTCAAGGCCGCCGTCGCGAACCTGCTCTCCTTCTTCGCTGGCTACGGCGTGATGGTGCTGGTCTTCCAGAAGGGCGTCTTCGGCATCAACGACTGGCTCGGCGTCGACCGGACCGGACCGATCGAATCGTTCCTGCCGATCTTCCTCTTCGGCATCCTCTTCGGCCTCTCGATGGACTACGAGATCTTCCTCATCAGCCGCGTCCACGAGGCCTGGACGCACCGTCAGGAGAACGCCTGGGCGCTCCGCCACGGCATCGGCTCCTCCGGCCGCGTGGTGCTGGCCGCCGGCGCGATCATGACCTCCGTCTTCCTCGCCTTCACGCTCGGCGATTCCCGGATCATCAAGGAACTCGGCCTCGGTCTCGGCTCGGCGATCCTGATCGACGTGCTGGTGGTGCGGATGGTCGTGGTCCCCTCGTTCATGTCGCTGATGGGCACGGCCAACTGGTGGCTTCCTGGCTGGCTCGACCGCATCCTGCCCCGCCTCGATGTCGAAGGGGAATCCGCCCCCGGCGAGTTCGACGACGATCCGGCCCGGCCTGTGGCGACACCGGCCACCTGACCTGCCCTCAAATCCGAACGGGAAACGCCCACGGACGCGGTGTCCGTGGGCGTTCTTCCTGTCTCGACACGGTGAACAACCGCTCAGCGCAGGCGGTGGCACCAGCGTGTATCGCTCATGGGAGCCCTGCTCCGGGTTTCAACGGAGCCATGGACACCTGAGCCCACGGAAATCGTGTTTCAATCCGTGCCCGCGTGGCGCAGGCAGTAACGCGATAGCGCCCGGCACACGACAGACATTGCCTGAGACGTCGCGTTTGTAGGGGCCGACTTTATGTCGGCCCTGTTTCGCCATGCAAGCGGGCCGACATAAAGTCGGCCCCTACAAACGAACGATGCCTGTTTACCCGGATTCTGTAGGCGTCCTCGGCATCGAGGTCTCCGTGGCCGCTGTTTCAATCCGTGCCCGCGTAACGCAGGCAGTGACAGTAGGTAAATCTCTATTCTCGACCGCGCGGTCCACGTTTCAATCCGTGCCCGCGTAGCGCAGGCAGTGACCTATTCCTCTGCTCTCGCAACTGACCGAGGAAGGTTTCAATCCGTGCCCACGTAACGCAGGCAGTGACCCCAATCATTCCACCCCCAGCGCTCGTATGTCAATACCCGCTCGCCCCCCAACCGCATGGGGTTTTTCGCCCCAAGAATTCCGACCCGCGCGCATTGGATTCTTGCGGCCTTCCAGAGCTTGTGAAATGGGCATGATTATGCGCAAAGCGTGGTCGATTTCCGCGTCGTTGCGGCCTCGCGCGGATCGATCCGAAACGACGGGCATTTCGGGGAGGTCGCCGATCCGCGCAACCCGGTTTCCGCGTCGTTTCGCCCAAATCGGCTTGCGCGGATCGATTTCGCTCGAACCGGACACCCAGGCGAACCATGCGAACCCTCCCCCGCTCCTTCCGATTCGCGACACAACGACCGCGAAACATGCCACGTGACGACACGCCACCCTCTTGCCTGGGCTCGCGGCGGGACGCTTCGGTGGTGTCTTCGTCGATCAGCTCGGGTTCGAGCACGTCAGCATCGTCGCCGAAGTCGCTGGATCGGCCTCCCCCCCCTCCCCCGGCCTGACGCCCCCGGTCTCACCAGTCCTCATCGCCCGAACCGCAAGCGGGCCGGCGGCATCATCAGCCCCCATCGCCCGCTCGGCGGAATCACAGACCAAGCGTGCTAGCAGCGACACCTCCGGATGCCAGGCAGCAGACCTGCCAATGCCAGAATCCCCGCGATCGCGAGCAGCCACGGCCAGGGACCGGACGAGCGATCGCCAGCACCCGTGTTCGGCAGGTCGCTCACGATCGCCGTCCCGGTCGGTCCGGGCCCGACCGGGGTCACCGTCCCCGTGTGAGCAGGACCGACCGTGGCCGTGGCTGTCGGCACCGGAATCGCGATCAGGCGCACGGTAACCGTCCCCCCATCGGGATTGAGATAGTCGATCTCGCCCACGAACGGCTGGTACCCGGCGGCATCGATCGCCAGCGTGTAGGAGCCCAGTGCGATGGGGTTCACGATCGGCAACAGGCTTCCGCTTGGCAGGTCCACCGCCAACGTACCGCCTTGCGTCGTAGAGACCTGCGCCACGAAGAAGCCAGGTCCTTCACTCGCTGCCCCGACCGGCTGGAGCACACTGAGCAGCCACGTCGTCCCTGCCGGGACATCCCCGCCATCGGATGTCGTCACCCGCACCTCCAACGATCCGGCCGGGACCGTCGCGGAAGCGGTCGGGGTGGTCGTGGGAGCAACCCCCGTCGCGGAAGCGGTGACGGTCGCCGTTGGCGTGTCCGTCGGGGTATTCGTTGCGGTCAGGGTTGCAGTTGCAGTTGCAGTCGCAGTCGCAGTCGCAGTCGCAGTCGCAGTCGCAGTCGCAGTCGCAGTCGCAGTCGCAGTCGCAGTAAGTGTCGCCGTTATCGTCTCTGTTGGCGTATTCGTCGGCGGCGGCGTTGACGTCTCGGTCGCGGTCACCGGGGTCATGGTTGGCGTGACCGGGGTGGCGGTAGCCGTCGGTGTCGCGGTAGCAGTATTCGTCGGCACGGCCGTCGCGGATGGCGTGATCGTCGGCGTATTCGTGGGGGTGTCGGCCGGGGTAGTCGTGGGCGTCTCCGTTGGCTCGGTCGTGGCTGTCGGCAAGGCCGCCCAGACGATGGCGATGCAGTTCGACCATTGCCCGTCCGACGCCTGCGCCTGCATGTACCAGGTAACACCGACATTCCCGCTCGTCTGGATGGCGAACGTGCCATCCCCATGCGGATAGAGCGGTCCATACTGCCCGGCGGTATCTCCCGCCTGCGGACACCCGCTCAGCGACCAGTAGTAGGAGAAGAGCTGATCGGGCGCGAGCCCGGAGAAGACGAGATCGACCGGCTGGTTCGCGGGCACGTTGTGCGGCGTATCGGTACTGCCGTCGGCGGTCATCACCGGCGGCGACATCGTCACTGTTGCGGTCTCCGTCGGTGCCGAGGTCGCTGTGATCGTGGGGGTGCTGGACGCCGTTGCCGTTGGCTCGGTCGTCGCGGTGGCGGGAGCAGTTGCCGTTTCCATTGCCGTGGCGGTCTCGGTAACGGTCGGCTCGATGGTGTTCGTGACGGTCACCGGAGAGGTCGCGGTGGCCATGGGAGTATCCGTCGGGGTGCTGGTTGGCACCATCGTATCGGTTGCGGTCGCCGTCTCCGTTGGGGCAGGTGTGGCCGTCGGCGTGGCGGTTGCCTCTGCCGCCCAGACGATCTGGATACAGTTCGACCACACGCCGTTCTGCTGCGCCTGGTAATACCAGGTGACGCCGGAGATCCCGCCCGCCTGGAAGAGGTGTGTTCCGTCTCCATTCACCGGATACGGCCCCTGGATGCCCGGCGACGATACCACCGAGGGACATCCAGCCTGCGAATAACCGTAGGAGACCTGTCCCCCCGGCGCCAGTCCGGAGGTGAGCATGCTCACTATCGCCCCAGCAGGCACGTTCACCGGCGAATCCGTGCTGCCATCGATCGTCATCACCAGCACCTGCTGGGTGGCGGTCGCGGTTGGCGGCACGGTTTCGGTAGGCGTATTGGTCGAAAGGTCAAGGACCTCGATCGTGTAGCAGGAGGTGATCGGCTGGCCACCGGAACCGGGAGCAGCGGAATACCCCTGCATGCTGAACTGGTGGTCGATGAACCACTCGGGGCCGAAACCGGTCGTGTTGAGCGTGCCGCTGGTCGGATTGGAGGTGCCGCTATTGAAGTTCTCCGACAGGCAACCTCCCCCCGTGAACATGGCGAGGAACGGGACATTCGCGGTCTGGTAGGAGAACCAGTCGCCAGGATTCAGATGAACGAACGTGGTTGTCTCGTTATTGATTGTCAGCACCGGTACCGGCGTCTCGGACGGCGTCAGCGTGGCAGTGGGAACAAGGGTTTCCGTCGCCGTGGCGGTAGCCGTCGCGGTTGGGGAGTCTGTCGGCACGGGCGTGTCGGTCGGTTGCATGATATCGACGGTGATGCAGTTCCCGGTGCTGCTGTCCAGGCCGTAGGCGCGCATGCTGAAACTGGGGGTATGCGTCCATTCGCTGGCGGGAGAACTCACCTCGTTGTTCAGCATCACGCCGTAGGTATAGGCGGGTTCTCCGACGCAGGCTCCCTGGCTGTAGACGATGAGCGTCGAGACATTCACGGCATGCGCGGTAACGAGATCGTCCGGATTGACGGTGAGGGTGCCGGATGCCTGGCCATTGACAGTGAAATTCATCGCGCCCGGAGTGGGAGGCGTTGTGGCCGTCGCTGTCGACGCCGCACTCCAGACAACCTGGATGCAGGCCGTCCATGCACCATCGGCGGTCCTGGCCTGGACCCATTCCGTCGTATCGGTCTCCCCAAAGAGTGCGGCATTTGTCATACCACCGCCATCGACAGGAAGATCGCGCACTGCCGTGGCATCCGGCGCGAGATAGGGGCAGGAGACGAACGAGGTGAAGAGCGTGATCGTGGAATTGGGCGCGGCATTGGTGATACCCGCCGTCACTCCTGTGCCGTTCGTCCGCTGGATGAGTGCCGAGGTGTCGCCGTCGATGCTCAGGAGCGGGGCGCCGGTGGTATCGAGCGCGACCTCCACACCGACACACCCAGTGGCGGGCCGCCCCAGACCGTCCTGGATGGTGAATCCCATGAAGGAGAACCCATACGATCCACCGGTTTGCTCCATCCACTCAGCGGCGGTGTGCGAGACGGCCCCCGAACCGGGCAGGCTTGGCGTGATGGCGAAGGAGCACGCACGATCGGTGTAGAGTTGGACATAGAGGAGGTTCGCTGCCGTCATCGTCACGGTATCGCCGGGCTGGACCTGGATGACGCCGCTGCTGTGGCCGTTGACATCCAGGCTGGGTCCTGGCGTGGGCGTCTCGGTCGGGATCGCGGTCTCGGTTGCCGTCGGGGTGACGGTTGGCGTATCTGTCGGGATACTGGTCACGGTGGGAGTATCCGTCGGTGCATCGGTCGGGATGCTGCTGGTTCCCCAATCGACGCGGATGCAGTTCGACCAATCGCTGCCCACTATCGCCTGGAAAAAGTACGTGGTATCGGTGTAACCGAACTGATCGTAAGCAACAATGCCATCCGCGACACCGTCACCATCGCCATCGGCGATGCTGGTGCCTCCGGCCGTTCCCGCGTACTGCGGACAGCCATACGGATTCCATTGAACAAACACCGTGCTGCGAACGGCGAACCCGGTGATCTCGATCTGCACCGACTGATTGTTCGGTACGTTCCAGTACGGGGCGCTGCTGCCATCAGCCGTCATCGCCAGCGCCGCTGCCGCCGAGAAATCACCCGTCTCCACCGAATCGGACGATATCGCGGTGCTCTCGGGCTCGGCGGATGCCACGTCCGTTGGCGCGGCCTCCGTCGTCACAGGGTCCGCAACCTCCGGCTCCGTACTCACCGGCTCGTCCACCACGACCGGGCTCGCGTCCTGCGCCCACGCCGTCACCAGGGACGACGATACGACGCCAAGAACCATGGCCAGGCCAAGCACCCAACGCAACGTACGCATCGCATTTCCCACGTCACCATCGTTCGCCAATTGTCATTCGACCCCGGATGAGTATGCACCTCGCTGCCCAAAACCGCCAGAGGCACAGGAAGATCGATCGCGCATCCGCCGCCTGTCCCCATCCACGGCCTCGGCCGGTATCGATACCGCCGCACCGTTCATCTATACTCTCCGCAACAACCACTCGGAACGGGAGCTCGGGCATGCGCCGGGCTGAGAGGGCGATCGCAGGCATCGCCGACCGTCGAACCTGATCGGGGCAATGCCCGCGCAGGAATCGGAGGATCACATCCATGACCCACCATCGTCTCAACGACCGCTATCCGGACACCGGCCGAACCCGGGCGTTCTCGCGACGGTCGGTCGCCGGCGCAGCATCCGTTGCGGCGGCTGGCCTTTTCCTGGGTGGCCGCTTCGCCGCACCAGCCACCACCCGCGCCGCACAGGCCACGACCAGCGTCTCCCTCGCGCTCGATTGGTACCCCACCGCTCAGCACGCCGGGATATTCGTCGCCCAGGCAAAGGGCTATTTCGCCGAAGCCGGGCTCGACGTGAAGGTCTACACCCCCGCCGATCCCACCACCGTGCTCCAGACCGTCGGTGCCGGCCGTGATACCTTCGGTATCTCCTATCAGGCCGATACGCTCTTCGCCCGCGGCGAGAGCGTTCCGGTCGTCTCCGTCGCCGCCCTCGTCCAGCACCCGCTGAATTGCCTGATGTACAAGCAGAGCACCGGCATCACCCGCCCGGCCGATCTGAAGGGCAAGAGCGTCGGGATTGCCGGACTGCCGAGCGATGATGCCGTGCTTGGCACCATGCTGAGATCCGACGGCCTCACCCTCGATGACGTCACCCTGGTCAACGTCGGCTACGACCTCCTGCCCGCCTTGCTCGCCGGGCGCGTGGACGCCATCCTCGGCGCCTACTGGACCCACGAGTCGATCCTGGCCGAACAGGAGGGCACCCCGGTCGGCTATCTCCGCGTGGAGCAGTGGGGCGTCCCCGACCATTACGAACTGGTCCTCGTCACCGGCCAGGACTACGCCAACGAGCATCCGGAAACCGTATCCGCCCTGCTCGGGGCCATCCAGCGCGGCTACGACGACGCGATGGCCGACCCGGATGGGGCGATTACCATCCTGAAGGCTGCCAGCGCCGATCTCGACGCCACCGTCGAGCGCAAGGGCATCGACCTGCTCATCCCGCTCTGGACGGACAACGGCGCCCTCCCCTTCGGCACCCAAAGCGTCGAACGATGGCAGTCCTACGGTGATTGGATGAAGGAGCAGGGCCTGCTCAAGGAGGATGTCGATATCCCTGCCGCCCTCCGCGCGGACCTTCTCCCGGCCTCCGGCGCGACGCCGACGGCCTCCCCGGAAGCCTCACCGGCAGGCTGATCCGGTTTTCCGCGAACGACAACACCCCAGGGGACCGAGCAGCTTCCGCTCGGTCCCCTGGGGTGCCTCCGCGCTCAATCGGCGCGATTCACCTCGTACGTCGCGATGATCACCCCGGTCGTCGTCGGCACGCTCCGCACCAGCCTCAGGCGCGCCACATGGTCAGTCCGCTCGCTCGGCGCGAAGAGCGTCTGCCCCGAGCCCAGCGTAAGCGGAAAGATCGACAGCACGAACGCATCGATCAGCCCCGCCCGGTGCAGGCTGCGCACCAGTTCGCCGCTGCCCAGGATGTTCAGGTCCGGCCCATCCGTCGCCTTCAGGGCGCCGACCGTCTTCACCCCATCGCCCGCCAGCAGGGTCGAACGGACCCACGACAGCGGCTCCGCCAGCGTGGTCGACACCACCAGCTTGTCGACACCTTCGAAGAAGGCCGAGAACGGGCTATCCACCTGCTTCGGCCAGACGTTGAAGAAGTCCTCGTAGGTCCGCCGACCGAACAGCATCTCCGCGCTGCCGGCCGCGTCCTCCCGTCCCCGGCCCATCTCCCGCGCCATCACCTCGTCCATGTACGGGCCGGCCCAGCCCCCATGGGTGAAACCGCCCCGCGTGTCCTCGTCCGGGCGCCCCGGCGCCTGCATCACCCCATCCAACGTCACGTTCTCGATCGCCGTGATTCGTCGCATCGTTCAGCTTCCTCGCTCGACCAGGGCCGCCAGCTTCTCCAGTGAGAGCCGTGTCCCCAGCGCGTTATCCTCCGGCCGGATACCCGGCGGCACGTTCCGATAGGAGATCGCCACCTCCGTCCCACCATCGACCGCCGCCAGCACGATCGTCATCGTCATGTCACCGGCAAACGCCGGATCGTCGATCTCGAAGGCGATCGCCTGCACGACCCGGTGGGGTGGATCGAGCGCGAGATACCGCGCCCTGTATCGGTCCTCTTGCTCGCCGGATTTCCCAGGGGCGGGATCGTCCGAGTCCGGATAGCGCAGGGTCATCCGGTATCCATCTGGCAATGGCTCGATCGTCGCCGTCATCTCGCCCGGCGCCTGCCACTGCGCCACCATGGATGGCGTCACCACCGCCCGATAGACCGCCTCCAGCGGCGCGGCAACGACGCGAGTCACACATTGGGCGTCGTCCTGGCCCGTGCCCAAACCGGCTTCGCTCATCGCGGCACCCTCCTTCCGAACCTGAACCTGTGCCCAGCGTAGATACCCACTCCGGCGGCCGCTTCTCACGGCTTGCGCCAGACTGCCCGAACAGCCGGGATCGTCTGGCGTGCGGCATGCCGTATGCTGAAAACCAATCATTCGTAAGCGAGCGGCACGTGGATGTCGCCGCCCATTCGGCCCCGGAAAGGTGAATGTCACCGTGTCCATCGCCAACCTCGAGACCGTCCGCGCCCTGCGCAAGGTGCGCCAGATCCGCGAGTACACCGACGAGCCCGTCTCCCAGGACGACCTGAACGAACTGCTCGAGGTCGCCCGCTGGTCGGGAAGCTCCCAGAACACGCAGCCGTGGCATTTCATCGTCGTCACCGACAAGGATGCCCTGCGCACCATCGGCGAGCAGCGCCCGAACATCGGCTGGGTGGGCGAATCGCCGCTCGCCATTGCCATCGTGCTCAACGGCAAGAACCCGCCCAGCGAGTACTACGATGAGGGCCGCGTGACCGAGCGCCTGCTGATCGCCGCCCGCGAGCTCGGCCTCGGCGCCGGCACCGCCTGGATTGGCGAGGAACCGCAGCAGGCAGCCATCAAGCAACTCCTCGGCGTGCCGGAGGACCGTATCCTCCGGTCGGTCGTAGTCATCGGCCATCCGCAGCCCGGCGCCACTCACAAGCTGGGCCGCACCACCTCCGGCCGCAAGCCGCTGGAGGAGGTCGTCTCCTTCGGCACCTTCGGCAAGGCCGCCAGCGAAGGGAGCGCCTCATGACCGCGAAGCTCGCTCCCGCCGACGTCTCCCATCTCCTGCGCGCGCTTCGCCAGCGACGCACCTTCACCGATGAGCCGATTTCCGATGATGTCCTTCAGGACATCCTGGAGGTCGCTCGCTGGACCGGCAGCGCCAAGAACTCGCAGCCATGGCACCTCGTCGTCGTACGCGACAAGGAGGCATTGGCGAAGCTCGCCGGCTGCGGGCAGTTCGCGGGCTTCCTCGCCGGGGTCGATATCGCCATCGTCATCGCGCTCCACGGCTATGCCCGCGTCGCCGAGATCTACGACGAAGGTCGCCTCAGCGAGCGCATCATGCTGATCGCCGATGCCTACGGACTCGGCAGTGGCACCGCCTGGTTCAGCGACGAGGCGGGCCAGGCAACGGTGAAGGAGCTCCTGAACATCCCGGCGGACTGGTTCGTCCACTCCGCAGTCGGTCTTGGCCACGTTCCCGAGGGCCATGTCGAGCGCCCCGGCGTCGCCCTCGGTCGCCGCCCGCTGACCGAGATCGTCAGCTACGAGCGCGTGAGCGATTCCGCCCGCAACACCTGATTACGAACCGGACATTGGCCGGTCATCCCGAACGGAACGGCGCGCGCGGGGACCACGCGTATACGATGGAGCGAAGTCGCGGGTCATGGAGCCTGTGAGACACCCCGCGAATCTGCCATGCGAACGGAGCGATAGGCAGGCATCCTTGCCGCGCTCCGTCCCGCAGGGAACGGTCGTGGATGCTCTGCTCGCTCGGGATGACAAGCCCAGGAAGCACCGCGGAGACCTGGACCGCCTTGCTCGCCAACGTCCATAACGATGCAACCCACCCGGGACCCCTCCGATGCGTGGCATCGTTTCCGCGTCTGCGTCATCATTGACGTGGGCGCCACGCCGCGACCATCCGGGGCCGTCTTGGAGACCTTTCGGGCGCCCCCTGACTTCTGCCGACGAGACCGCGCATCCAGCGGCCTCTCAGCCGATTGGTATGCCCGTTGGATCTTGACGTTCTCCAGAAACTGCTCAGCATTATCGTCGTCGACCTGGTCCTCTCCGCCGACAACGCCGTCGTGATCGGCATGGCGGCGAGCCGCCTCTCGCCAGAGAACCGCAAACGCGCCATCATCTGGGGCGGCGCGGGGGCCATCGGCCTGCGCATCGCCTTCACAGCCGCAGCCGCGCTGCTGCTCGATGTCCCGCTGCTGCAGGCCATCGGGGGCCTCCTGCTCGTGGTGATCGCCTTCCGCCTCGTCACCCCTGAGGGCGACCACGACGATCCCCACATCAAGCAGGCCGGCTCCTTGGGCGAGGCCATCCGCACGATCATCCTGGCCGATGTCGTGATGAGCCTCGACAACATCATCGCCGTCGGCGGCACCTCGGAAGGGCACCTCGGGCTGATGCTCTTCGGCCTGATCGTCTCGATCTCGCTGATCCTCTTTGGCAGCAACCTCGTCGCCAACGTCCTCGACCGCTT
>Ga0164243_10008314_pt1 | contig 15333 bp, 14 predicted proteins | sample OricompcompostOP_FD_108781 | JGI IMG/M metagenome (GOLD analysis project Ga0164243, IMG submission 108781) | Organic Plus compost microbial communities from Emeryville, California, USA - Original compost - Organic plus compost (OP) | ecosystem: Engineered > Solid waste > Mixed feedstock >... | reverse complement strand
TTCCGTGGTCTCGACCGCGACAACAACCTGCGCGCCGACTCCTCGCTGGAGAAGCTCGCCAAGCTGAAGCCGGTCTTCGGCAAGGGCGACGCCGCCACGATGACCGCGGCCAACTCGACGCCGCTGACCGACGGCGCGTCCGCGGTGCTGCTCGGCTCCGAGGAGTGGGCGGAGGCGCACGGCCTCGAGCCGCTGGCGTACTTCGTCGACTCGGAGGTCGCCGCGGTCGACTTCGTGAACGGCGCCGAGGGGCTGCTGATGGCGCCGGCGTACGCCGTGCCGCGCATGCTCGAGCGCAACGGGCTGACCCTGCAGGACTTCGACTTCTACGAGATCCACGAGGCATTCGCCTCGCAGGTCCTCTCCACCCTCGCCGCCTGGGAGAGCCCGGTGTTCTGCAAGGAGCGCCTGGGTCTCGACGCTCCGCTCGGCTCGATCGACCGGGCGAAGCTCAACGTCAAGGGCTCCTCGCTCGCGGCGGGCCACCCGTTCGCGGCGACCGGCGGCCGGATCGTGGCCAACACGGCCAAGCTGCTCAAGGCCAACGGCGGCGGCCGGGCGCTGATCTCGGTCTGTGCCGCCGGCGGCCAGGGCGTGGTCGCGATCCTCGAGCGCTGACCGACTCGGTACGACGACGGCGGCTCGCCCTCCGGGGCGGGCCGCCGTCTCGTTCTCGGCTTCGGTCTGCTCAGGCCGTGTGGTGGGAGACGAGCGCCAGCGCGGAGGTGACCAGGTAGGTGCGCACCTGCTCCGCCGAGATCTGGCCGACGGTCGGGATGCCCGGTGCCGCCTCCTTGACCAGGATGCCCAGGCGCGCCAGCTGCAGGGCGCCGAAGCCGCTGGCGTAGAGGGCGTTGGCGAGCAGAACGGGGTCCTCGTGGAGGGTGAAGGCCCCGGCGTCCACCCCCGCTGTCAGGGCGTCGGAGAGCACGGTCAGGCACGACGTGATGCCGCGCCCGAGGTGGAAGAGCGGGCCCTCGGCGATCTCGTCGAGCAGCTCCTCACCGGGGCGCACCATGAGCGCCTGGGCGCAGTCGACGAACGCGGGATGGGCAACGCCGTAGTCGACGAAGGAGCCGACGATGGCCTGCAGTCGATCAGCCGGATCAGCCTGAGCGGCGGCCGCCTCGGCCATCGCGTCGTGCAGCTCGTCGAGATAGCCGACGAGGGTGAGCGCGAAGAGCTCCTCCTTGCCGGTGAAGTGCCGGTAGACGATCGCCCGGTTGATGCCGACCGCGGTGGCGACCTCCTCGATCTGGACGTCGCGCACACCCTTGGAGTCGAAGATCTCCCGGGTCGCGGCGATGATCTCCGCCCGCCGCGCGCGGCGCCGCAGCGCCGCTGCCTTCCGCCGGCCGTCGGTCGCCGGTGCATTGCTCGCCATGGCTGAAGTGTACGAGACGTGTAACTCCGTGTTGCAACATCTCCGGATGTCAGACGCTCGCGCCGCCCCCGAGGGCCCTGACGGTCGCGATCGTGTCCGCCTCGTCGGCGCGCTTGTCGTCGCGATAGCGCACCACCCGCGCGAAGCGCAGCGCCAGGCCGCCGGGGTAGCGGGTCGAGCGCTGCAGGCCGTCGAAGGCGACCTCGACGACCTGCTCCGGACGCACGGTGACCACCCAGCCGTCGTCGGCGACCTCGAGCTCGCGGAAGCGCTCGGTCTGCCAGGCGAGCATCGCGTCGGTCATCCCCTTGAAGGTCTTGCCGAGCATGACGAAGCCGGTGGGGGACGACGGGTCGCGCGCGCCGAGGTGGATGTTGGAGAGCCAGCCGCGGCGGCGCCCCGAGCCGTGCTCGACCGCGAGGACCACCAGGTCGAGGGTGTGCACCGGCTTGACCTTGACCCACGCCGAGCCGCGGCGCCCGGCGTCGTACGGCGCGTCGAGCGACTTCACCACGACGCCCTCCTGGCCGGACGCGAGCACGTCCGCGGTGAAGCTCTCCGCCTCCGCGACCTCGGTGCCGACCCACCGCCGCACCCGGTGCTCCGAGGGCACCAGGCGATCGAGCACCTCCCAGCGCTCCCGGGCGGGGCGATCGATCAGGTCCGTCCCGTCGACGTGCAGCACGTCGAAGAAGTACGGCACGACGACGGTGCCGGTCGTGCTCTGGGACGCCGTCCGCGAGGCCGTCTCCTGGAAGGGCCGCGGCCGCCCGTCATCGGCGAGCGACATCGCCTCACCGTCGAGCACCAGCCGGGTGGCCGGCAGCGAGCGCGCGATCTCCACCACCTCGGGCAGACGCGCCGTGATGTCGTCGAGGCTCCGGGTGGCGACGACCACCTCGTCGCCGTCGCGGTGCACCTGGATCCGGATCCCGTCCAGCTTCGCGTCCAGGCCGACCGCCTCACCGGCGCCCGCCTTGGCCAGGGCCGACGCGACGTCCGGCGCCGAGGAGGCCAGCATCGGCAGGACGGGACGACCGACGGTGAGGCCGATCTCCGCCAGCGCCGCCGCGCCCTCGAACGCCGCATCGACGACGTGGGTGGCGCCGCCGGCCAGCATCGCCGCCCGGCGGACGGCCGCCAGCGGTACCTCGGCGGCCCGCGCCACCGCCTCGGTCACGATCGCCTCCAGCGCCCCCTGGCGCACCTCGCCGACCGCCACGGCGCGCAGCCACGCCTGCTCGGTCTCGGTCGCCCGGCCGAACAGGTCGGCGACGGCCGCCGTCCGCTGGCCGGCCGACCCCGGCCCGGCCAGCGCCGACATGGCCTCGAAGGCCGCGTCGACCTTGCCGACCTGCAGCGTGGCGGAGGAGGCGGGCGGTGGCAGGGTCTGCAGGCTCCGCCAGCCGAGACCGGTGCGACGCTGCCGCAGCCGTCCGCCCAGGTAGTGCGCGACGAGCGCTCGCTCACCCGGTGCCGCGGCGAGCAGCAGCACGCTGATCAGCTGCGTCTTCTCCTTGCGGGACCGCGTCGCCGCGACCGACCGGGACACCTCGACGAGCTCGCGGAGCAGCATCGTGTCCCCTCCGGTCTCAGCGCGTGGCTTCCAGGGAGGCCGCGGTCACGGCTCCGTCGATGACGTGCTCGTAGACCTCGTCGAGGTCGAGCATCTCGGCGCTGGTGCCGGAGAGGTCACCGAAGTAGCCCGCGACCTCGAGGGAGACGAAGCCGTGCAGGCAGGCGAAGAGCGCCATGGCGCTCTGCAGCAGTCGCTCGTCGGGCAGGCCGGCGGAGCGGCCCATGATCGCCAGCGCCTCGATCGCCTCGAGGGCGGCGGCGTAGAACGCCTCGCGCTCGATCGGCGGCCGGGTCAGTGCGGCGTACCGCTGCGGATGGGTGCGGGCGAAGGAGCGGAGGGCGTTGCTCAGTGCGCGCAGGCCGTCGATCCCGGCATGGCCCATGGCGGCCGTGCGGACGTGGTCGCCCAGCATGCGCATCGCGCGCACCTGCACCTGTGCCCGGAGGTCCTCGAGGTTCGCGACGTGGTTGTAGAGCGAGGAGACCCGCGCGTCGAGCTCGGTCGCGAGAGAGGTCATCGTGAGCGCGTCGTAGCCGTCGCGATCGACGAGCGCCTCGGCGGCCTGGAGCACGGCCTCCTGGTCGAGGCGGCCGCGCCGAGCGCGGGTGGTGTCGATGCTCAACGGGCCTCCGGCGTTCGCGAGATACATGAAGGAGATTCGTGTGTCGACGACACACCCTAGTGCACGGGCGCCGACCGGATGCGGACCATCGGCGGTGCCCCCTACAGTGCACGGATGCAACGGGCCGGGGATCTGCAGCGCGTCTGGTCGCCCGGGCGGCCGGTGCCGGTCGCCGCGATCCTGCGCCAGCAGCGACGCGGACGAGGCGATCCGACCCAGGGCGTCGACGCCGCGGGCCGGCTCTGGCGGGCCAGCCGGACCCCCGACGGACCGGTCTCGCTCGCGATCTCCGAGCAGGACGCCGACGGTGCGATCGCCGCGTGGGCGTGGGGTGCGGGCAGCGCCTGGGCACTGGACCAGCTGCCCGCCCTGCTCGGTGACCTCGACGAGTGGTGTGGCTTCGAGCCTCGTCACCCGCTCATCGCCGAGGTGCGGCGTCGCCATCCGCATCTGCGCGTGGGACGGACGGACCGGGTACTGGAGGCGATCGTGCCCACCGTGATCGAGCAGAAGGTGACCGGGCAGGAGGCCTTCGCCGGGTTCCGTGCCCTCGTCCGACGCTTCGGGGAGCCCGCTCCGGGGCCCGCCCCCGCAGGCCTGATGCTGCAGCCGGACGCCGAGACGCTGTGCACGATCCCCTCGTGGGCCTGGCTGCGGCTGGGGATCGACCCTGCGCGCTCGCGCACGGTGGTCGGACTGGCGCGACACGCCCGTGCGCTGGAGCGGCTGGCCGGCATCGGGGACGACCCTGCCGGGGAGGAGGTCGACCGCCGGCTGCGCAGTCTGCCCGGCGTCGGCGTGTGGACCAGTGCCGAGGTCCGCCAGCGGGCCTTCGGTGACCCCGATGCGGTCTCCTACGGCGACTATCACGTGGCCAAGGACGTGGGCTGGGCGCTGACCGGACGGACCTTCGACGACGCGGAGTTGGCGGCCTTCCTGGCGCCCTGGCGGGGTCACCGGGGACGGATCCCCTTCCTCGTCGTGACCGGTGGTCTCCGCCGCCCGCGACACGGTCCGAGGATGTCGCCACGTGAACATGTGAGAAACGCGTGACCAATTTCCGTGATATCTGTTACACCGAGCAACAGGCAGTCTCGGCGGGCCTGACGACCCGCCGATCTGTGATGGACAGACAGGAGATCGCATGCAGCGGATGACGCCGGGCCCGGGCCGGGGCTGGGCGGGCGACCACTCTCCACGAGCCTCGGCGGGAGAGCACGAGTGAGCGCGGCGATCGTGACGGGCCGCTCGGTCGTCGACAACCTCCTCGGCCGGTTCAGAGCCGGAGTGATCACGACCGGCGAGCTGGTGAAGCTCGCGGTCGAGTCGATCCAGTGGGGATTCGCCGACATCGTCGCGCGTCGGTTCTCCTGGTCGGAGTTCCTTCTGCAGTGCTGGTTCATGACGCGGGTGTCGTTGCTGCCGACGATCCTGGTCGCCATCCCGTTCGGTGTGATCACCTCGGTGCAGATCGGCGCCGCCGCCAACCAGATCGGCGCTCAGTCGTTCATCGGCGCGGTCAACGGCATCGGCGTCCTGCGGCAGGGCGCACCGCTGGTGACGTCGCTGATGATCGCCGGTGCGGTGGGGTCAGCGGTCTGCGCCGACCTCGGCGCGCGCACCGTGCGTGAGGAGATCGATGCGCTCAAGGTGATGGGCATCTCGCCGATCCAGCGGCTGGTCGCACCCCGGATCCTCGCGGCGCTGCTGGTGTCGGTGCTGCTGACGGTGGTCGTCGCGATGACCGCCATGGTGACCGCCTTCGCGATCGTGGTCGGCGGCGGGCAGATCTCCTCGGGCACCTATCTCGACTCGTTCGTCGGTCTCGCGCAACCAGGTGACCTCGCGTTGGCCGAGTTCAAGGGGCTCCTGTTCGGGTTCGTGGCGATCATCGTCTGCGCCCACAAGGGTCTCAGCGCGCACGGCGGCCCCAAGGCCGTCGCCGACGCCGTCAACCAGGCGGTCGTGCTCAGCGTGATCCTGCTCGCCGTGATCAACGTCGGGCTCACCCAGGCCTACGTGATGCTCTTCCCGGGAGGTGCGTGATGTCGGAGGTCCAGCTGGGCAGAGGCATCGGCGCCCGATTCGGAGACGCGCTCGTCGGCATGCTCGACTCCGTGATGAGCACGCTCGCGATGATCGGCTCGTTCGTGAGCTTCGCCGGCAAGGTCTTCCGCGAGATCCCGGCGACGCTGGCGCTCTACCCCAAGGAGGTCCTGCGCCAGATCAAGGACATCGCGTGGGGCAGCGGCGCGCTCCTCGTCGGTGGCGGCACCGTCGGCGTGATGATCCTGCTCTCGGTCGCGGCCGGCACGTCGATCGGCATCGAGGGCTTCAACGGTCTCGAGATCGTCGGCCTCGCGCCGCTGACCGGCTTCATCTCCGCCAGCGTCAACACCCGCGAGCTCGCTCCCCTGATCGCCGCGCTCGCCCTGGGGGCTCAGGTCGGCTGCCGGTTCACCGCGCAGATCGGCTCGATGAAGATCCACGAGGAGATCGACGCGCTCGAGGTGATGGCCGTCAGCGCCGTGCGCTACGTCTGCACCACCCGCGTCATCGCCTGCATGGTGGCGATCCTGCCGCTCTACCTGATCGGCCTGATCGGCAGCTACATCGCCTCGCAGGTCTCGGTCGTCGTTCTGTTCGGCCAGTCGCCGGGCCAGTACGACCATTACTTCTCCACGCTGATCCAAGGCAGAGACATCCTGTTCTCGGTGATCAAGATCCTGATCTTCGCCTTGACGGTCGCGATGATCCACTGCTGGTACGGCATGCGCGTCGGCGGTGGTCCGCAGGCGGTCGGCGAGGCGACCGGCACGGGCATCCGGGCGAGCATCGTGTCGATCGTCGTTCTCGACATGGTCCTCACCCTGGTGTTCTGGGGCGGCGATCCCGGCTTCCGGATCTCGGGGTGAGGTGACTGATGGCCCGCGAGATCTCCCGCAACCAGATGGCCCGCCGTGGCCTGATCGCCCTCGTGGCCCTCGCCGTGATCGGCGCCTTCATCGCGCTGCGCAGCAACGGCACCTTCGGCTCCCAGCCACACGTGACCGCCGAGGTCGCCAACGCCGGCGGATCCCTCCGCGCCGGCTCCGACGTGAAGATGAATGGCGCCATCGTGGGCAAGGTGGTCGCCATCAAGCGCGCCGACTCCGGCGCGGTCGACGTCGAGATGGCCATGAACAAGGAGGACCTCGACGCCGTCCCCAGCAATGTGGTGGCGCGCATCCTCCCCGCCACCGTCTTCGGGACGACCTACGTCGACCTCGTGGTTCACGGTGATCGCACCGGGCAGCTCAAGGCCGGCGCCTCCATCAAGGCGGACAAGACCCAGGGCACGTTGGAGCTGCAGCAGGCCCTCGACGACATCGACCGGCTGGTCAAGGCCCTGGGCCCCGAGCAGCTCGCGTCGGCCATCGGCTCGGCGGCGCAGGCGCTCGACGGCCGGGGCGGCCAGCTGGCCTCGACGGTCCGCAAGGTCAACTCCTATCTCGGACGCCTGAACCCGCGGATGCCGCAGGTGCGCGACGACCTCGAGGCACTGGCGCGCACCACGTCGCTCGTCGACGAGATCGCTCCCGACCTGCTCGACGCGACCGACGACGTGCTCGTCACGATGCACACGGTGGTGACCCAGGAGGCGTCGATCACCGCTCTGATCAGCGGCGGCACGACCCTGGCCCGCACCTCGCGGGCCTTCCTCGACAAGAACGAACGAGACCTGGTGCGCTTCATCAACAACGCGGGTGTGCTGCTCGACGCTGTCTACGACAACCGCCGTGCCGGCATCACCGACGCGATCGCGATCAACCTCGCCCTCGGACGGAAGCTCCCGACCGTGGTGCGTGAAGGCTTCGTGCAGACCGACGGCGTCCTCGATCTCTCGCTCAGGAAGCCGGCCTACTACAAGGCGTCGCAACGACCCTCCTATCGCAGTGGCAGCGTCGACCCGGCCGGTCTCGGCTCGCTCGTCGGGGGTGGCCGATGACCGGGTTGCGATCGATCGCCATCAAGTTCGCGGCCTTCGCCGTCGCGAGCGGTCTGATGCTGGTGCTGCTGGTCAACACGATGGAGAACGGGGTCAGCGGCGACACCAAGGAGTACACCGCCGACTTCGTGGACGTGAACGGCCTTCGGGTCGGCGACGACGTGAAGGCAGCCGGGGTGCGGGTGGGGCAGGTCAAGAAGATCGAGGCCACCGACAAGGGCGCGCGGATCACCCTCCAGGTCGAGGCCGACCAGCCCGTCTACAGCACCACCCAGCTGAAGATGCGCTACCAGAACCTCCTCGGTCAGCGCTACATCGGCATGTCCGAGACCCAGGACAAGTCGGCCCGCGGCAAGAAGCTGGACGACGGCGCCAACATGTCGACCGAGCAGACCGACCCGGGCTTCGACCTCACCGCGCTGCTGAACGGCTTCAAGCCGCTCTTCGACGTGCTCCAGCCCAGCGACATCAACAGCCTCGCCGGCTCGCTGGTCAAGGTGCTGCAGGGTGAGAGTGGGTCGGTGGAGCAGCTGCTGCAGCAGACCGGGCAGCTGAGCAACTTCCTCGCCGATCGGGACGAGGTCGTCGGCGAGGTGATGACCAACCTGCAGCCGGTGCTCGAGAACCTCGCCAGCCAGGACGGCCAGATCACCAGCACCGTGCGGGAGCTGCGCGCGCTGATGACCGGCCTGGCCAAGGACCGCAAGTCCATCGGCGACTCCATCGACGGGGTCAGCCAGCTCGTGGGCGCCACCAGCTCGCTGCTCAAGGAGGCCAAGGTGCCGCTCGTGAGGGCCACCGACCAGTTGGTGAACGTCGCCGACATGCTCAGCAACTCGCGCGGCAACATCGAGAAGGCGATCCCGGCGTTCCGCACGATCTTCGCCTCGCTGGGCCGCGCGACGTCGTATGAGAACGCGCTGAACGTGTACGTCTGCTCGACGTCGTTCTTCCTGACCAAGAACGGCCCCGGCATCAACCTGGCCGGCAACAACGGTCCCTGGTCGGCGGTGTGCCGATGAAGCCCATGAACGAGCGCAACCCGCTGCGCGTCGGCATGGTGACCCTGGTGGTCCTGGGCCTGATCGGAGCCGGCGTGGTCTTCCTCAGCGTCACCTCCTTCGGCACCAAGAGCTACACCGCCGAGCTCGAGCACACGGCCGGCCTGCGCAAGGGCGAGGACGTGCAGGTGCACGGCGTCATCTCCGGCAAGGTGACCGACATCGAGATCGAGAAGGACCACGTGCTGGTCTCCTTCGCCCTCGACTCCGACATCGACCTCGGTGCCCGGTCCTCCGCGACGGTCAAGGTGGCCACCCTGCTCGGCACCCACTACCTGGAGGTCGACCCCGAGGGCTCCGGTGCCCTGGCGGGCGATCGCATCCCGATGGAGCGCACCTCGGTGCCCTACAACCTGCAGGACGTCCTGGAGGCGGGCTCCGACGCACTCGACGAGCTCGATCCCGAGCTTCTCGCCAAGGCGTTGACCACGATGGCCGGCACGCTGGGTGCCAGCAAGGAGGAGATCGGCCCCGCGCTGGAGGGCGTCGCCCGACTCTCCGAGGTCGTGACGAAGCGCTCGGACCAGGTGGGCGAGCTGCTCCAGGCGACGCGCACGGTGACCGACCAGCTCTCCGACAGCAGTCAGGACATCGTCGGACTGATGCGGCAGACCAACCTGGTGGTCGGCGAGATCACCGCACGACGGCAGGCGATCAGTCGCCTGCTGCGGGAGACCACCGACCTTTCCACCGCGCTGACCGCGATCGTGACGGCGACCAAGGGCAAGGTGAAGCCGGCCATGCAGGATCTCAAGACCGTCCTGCGCTCTCTCAACGGCCAGGACAAGCAGCTGAAGGCGCTGCTCGAGGACATGGCACCGGCGGTGCGCTACGTCGCCAACGCGACCGGGAGCGGGCCCTTCCTGCCGCTGTACGTCAAGCCGCCTGCCATCCCGGCCGACGACAGCATGTGCAAGCTGCGAGGTACCTGCTGATGCGACGACACCTTTCGATCCCCCGCGCGGTGACGGCGCTCATCGCCACCATCGTGGTGCTGCTGAGCACCGGCTGCAGCGTGGTCGGCGGGTCCGACACGATGACGATCAAGGCCTACTTCGCCGACTCGGCCGGTCTCTTCGTCGGCAACGACGTCGGCATTCTCGGCGTCAACGTCGGCAAGGTCACCAGCATCGAGCCGAAGGGCGAGCAGGTGCTCGTGACCATGGAGGTCGACGCCGACCAGCCGGTGCCCACCGACGCCGGCGCGGTGGTCGTCGCGCGATCGGTGGCGACCGACCGGTACATCGAGCTCACCCCGGTCTACAAGTCGGGCGACAAGATGCAGGACGGCGCGACGATCCCGCACATGGACGGAGACGTCGAGCGCACCAAGACGCCGGTCGACTTCGACCAGGTGCTGGCCTCGCTCAACCGTCTCGCGACCGGCATCGGCGGCAACAAGAAGACCGCCAAGGCGGTCCAGCGCTTCATCGAGGCCGGCACCAAGGCGCTGCAGGGCCGCGGACCGCTGCTGAACCAGACGGTCCACTCGCTCGCCCGAGGGGTGGATGGCCTGGCCTCGCAGCGTGAGAACGTGAAGGCGACGTTGAAGTCCCTCGACGTGCTGGTGTCGACGATCGCCGACAACGAGACGACGGCCCGCCGCTTCATCAACCAGGTCTCCGAGGCGTCGAAGTTCCTCGCCGACGAGCGCGGGAACTTCCGGACGGCGCTGCGCTCACTCGACAAGGCGGTGACGACGGTCGCGGAGTTCGCCGTCGACAACCGGCAGGCGATCGTCGACAACATCAACGGCTCGACGAAGCTGATGAAGACCGTGCTGTCGAAGCAGAACCGCCTGGAGGAGATCCTCCGGGTCATGCCGCTGGCCCTGCAGAACCTGCAGGCCTACAACGGGGATCGCCTGCCCGTGATGCTGGACCCCAAGGCCATCGTGCCCCTGGGCGACATCCTCCAGGACGTGTGTGACGGGCTGATCGCTCCTCTCTGCAACCTGTTGAACGGCATCCCTCCCGGGATCGGAGGCTGAGATGAGGATGCGTATGCGACGACAGGCCCGCACGGTGCTCGCCCTGGCGAGCGCGGCGGCCGTCCTGTCTGCCTGCGGGACGACGATGCGCGACCTGCCGATCCCCGGCACCGGTGTCTCCGGCGACACGATCGAGGTCAAGGCCGAGTTCGCCGAGGCACTCAACCTCGCGGTGGGTGCACCCGTGAAGGTCAACGGCGTCGACATGGGCAAGGTCAAGAAGATCGAGGTCGACGACTACACCGCCGAGGCGACGCTGACCCTCAAGGACGACGCCCGGCTGCGGGAGGGCGCCCGGGCGCGGCTGCGCTACACCACGCCGTTGGGCGAGCTCTTCGTCGATGTCACCAACCCCGAGAGCGGGGCCGAGGTGTCCGACGGGGGCACGCTGACGTTGGCCGCGACCGACACCGCGCCGACGGTCGAGAACGCGCTGGCCCAGGCCTCGATGCTGATCAACGGCGGCGGGCTCGCGCAGCTGCAGACCGTGACCGAGGAGCTCAACAAGGCGCTCGGCGGCCACGAGAGCGACTACCGCACCCTCCTCGACCGGGCCACCATCTTCCTGACCCGGGCGAATGCGACCACCCAGAGCATCGACCGGGTGCTCACCTCGCTCAACTCGCTCTCCACGACCCTCTCCGCCCGCGAGAAGACCATCAACCGGGCGGTCAAGGAGATCCGCCCGGCGGCTGCCGTGCTGCGGCGGCAGACACCGGACTTCACGCGCCTGCTCGCCGAGCTGCGCAAGTTCACCGGCGCGGCGAACGGCACGGTCAAGGCCACCCGCACGCAGATCATGTCGATGCTGCGTGAGGTCGAGCCGGTGCTGGCCGAGTTCGCACGCAACCGGGGGACCTTCGACGCGTCGTTGAAGTCACTGATCGAGGGCGCGGTGACGGCCGACGAGGTGTTCGCCACCGACTACATGAACATCAGTCTCGACCTTCATCTCGACCAGCTCGACCTCGGGGGGCTGCTGACCGGTCCGGACGGAATTCTCGGCCTGCTCGGACTCGACAAGCTCCTGAACCTGGACCTTCCCCTGCTGGGTGGCAACGCCAAGGCCGGCCGGTCCTCGGCCCAGGGCCCTGGCGCCGACACCAGGACCGGTGACCCCCTCGGCCTCACCGGACTGCTCAACGGGCTGTTGGGAGGCTCCCGATGAAGATCCTCGGCAACAGGCTCTACCTCAGCCTGATCGGCATCATCGTCATTCTGGTGGTGACCGTCGCCTACATCTTCGCCGCGGTGCTCGACCAGCCGCTGACCTCGCGCCCGGTCCAGGTCAAGGTCGAGCTGGCCCAGACCGGTGGCCTGTTCGAGGGCTCCTCGGTCACCTACCGCGGTGTCAAGGTCGGCAAGGTCACCGACATCACGCCCGCCAAGAACGGCGTCGTGGCCACGGTGTCGATCACGACAGGCACCGACATCCCGAAGAAGTCGATCGCCAGCGTCCGCAGCCTCTCGCCCGTCGGCGAGCAGTACCTCGACTTCCAGCCGGAGACCCCGAAGGGCCCCTTCCTCGCCGACGGCGAGGTGATTCCCGCCGAGTCGACCGACCTGCCCAAGAGCCTCAGCTCGACGGTGATCGCGGTGAACAAGGTGCTGCGCCAGATCGACGACAAGAAGCTCAAGATCGTGCTCGACGAGCTCAGCACCGGGCTCCAGGGCACCGGCGCCGACCTGGGTCACATCCTCGACCAGGGCACCGCCCTGCTCGAGACGCTCGACGAGGTGTGGCCCGAGACCGATCGCCTGATCACCAACTCCGAGCCGGTGCTCGGCATCGCCACCGACAACGCCGACTCCCTGCGAACCCTGGCCAGCTCGGCCAAGCAGTTCGCGCGGTTCCTGCGCAACTACGACCCTGAGCTCCGCGACATCCTCAAGCGCGGCCCGGGCCAACTCAAGGAGCTGGTGAAGCTGGTCAACGACGCCGACGAGGTGCTGCCCGGATTCCTGGACACCGGGGTGAGCTTCACCGACATCTTCATGTCCTACGAGCCGCACCTGCGAGCGCTGTTGAAGAACTACCAGCCGGGTCTGCGGTCGCTGCTCGGCACCGTCCGCGACGGCCATCTGCGCATCAGCCTGCGCCTGTTCGACGATCCCCGCTGCAGCTACATACCGAAGAGCGAGCGTCCCGATCCGTGGGTCAACAAGCGCAACGCGCTGCGCAAGAACGGCAACTGCGCCGCCTCGTTCAGCACGCTCCAGCGCGGTGCCGCTCACGCCCCTGGTCCGGTCCGGTGACCGGCGCCCTGCAGACTGGCTCCATGCGACGGACTGTCTCCGCCCTCATCGGCGTCCTGCTGGGCGCGCTGGTGCTCACCGGCTGTGGCTCGGGCGACGAGCTGGAGAAGGCTCAGGACCAGGTGGCCGAATTGAAGGGCGAGCAGTCGGCCGGCAACGCGGCGCTCAAGGAGGCGCGTGCCCTCCTCGTCGACATGACCACCTACTCGTGGAAGAAGGGCAAGCACGACTTCGCCTGGGTCGACCGGCTCACCAACGCCGACCTCAAGGAGAAGCTCGCCCCGAACCTGCCCAAGCTGAAGAAGCTGATCGTCAAGGAGAAGGTCCGCGCCCAGGGCAAGGTCGTCGACGCGGCCGCCCGCGTCGTCGACGCCACCCAGGTCGAGATCGTCGCCTTCGTCGACCAGGCGCTGACGCGCGGTGGCGACACGCAGGTCAACATCGACGAGCAGCGGGTCAGCATGACGCTGGTCCTCAAGGACGACGCGTGGATGGTCGAGCGACTCGACCTGCACACCGGCAGCAACAGCGGCGAGTAGCGACGCTGATTCGGAAGCCGATGGCCTAGATTGGCGCGCGTGGCACGAGACGATCACGACCCGCTGTCGACGGTGAGGACCGCGCTCAAGCGCGTTCTGCTCGCCATCGTCGGCGTCCCCTTCGTGGTGGCCATCGCGATGTCGCTGGTCGACTCCTACCGGCGACGCGGCAAGCGGCCCAAGCCCTTTCCGACCCGGACGCCCAGCAGCGTCGAGGTCGGCGACGGGGAGGTGCGCACCTACACCTTCGGCCGCGACCTTTACGAGGACATGCTGGCCGCGATCGAGGGCGCCCAGCACCAGATCCTCTTCGAGACCTACATCTGGAAGGGCGACGCGACCGGCGAGCGGTTCAAGCGGGCGCTCATCGACGCGGCCGACCGCGGTGTCGACGTCCACTGCACCTACGACGCCTTCGCCAACCTGGTGGTCTCGCCGGCGTTCAAGCACTTCCCGGCCAGCGTCAAGGTGCTGCGCTACCCGATCTACTCCGCCGGCTGGCGCTTCTTCGACCTCCGCCGCTACGGCCGCGACCACCGCAAGATCCTGGTGGTCGACGACAACGTCGGCTTCATCGGTGGCTACAACATCGGCTCGGCCTACGAGACCGAGTGGCGCGACACACACGTACGGATCACCGGCCCGGCGGTCTGGGACCTGAAGCGCGCCTTCGCCGACTTCTGGAACCTCAACCGACGCCGCCGCATCCGCAGCTCCGAGCGGCCGCTGCTGCTCGAGACCGCGTCGAGCTGGGAGCCGCGGGTGCGGGTCCAGCGCAACGTGCCGCGGCAGTGGATGTTCCCGATCCGGGCGATGTACATCGAGGCGATCAACCGGGCCAGCCGCAACGTCTGGATGACCCAGGCGTACTTCTTGCCCGACGAGGACTTCATCGAGGCGGTCAAGGCCGCCGCACGCCGCGGGGTCGACGTCCGGCTGCTGCTGCCGTTGAAGTCCAACCACATCGTGGCCGACTGGATCTCCCGCGGCTTCTTCACCCAGCTGCTCGATGCGGGGGTACGGATCCTGCGGTATCGCGATGCGATGGTGCACGCCAAGACCGCCACGGTCGACGGCAACTGGTCCACGGTCGGCACCGCCAACATCGACCGGCTCAGCCTGTCGGGCAACTACGAGATCAACGTCGAGATCATCGACGGCGGCTTCGCGCGAGAGCTGGAGGCGATCTTCGAGGTCGACCAGTCGCACTGCCTGGAGCTGACCAGCGGCGAGTGGGAGGCCCGCGACGTGCACCGCAAGTTCACCGAGCTGGTGCTGACCCCGCTGCGGCCCCTGCTGTGACGGCTGCTGCCGAGAAGGAGAGAGAGTTCCATGTGGTTTCGAGCACCGGTGCGTGACCTGGCCGGCAAGCACGTGCTGGTCACGGGTGCCGCGAGCGGCATCGGCAGGGCGGTGGCCGAGTACGCCGCCGAGCGGGGCGCCGTCCTGCACCTGACCGATGTCCAGGACGACGCCCTCGCGCGGGTGGCCGAGGAGATCACCCACCGCGGGGGGCGGGTGATGACCGCCGAGGCGGCCGACGTCTCCGACCACGCCCAGGTCGCCGCGCTCGCCCGGTCGATCACTGAGCGAGCCGGTGCGATGGACGTGGTGCTCAACGTCGCCGGCATCGCCATCTGGGGCACGGTGCGCAGCCTCGAGCCCGAGCACTGGCAGCGCCTCGTCGACGTCAACCTGATGGGCCCGATCCACATCATCGAGGAGTTCGTGCCGCCGATGATCGATGCCGGCCGTGGCGGGCAGCTCGTCAACGTCTCCTCGGCCGCAGGCATCATCGCGATGCCGTGGCACGCGGCCTACAGCGCGACCAAGTTCGGTCTGCGCGGCGTGTCCGAGGTGCTGCGCTACGACCTGCGCAAGCACCGCATCGGCGTCAGCCTCGTGTGCCCCGGT
>Ga0164243_10008310_pt1 | contig 15339 bp, 14 predicted proteins | sample OricompcompostOP_FD_108781 | JGI IMG/M metagenome (GOLD analysis project Ga0164243, IMG submission 108781) | Organic Plus compost microbial communities from Emeryville, California, USA - Original compost - Organic plus compost (OP) | ecosystem: Engineered > Solid waste > Mixed feedstock >... | reverse complement strand
GCGCGCGTCGACGACGACCGCGTCCGGCGCGGAGATGTCGGGCCCGACCTCGGCGATGCGGTCCCCCGCGATCAGTACGTCGCCGACGGCGAGGTCGCCCACGTTCGGGTCCATCGACAGGACCGATCCCCCTTTGAGGAGGATCAGGTCGGGCGTCGCGGGGGCGCGGGCGGCGTGCCGGTCGAGGAGGTCGCCGAGGCGGCGCTCATCCGGTCGCGTGCCCATGATGGAGCCCCTTCCTGCTCGAATGCCGGGACCGCGAAAAGATGATCTCGCGGTCCCGGCATTCGGTGAAGGGGTCAGCCCTTGCGGATGATCTCCCGCATGAGGCGGGCGGTCTCGCTGGGGGTCTTGCCGACGCGGACGCCGACCTTCTCCAGTGCCTCCTTCTTGGCCTGGGCGGTGCCGGCCGAGCCGGAGACGATGGCGCCGGCGTGGCCCATCGTCTTGCCCTCGGGGGCGGTGAAGCCCGCGACGTAGGCGACCACCGGCTTGGTGACGTGCTGCTCGATGTACGCCGCGGCGCGCTCCTCGGCGTCGCCGCCGATCTCGCCGATCATCACGATCGCCTCGGTGGCCGGGTCGGCCTCGAACGCCTCCAGGGCGTCGATGTGGGTGGTGCCGATGACCGGGTCGCCGCCGATGCCGACGCAGGTGGAGAAGCCCACGTCACGCAGCTCGTACATGAGCTGGTAGGTGAGCGTGCCGGACTTCGACACCAGGCCGATGGGGCCGGGCGTGGTGATGTCGGCGGGGATGATGCCCGCGTTGGACGCGCCCGGGGAGGCGATGCCGGGGCAGTTCGGGCCGATGATGCGCGTCTTGTTGCCCTTGGCGACGTTGTACGCCCAGAACTCGGTGGTGTCGTGCACCGGGACGCCCTCGGTGATGACCACGCACAGGCCGATCTCGGCGTCGATGGCCTCCTTCACCGCGTCCTTGGTGAACGCGGGCGGCACGAAGACGACCGAGACGTCGGCGCCGGTCTCGCGCATCGCCTCGGCGACGGTGCCGAACACCGGCAGCACGGTGCCGTCGAAGTCGACGCTCTGCCCGGCCTTGCGGGCGTTGACGCCGCCGACCACCTTCGCGCCGGCCTTGAGCATGCGGCGGGTGTGCTTGGAGCCCTCCGAGCCGGTCATGCCCTGAACGATGATCTTGCTGTTCTCGGTGAGCCAGATGGCCATCATGCACCTACCGCGGCGAGCTCGGCGGCCCGCTTGGCCGCTTCGTCCATTGTGTCCACCAGCTCGACGCGCGGCAGGGCCGCGTCGGCGAGGATCTGCCGCCCGAGGGCGGCGTTGTTGCCGTCGAGACGCACCACCAGCGGGCGGGTCACTGCCTCGCCCCGGTCGCCGAGCAGCTTGAACGCCGACACGATGCCGTTGGCGACCGCGTCGCAGGCGGTGATGCCGCCGAACACGTTCACGAACACCGACTTCACGCTCGGGTCGGACAGCACGATCTCCAGGCCGTTCGCCATCACCTCGGCCGAGGCGCCGCCGCCGATGTCGAGGAAGTTGGCCGGCCGCTGCCCGCCGAACTCCTCGCCCGCGTACGCGACAACGTCGAGGGTGGACATGACCAGGCCCGCGCCGTTGCCGATGATGCCGACGGTGCCGTCGAGCTTGACGTAGTTGAGGTCCTTCTCCTTGGCCTTGGCCTCCAGCGGATCGGTCGTCGCCGCGTCCACGTAGGCCTCGTGCTCCGGCTGGCGGAAGGAGGCGTTGTCGTCGAGGGTGACCTTGCCGTCGAGCGCCTTCACCTGCCCGTCCTGGCTGAGGATCATCGGGTTGACCTCGACGAGCGTGGCGTCCTCGTCGACGAACACCGCCCACAGCTTCTCGATGAGCTCGGCGGCGCCCTCGATCGCCTTCTCCGGCAGCCCGCCCGCCTTGGCGATGTCGCGGGCGCGGGCGCGGTCGACGCCGGTCAGCGGGTTGACCGGGATCTTCGCCACCTTCTCCGGCGTGGCGTGGGCGACCTCCTCGATGTCCATGCCGCCCGAGGCCGAGCAGATCGCCAGGAAGGTACGGTTGGCACGATCGAGCAGGAACGAGAAGTAGTACTCCTCGGCGATCGCGCTGGCCTCCTCGATCAGGACCTTGTGGACCGTGTGGCCCTTGATGTCCATGCCGAGGATCTGCGTCGCCTTCTGGTAGGCGTCGTCGGCGTCCTCGGCCACCTTCACGCCGCCCGCCTTGCCCCGGCCGCCGGTCTTGACCTGGGCCTTGACCACGACCCGCCCGGTCAGCTCCGCGGCCAGCGCACGCGCCTCATCCGCGGTGTGCGCGACCTTTCCGCGCGGCACCGGAATGCCGTACTCCGCGAAGAGCTCCTTCGCTTGATGTTCGAACAGGTCCACGAGGGTCCGTCCTTGCTTGTCCGGCTGACTTCTCTGTCGTCAACCAGGCTCGGCCGCCGCGCCCTCCGGGGGGGTGTGTCTGCCAGGAGCCTGGCGTCCTGAGCCTAGCCGCAGCGCCGCCCTGAAGAGGCATCGGGTCCCCCGCCCCGCGGAGAGACGAAAATCACACTGTCGCGGGTATCGCGGCGCGCACCCACGCCACGATCTCCTCCATCGTGGCCCCCGGCGTGAAGACCTTCGCGACGCCGAGCCGTTCCAGCTCGGAGATGTCCTCCTCGGGAATGATGCCGCCGCCGAAGACGACGACGTCCTCGGCCTGCTGCTCGCGCAGCAGCTCCAGCACGCGGGCGAACAGCGTCATGTGCGCGCCGGAGAGGATGGACAGGCCGATCGCCGCCGCGTCCTCCTGGATCGCCGCGCGCACGATCTGCTCGGGCGTCTGATGCAGCCCGGTGTAGATGACCTCGGCCCCCGCGTCCCGCAGCGCCCGCGCGACGATCTTCGCTCCGCGGTCGTGCCCGTCCAGCCCCGCCTTGGCGATGACCACCCGAACGCCCGTCAGCGCACCGTCACCCATGCCGACCTCCCAGCCAACGTTCACCGGCCTCTCACAGGCTAAGCCGTACGGGGGTTGCGCGCCGCGATGGCGGCGTTGAGCGCCGTGGCGAAGGCCGTCCAGGCCACGTACGGCGTGAGCGCCACGGCGGCGCGGCGGTCCGCGCGGGCGCAGCGGCGCAGCAGGTCGGCGTTGGCGGCGTTGAGCGCGGCGAGGGTGGCGAGGGCGAGGCGGGGGGCGTGCGCGCGGAAGAAGATCGGCGTCCAGGCGGTGTTGAGCGCCAGGTTGACGGCGAGGGAGCGGGCGAGCGGGGCGCGGTCCTCGGTGGCGGCGAGGGAGCGGGCGCCGGCGTAGGCGATCAGGGCGTAGAGCGGGGGCCAGACGACGCCGAAGGTGGCGGCCGGGGGCTGCCAGCGGGGTTTGCGCAGGCGGCGGTACCAGGACGAGTCCGGGTCGGTGGCGACGCCGCCGAGTACGGCGGCGGCCGCGACGGCGAGTCCGGTGCGTAGCAGGTAGCGCGGAAAAGACCGGTGCTTTGCGTGGTTTGTCATGTTCTGAGCACTACCCAGACAAACGCCGCATAATTATGTGAAAAAATTGTGCATTCCTGCAAAGTTCAAATAATACGGGTGTTAGCCATTATGAGATAATCTCGTGATCTTGATCCGGCAGACTTCCCTCGGCCCTCCGCGACAATTCGAGAGGATCCTTCTTTATGAGGCGTCTGATCGCCGGATTATCATGCGTCGTCGCCGCCGCGCTTCTCACGCCGGCCGCGGCGACCGCCGCGCACGCGCGGTCCGATGCGGCGCCGCCGAATCCGCTGACCGCGCTCCGCAAGCAATTCACAAATGGCGTGAAGTACCGGTCGAGCACGACACTGAAGAACCGGCTCATCGCCTCCACCGCCGGATCGTTCAAGTTCGGCCGGTCCGGCGTGGCCGCGAGCGACCTCACCACCCGCATCCGGGTCGACCCGGCCGACCTGGGCGAGAACCCGCTGCTCGCCGCGCTGCCCGAGCGCACCATCAAGATCGGCAAGACCGCGTACATCAACGGCGGCGTGCTGCGCGGCTCCCTGCCCGCGGGACGGCCGTGGGTCGAGGTGCCGAACGGCCCCGCCACCGGTCTGCTCGGCGTGTTCGGCCAGCTCGTCAACCCGATCGAGGCCGGCACGCTGAAGACCCTGCTCAAGCAGAGCAGGTCGAGGCGGCCGGGCGGCGTGGTGGACGGCACGCGCACGGTCGTCTACAGCGGCACCACGACGATCGCCCGGCTCTACCGGACCTCCCCCTGGCTGCGGGGGGCGCTGCTCGGCAAGCCGGACGCGAAACTCGCCCGCACGAAGGTCGACTGGAGGCTGTACGTCGGCGCGGACGGGCTCACCCGCCGGGTGGTGTCCTCGTGGTCGCTCTCCGCCCTCGGCGCGGGCCGGTTGAAATTCACCACCGACAGCCGGTTCACGTCGTGGGGCGTCAAGGTCGGCATCAAGCCGCCGCCGGACGACCAGATCATTCAGATCGGCGACACCGAGGCGGAACTCACGCCTCCGCTGTTCCGCAATCAGTAATTCTCCGAAACGCCGTCCCCCTTCAATAAGGACATCATGAAGAAACTCGTCGCCATTCTGGCGGCCTCCCTCATCGCGCCCGCCCTGGTCACCGCCGCCGCGGCGCCGGCCTCCGCCGCGGCCGCGCCCCGCGACCCGGTCGTCGCGCTCAAGCGGCAGTTCGCGAAGAAGACCGGGGTGCGCGTCGCGGACAGCATGCGGCTGTCCCTCGGCGGCGCCGTGCTGCTGCGCGCCCGCGCCGAGGGCGTCATGCGGTTCGGGCCATACGGCGTGAACGCCTTCGACCTGAAGACGGTCACGGTGCTCGACAAGACCGTCAAGTCGCGCGTCATCGCCTCGGGGTCGAACTTCTACCTGCAGGGCAACCAGATCTCCAAGGAGCTGCCCGAGGGCAAGGAGTGGGTGCGCGTGCCCACCACCCAGGCGGGCATCCGGAGCATGGGCGCCGCGAGCCTCATCAACGTCACGGACGCCAAGGTGCTGCGGGCCCTGCTCGCCACGACGAAGACCCGGACGCCGGGCGGGCGGGTGGCCGGCGCGAAGACGGTGCTCTACCGGGGCACCGTCACGCTGCAGCGGCTCGCCAAGGTGTCGCAGCCGATCCGCGCGCTGGTCAAGGCGACGCAGAGCAAGAAGCCGATCCGCGTGTCGTGGAGGCTGTGGGTCGCGGGCGACCAGCTTCCCCGCCGCTTCACCTCGTCGTTCGTCCTGTTGAGCGACCCGTCGACCGGCTCCACGGTGCTCACCTCCGACACCCGGTTCAGCCACTGGGGCACCCGTACGCCGGTGCAGGCGCCGCCCGCGTCGACCGTGATCGACGTCAACGACCTGGAGTCGGGTGAGGAGCTGGCGGAGGACCTCTCCGGACAGACCCTCGTGCCGCTGGGCGACCCGTACGAGGGCCTGTCCGCGGGGAGCTGACCTCCGCCGGCCGTCAGAGCTTCTCGATGGGGGCGTAGGTGAGCAGCAGGGTCTTCACCCCGTCGCCGCCGAAGTCGATCTTCGCGCTGGTCTTGTCACCCGCCCCCTCGACGGCGATCACCGTGCCGAGGCCGAACTTGTCGTGCGTGACCCGGTCCCCCGGCGTCAGGCTCGGAATCGGGCGTCCCGCCCGCTTCGGGGCCGCGCCGGCGGGCCGGGTCTCGCGCGTCACGGCCGCGGTCTTGGCCGTCTTGCGCGGGTCCGTACGCCACTCGATCAGCTCCTCGGGCACCTCGGAGAGGAAGCGCGAGGCGGGGTTGAACGACGGCGCGCCCCAGGCGCTGCGCACCGCCGCCCGGGACAGGTACAGCCGCCGCTGCGCCCGGGTGATGCCCACGTACGCGAGGCGGCGCTCCTCCTCCAGCTCCTTCGGCTCGCCGAGCGAGCGCAGGTGCGGGAAGACGCCGTCCTCCAGGCCGGTGAGGAACACCACCGGGAACTCCAGGCCCTTCGCGGTGTGCAGCGTCATCAGCGTGACGACGCCCTGGCCGTCCTCGTCGTCGGGGATCTGGTCGGCGTCGGCGACGAGCGACACCTGCTCCAGGAAGTCCACGAGCGTGCCGTCGGGGTTCGCCTCCTCGAACTCCTGGGCCACGGCGATGAGCTCGTTCAGGTTCTCCAGGCGGCTCTCGTCCTGCGGGTCGTCGGAGTTCTCCAGCTCGGCCCGGTAGCCGGTACGGCTCAGCACCTCCTCGGCCAGCTCGGAGACCGGCAGCTCCTTGCGCCGCAGCTCCTCCAGCAGCGCGGTGAACTCCTTGATCGCGTTGATCGAGCGGGTGGCGAGGCCGGGCACGTCCTCGGCCTGCCGCAGCGCGTCCCAGAAGGAGACGCGCTCCCGGGACGAGTACGCCTCGACCATCGCCTCGGCGCGGTCGCCGATGCCGCGCTTGGGCACGTTGAGGATGCGGCGCAGCGACACCGTGTCCGCCGGGTTGGCGAGCACGCGCAGGTAGGCGAGCAGGTCGCGGACCTCCTTGCGCTCGTAGAAGCGCACGCCGCCGACCACCTTGTACGGCAGGCCGGTGCGGATGAAGATCTCCTCGAAGACGCGGGAGGCGGCGTTCGTGCGGTAGAAGACGGCGACGTCGCCGGGACGCACGCCCTCGTCGTCGGCGAGGCGGTCCACCTCCTGGGCGACGAACATCGCCTCGTCGTGCTCGTTGTCGGCGACGAAGCCGACGATCTTGGGGCCGGGGCCCTGGTCGGACCAGAGGTTCTTGGGCTTGCGGCCCTCGTTGCGGGAGATGACCGCGTTCGCGGCGGACAGGATGGTCTGGGTGGAGCGGTAGTTCTGCTCCAGCATGATGGTGCGCGCGTCGGGGTAGTCGCGCTCGAACTCCAGGATGTTGCGGATCGTCGCGCCGCGGAACGCGTAGATGGACTGGTCGGCGTCGCCGACGACGCACAGCTCGGCGGGCTCCACCGCGTTCTCGTCGCCGTCGGGGAGGACCGGCTCGCCGTCGGCGGTGCGGCGCTCGGGGCGGCCCACGAGCTCCCTGATCAGGACGTACTGGGCGTGGTTGGTGTCCTGGTACTCGTCGACGAGCACGTGCCGGAAGCGGCGGCGGTAGTGCTCGGCCACGTCGGGGAAGAGCTGGAAGAGCGTGACCGTGAGCATGATCAGGTCGTCGAAGTCCATCGCGCCGGCCTCGGTGAGCCGCCGCTGGTAGGCCGCGTACGCCTGGGCGAGGGTCTTCTCCAGGTGTGTGCGGGCCCGGTCGGCCGCCGTCTCGTAGTCGATCAGCTCGTTCTTCATCGCGCTGACCTGGGCGGAGAACGAGCGCGGCGGGTAGCGCTTGGGGTCGAGGTCGAGCTCGCGGCAGACCAGCGCCATGAGCCGCTGCGCGTCGGCCTGGTCGTAGATGGAGAAGCTGCCGGTGAATCCCAGGCGCTTGGCCTCGCGCCGCAGGATGCGCACGCACGCGCTGTGGAAGGTCATCACCCACATCGCCTTGGAGCGCGGCCCGACCAGCTTGTCGACGCGTTCCTTCATCTCCCGCGCGGCCTTGTTCGTGAACGTGATCGCGAGGATCTCCCCGGGATGCACGTCGCGTTCGGCGAGCAGGTGGGCGATGCGGTGGGTGAGCACCCGCGTCTTGCCGGACCCCGCGCCCGCGATGATCAGCAGCGGGGAGCCCTGGTGGACCACCGCCTCACGCTGCTGGGGGTTGAGTCCGTCGAGAAGCGTCGAAGCATGGGAAGTTCCGGTCGGCACCTCCCTAGGTTATGGCCGCCGGGCGGTGCCGTACCCGCTTCCCCCACGAAAACCCTTTCGAATTCCGCGATCACGCGGCCTGCCTCCGGCAAACCATGATGAATCGGATATGTTGCCCCAATGTTGGATGACGCTGAGGTGCGCAGGGTTCTGGCCGTGGTCGCCCATCCCGACGACGTCGACTTCTCCGCCGCCGGGACGATCGCGACGTTCACCGACAAGGGCATCGAGGTCGTCTACTGCGTGGTGACCGACGGGGACGCGGGCGGGTTCGACCGGGAGGTCGACAACGGCGGGATGGCCGAGCTGCGGCGGGCCGAGCAGCGGGCGGCGGCCGCGTGCGTGGGGGTGTCCGACATCCGGTTCCTCGGGTATCCGGACGGGCGGGTCGAGCTCACGCTCGGGCTGCGGCGGGACATCGCGCGGGTCATCCGGCAGGTACGGCCGGATCGCGTGATCACGATGAGTCCGGAGCGGGACTACCAGCGGATCGGGCGGGGGCATCCCGATCATCGGGCGGTGGGCGGGGCCACCCTTGACGCGGTCTATCCGGACGCGCGCAATCCGTACGCCTTTCCGGAGCTGCTGGAGGAGGGGCTGGAGGCGTGGACCGTACGGGAGGTCTGGCTGGGCGGGCCGCACCACAACCACTGCGTGGACGTGACCGCGACGATCGACCGGAAGATCGCCGCACTTCGGGCGCATAAGAGCCAGACCGCGCATCGGGACGAGCTGGAGGAGTTCGTACGGCGGACGCTCGCGGCCAACGCGCGGGAGTACGGGCTGCCCGAGGGCTCCTACGCGGAGCTGTTCCAGGTGGTCCAGACGGGCTGAGACGTGAAAGGGCCCCGGCCGGCGGGAAGCCGGCCGGGGCCTTGCCGTTCAGCCGTCAGGCGGTGGTCGCCTGGCTCGGGCAGCTGAAGGAGAAGTGCTTGACCGCCTTCTCCAGGTTCGGGCCGGTCACCACCAGCGCCACCACGCCGGAGGTCTTGTCGCCCTGGGACGCCGGGTCCACCGCGAGCGAGACGGTGGCCGTGCCGTCCACCTCGGCCGTGCCGGACTGGACGGTCTTGCCGTTCAGCACCCAGCGGTAGGCGACGGTGGTCTTGCCGTTCACCGAGATGGTCCCGGTGACGTTGACCGCCGGAGCCTTGCCGGCCTCACACGCGGCCGGGGCCGCGGTCACGCTGACGCCGGTCACCTTCGCCGGCGGGGTGGGCGGGGTGGGCTTGGCGCACTCGACGCGCGCCGCGCCGACGTTGGAGACGGAGCCGTTCGGGCTGAGCACCTCGATCCAGCGCCGCGCCACGCCGCTGTCGGTGAACTTCACGGTGTGCGCCACGACCTTGCTCTTCGGGCCGTGCTTGCCGAAGTACAGGGTCTCCACCGGGCCGGTGTAGCCGGGGCCCGCCCAGCGGTACTTGACGACGGTGCCGCGGTTGACGGACACCGTGCCCTTGAAGACGCGGCCGACCGGGCAGACGCCCTTGTAGGCGCCGGGGCCGCTCACCGAGGCCCACGCCTTGGCGGGCCGGGGGCGGTCGATCGGCTTGACGCACGTGACGGTGTAGGAGTCACGGGCGTCGACGTTGCGGCGCGGCGACACGATGTCGAGCTTCACCCAGCCGTTGTGGCTGTGCCGCGGGTGGAAGGAGTAGTACACCTTCTTCGCGCCGTAGACCTTGGTCTTGCCGGAGTCGACGACCTTGCCGTTGTGGATCCAGCGGTACTTCACCCAGGTCGGCTCGCCGACCCGGATCACGCCCTCGGCCGTCACCTTGGTGTACGGCTTGCAGACGCCGCGGTAGTCCTCGACGTCGACGGACGCCTTGGCCCAGTTCGGCCGCTTGAAGACGATCGCGTCCGGGTTGGACGCCTGGCAGCTGACCGAGAAGTGGCCCTTCTTGGTGGTCGTCTTCACCGGGGCGAGCACCTGCAGCGCCTGCCAGCCGGTGACGTCGTCCTTGAAGGTCACCTTCTCCTTCACGGTGAGGTACTTGACGCCGTTGCCGCGCAGGGTCACCTTCTTGACCTTGCTCTTGGACCCGTCACCGTGCAGCCAGCGGTAGGAGACGGTGGTCTTGCCCTTCACCTTCACCTTGATCTTGGAGGTGAAGGTGACGTCGACCGGGCACTCTCCCTTGTGGTTCTTGGGAGTGGCCACGGGCACCGTCGCGTAGACCCCCTTGGTCGCCTTGGCCGCTGCGGGCAGGGCCGTCAGGCCGACCGCCGTGGTGGCGAGCATCGCCACTCCGGCTCCGGCCGCGGCGAGTCTTCGGACCACGCCATTCATACGGGTGCTGCTCCATTCCTTGAGGGACATTGACGGAGACGGTCGCCGCGCCGGCAGATCCGTGCCGGTCCGGCGGCGAGGTCTCTTTGCGCAATTTTTACCCAAGCATGGTGTACGTGTGCCCTCAAGTGGTGTATATGGGCCGTCGCTCTCCGTGGGGGTGACGGGTCAGCGGCCGAGCCTGCGGGCGGCGCGCGCGGCGAGATGGCCCAGCGTGTTGGTGGCCGTGTGCAGCATCGCGGGAGCCAGCAGGCCACCTCGGCGGCGCAGCGCGCAGAAGAGCGCTCCCGCGGCGGCGGTCGCCGCGACGGAGCCGGCGATGGACAGGGCGATCTGACGTGGCCGCGGTTCGAGACCTTCCGGCGTGAAACTTTCATGATCACTACCGGCCAGGGCGGAAATGCCGGGATTCGAGCGGGCCAGCGCGACCGCGGGGAGCACGTGCCAGAGGCCGAACGCCGCCGAGGAGAGCGCGGTGGCCGCCGCGGGGCCGTGGGAGCGGGCGGCCAGGCCGTACACCACGCCGCGGAAGCCGACCTCCTCCAGCAGCACGGTGCCGACCGGGATCTGGAGCAGGACCTCCTCGGCGAGGCGGGCGCGGGAGAGGCCGAGCGAGCGCTCGTCGAGGAAGAACGGGCGGGTGCGCGGCCAGGCGACGCCGGCGGCGTACAGCGGCACGACGCCGCCGAGGACGACGGCGGCGCCGAGCAGGGCGCCGCGGCGGCCGTGTTCGAAGCCGAGGTCGCGCCAGGTGAGGCCGGAGCGGCGGGCGAGCGCGATCAGGGCGCCGGTGGCGGCGGCTGAGGTGAGCGGGGCGTGGCGGGGGGCGATGCGGTTGTTGAGCACGTTCGCGGCGGCGAGGATCGCCAGGGCTCCGAGCATGTCCCCAGTCAACCGCAGTTACGCGGGCAGCGGGTCGCCGGCCACGGCGCAGGCCTGGATGCCGTTCTCGTAGCCGCGTTGGAAGGCCGCCTGCCGCTCCGGGCCGGTGCCGTGCGCGTCCGGCCGCCACCACTCGTCGGTCGGGTCGCCGGCGGCGGCGAGGTTCTCGAACAGCTCGGCGTCGTCGCCCTCCTCCTGGGTGAGGCGGTTCGCCTTCACCAGCCAGCCGATCACGTTGCCCGCGTAGCAGTCGGCCTGCAGCTCCCGGTCCTTGTTGAACTTGAAGTCCGTGGTGAGCTGCGCCTGCACGGCGTGGCCGAGCTCGTGCGGGATGATCACATAGACGGCGCCGTCGCCGATCTTGTTGTAGAGGTCCTCCAGCCAGCGTTCGTCGAAGGCGACGAAGTGCCCGATCGGGCAGTAGAAGGCGTTGTCCGGGGTGGCGCGCTGGTCCCCGCAGGACGGGCCGTTGTTCCCCACGTACGGGATGAACTGCTGGATGGGCCGGTACTCGCGCCCGTCCGCGGCGAACTGCTGCTGCCAGTACTGCTCGGTGAGCGTGCGCGCGAGCACCACGTCCTCGACGAAGTTGTCGCCGGCCAGGGTGGTCGACTTGCGCGTCATCGCGCCCCCTTCACGGGCCGACGTCACCTGCTCGGCCTGCTCCCCGGTCCGGGCCTTCTCGTCGTAGCCCATGATGTCCTCGAAGCCGGGAAGCGGAGCGCAGGCGACCGTGAGCGCGGCGGCCAGCACGATCACCAGGGGAACGATTCCACGACGCTTCACGGGTAAATCGTGACCCATACGCCCCACACATGTGGTCAACTTCGCAACATTCGCCCACTAAAGGGGCCAAAGGTGGACGGGCTCGTTCCGATGCATGCGTTCGATATAACTCAGGGTCATCCGGCGCAACGCCTCATACCGGTCGAAGCCGCTTTGTTGCAGGGCACGGACGGTGTGCGTCTGCCAGGTGGCGCCGTTGCGGCCGGTGAGGCAGCGCTGTTCGATCATGCCGAGCAGGCGCTCGCGGTGCTCGTCGGCGACGCCCCACGCCTTGAGGCCCTCGTGCGCGAGCGGGAGCAGGCGGCGTAGCACCAGTTCGGTCGCGGGGACCTCGCCGATGTCGGGCCAGTAGAGCCGGGCGTCGAGGCCGTGCCGGGCCGCGTTGTGCAGGTTCTCCTCGGCGGCGGCGAACGACATGCGGGTCCAGATCGGGCGTTCGGCGTACGGGAGCACGCGCATCAGGCCGTAGTAGAAGGCGGCGTTCGCCACGATGTCGGCGACGGTGGGGCCGGCCGGGAGCACCCGGTTCTCCACGCGCAGGTGGGGGCGGCCGTCCACGACCGCGTAGACCGGGCGGTTCCAGCGATAGATCGTGCCGTTGTGCAGGGTGAGCTCGTCGAGGCCGGGGATGCGGCCGGCGTCGAGCTCGGCCTCGGGGTCCTCGTCCTCGCACAGCGGCAGCAGCGCGGGGAAGTAGCGGACGTTCTCCTCGAACAGGTCGAAGACCGAGGTGATCCAGCGTTCGCCGAACCAGACGCGGGGGCGTACGCCCTGGGTCTTCAGCTCCTCGGCGCGGGTGTCGGTGGCCTGCTCGAACAGGACGATTCGGGTCTCGCGCCACAGTTCGCCGCCGAACAGGTACGGGGCGTTCGCGGCCACCGCGACCTGGGCGCCGGCGATCGCCTGGGCGGCGTTCCAGTGCGCGGCGAAGTCGGCGGGGCTCACCTGCAGGTGGAGCTGCACGCTGGTGCAGGCGGCCTCGGGGGCGATGCTGTCGGCGTAGGTGTCCAGGCGTTCCACGCCGTCCACGGCGATGTGCAGGTCCTCGCCGCGGGCGGCGAAGATCTGCTCGTTGAGCAGCCGGTAGCGGGGGTTGGCGGACAGGCGGGCCTCGTTCACGTCGCTTTCGCGCAGCGTGGGCAGGATGCCGATGAGGACCATGTGGCCGCCGACGCCCGCGGCGCGTTCCTCCGCCCGGTTGAGGCGCTCCCGGATCGTCTGCTCCAGCCTCGCCAGGCCGTCGCCGGTCAGCTCCTGCGGCTCGATGTTGATCTCGATGTTGAACTGGCCCAGCTCGGTGGCCCAGTCGGGCTCGGCGATGGCGTCGAGCACCTCGGCGTTCTTCATCGCGGGCTCGCCGCGCTCGTCGACGAGGTTCAGCTCGATCTCCAGGCCGGCGAGCGGCCGGTCGCCCTCGAAGCGTTCCTCGCGCAGCATGCGGGCGAGGACGTCGAGGCAGTGCCGTACCTTCTCCCGGTAGCGCCGCCGGTCCTGGGGACCGAAGGTCATCGCGGGTACGTCTCGCCCCATATGTGCACGATATGTGATCAGACCAGCCGGCGTGCCGTGGCCCAGCGGGAGAGCTCGTGCCGGTTGGAGAGCTGAAGCTTGCGCAGCACCGAGGAGACGTGCGTCTCGACCGTCTTCACCGAGATGAACAGCTCCTTGGCGATCTCCTTGTACGCGTAGCCGCGGGCGATCAGCCGGAGCACCTCGCGTTCCCGCTGGGTGAGCGAGTCGAGCTCGGGGTCGATCGGCGGGGCCTCGGTGGAGGCGAACGCGTCCAGGACGAAACCGGCCAGGCGCGGGGAGAACACCGCGTCGCCCTCGGCGACGCGGACGATCGCGTCGGTGAGCTCGCGGCCGCTGATCGTCTTGGTGACGTAGCCGCGCGCGCCGCCGCGGATGACGCCGATCACGTCCTCGGCCGCGTCGGAGACGGACAGCGCGAGGAAGCGCACCTGGGAGCCCTGGCCGAGCACGCGGCGCAGCACCTCCTGGCCGCCGCCGCCCGGCATGTGCACGTCGAGGAGCACGACGTCGGGTTGCAGCTCGGCGATCGCCGCCACCGCCGAGTCCACGTCCTCGGCCTCGCCGACGACCTCGATCTCGGGTCCCAGCTCGGCGCGCACGCCGGAGCGGAACAGCCGGTGGTCGTCCACGATCAACACCTTCGTCGTCATGGCCCCTCCCGCTTCATGGTCAGCATCACTTCGGTCCCCTCGCCCGGGGCGGTCCGCACGCGGGCGCTGCCGCCGTTGCGCTCCATCCGGCCGATGATCGACTCGCGGATGCCCATGCGGTCCGGGGGCACGGCGTCCAGGTCGAAACCCTTGCCGCGGTCGCGTACGAAGACGGTGACCTCATCCGGCTCCACCTCCGCGTAGACCGACACGACCGGTGCCCCAGAATATTTCGTCGCGTTGACCATCGCCTGGCGGGCCGCCTGTACGAGCGCGTTCAGGCCCGGCTCCAGGTCGCAGTCGCCGACGCAGACGATCTCGATCGGCACGCCGTGCTCGTCCTCGATCTCGGCGGCGGCGCGCCGTACGGCGGCGGCCACCGTGGCGTCGGCGTCCGCCTTCGGCTGGTAGAGCCAGTTGCGCAGCTCGCGTTCCTGGGAGCGGGCGAGGCGCAGCACCTCGCGCGGGTCGTGCGCGCTGCGCTGGATCAGGGTGAGGGTGTGCAGCACCGAGTCGTGCACGTGCGCGGCCACCTCGGCGCGTTCCTCCTGGCGGATGCGCTCGCGGCGCTCGTTCTGCAGTTCCTTCACCAGGACGGTGATCCAGGGGGCGGCGATCACGGCTATGCCGCCGACGACCACGCCGGTGAAGACGAGGCCCTGCCGGGCCTCGGCGAGTTCGCCGCTCGCGGCGAGGAAGCCGGTCGCGCCCACGACGACGAGCAGCAGGCCGAAGCCGGTGCGCACCCAGGTGCGGCGCACCTGGCGGACGGCGCCGCTCATCCAGCGTTGCCGCCGCGCGGTGTCGGCCTGCTGCCACAGCACCAGCGCGCCGATGCCGATCGCGGCGATCGCCCACGTGCCGAAGCCGCCCGTGGATGCGCCGGTGAGCATGGTGAACGCGGCGAGGGCCAGGCCGATCGCGCCGTACGCGGCGGCCTCGCCCCAGTCGCGGGTGGGCCGCCGGCCGGTGTGCGGCAGGCTCGGGGTGAACATCCACAGCGCCGCGTACGCGACCACGCCCACGCCGTTCACGATCGTGAGCAGCACGAACGCCAGCCGCAGCACGACCGGGTCGAGCCGTAGCTGGGCGGCCGCGCCCTGGGCCACCCCGGCGACCAGGCGGCCCTCCACGGGGCGGCCTAGCCGGGGGTAGGGCGCGTTTCCGGCGTTTGGCATCTCAGACATATCTCCTGCATCGTCACACGTGAGGCCGAGGATGCGCATCAGGGCGTGCCCTGACTTCGGCCCTGAGAGGTCGGGGACGGGTCAGGGGTGTCCCCGATGGTTCCCGGGGGCCTCGGGCGGGACGATGGGAGCATGAGCACCACACCGCCCGAAACCGGCATCCGGCCTCCTGACCACGGGGCGACCTTTCTCGCCCGGAGCGACGAGGGGCGCATGCTCACGGGGGTGTGCGCGGGGCTCGGCCGGTATGCGGGGATCGATCCCGTGCTGGTGCGGGTCGGGTTCGCCGTGCTCGTGCTTGGGTCGGGTATTGGGTTCTTT
>Ga0164243_10008308_pt1 | contig 15341 bp, 14 predicted proteins | sample OricompcompostOP_FD_108781 | JGI IMG/M metagenome (GOLD analysis project Ga0164243, IMG submission 108781) | Organic Plus compost microbial communities from Emeryville, California, USA - Original compost - Organic plus compost (OP) | ecosystem: Engineered > Solid waste > Mixed feedstock >... | reverse complement strand
TCGCTCCGTTCGACTTCGCACTCGACTGGGAGCTGTGGCGCTGGGCGCTGCCGGGCGCCGCTTTGTACATCACCCGTACGCCGTACCTGGAGATGCACGTCACCGTCGAGATGGCCGAGCAGGTCAGTGAGCGGGAGGCGGTGCGCCGGGCCACCCGGGACGTCCTGACCGTCGAGCCGCAGGTGGTGGTGTACGCGTGCACGTCGGGCAGCTTCGTCAAGGGCCGCTCGGGGGAGTGGGAGCTGCAGGCCGCCATGATCGGGGCCGGCGCTCCCGACGCCGCCACGACGTCGGGAGCCCTGCTCGAGGCGCTGGACGCGCTCGGCATCCAGAACATCGCCGTGGCCACCCCGTACCTGCCCGCGGTGACCGACCGGCTGCACGACTTCCTCGGCGAGGCCGGGCGCTCCGTGGTGAACAGCGCCCACCTGGGCCTGAGCAGCTACATCTGGAAGGTCCCGTACAAGGACGTCTGGGACCTGGCCATGGGCGCCGACGACGACAAGGCCGAGGCGCTCTTCCTGAGCTGTACGAACCTGCCGACGTACGACCTCATCGAGCCGCTGGAGCAGGCGCTCGGCAAGCCGGTGCTGACCGCCAACCAGGTGACCATCTGGGCCGCGCTGCAGCGGCTGGGCATCCGGTCCACCGCGGCCGACCAGCGGCAGACGCTGTTCCGCTTGACGGCGGACGGCGATCAGTAGATTGTTGACAAAACCATCGTTCGAAGGGACTTCAGTGGATCGGTTCATCGAGATCGCCCTCACCAAGCGGGACGTGCGCGTCAAGGTCAAGCTGCTCGACGACCTCGCGCCGAAGACGTGCGAGATCGTGTGGAACGCGCTGCCGTTCGAGGGGGAGGCCTTTCACGGCAAGTACGCGCGCAACGAGGTCTACACGTTCGTGCCCGCGCCCGGTGCGAACCCCGGCCGTGAGAACTCCACGATCACGCCGATCCCGGGCGACGTGACGGCCTTCTGGTTCGACCGGTCCATCATCGCGACCAAGTCGCACGGCTACTCCGCCGAGAGCGACCCGTACGCGCACGACGAGGTCGTGGACCTGGCGGTCTTCTACGAGCGGAACAACCTGCTGCTCAACCCCGACTACGGCTTCGTGCCCGGCAACGTGTTCGGCACCGTCGTCGAGGGCCTCGAGAAGTTCGCCGACGCCTGCCAGGACCTGTGGCGGGCCGGCGCGCTCGGGGAGTCGTTCGCGTACCGGCGGCTGTGATGGGGGCGGAGGGGCGGCCCGCGGTCGGGTTCCTGTACCCCGGCCACTCGGCCGAGGACGACTACCCGCGCGCCGCGAAGATGCTCGGCGACGTGGACCTTCCGCTGGTGCACACCTACATGGAGTCCGACGCGCACGTCGTCGAGGAGCTGCTGCGCTGGGGCGAGGCCGACGTCCTCGCCGAGGGCGCGAAGGAGCTGCCGGGCGTCGACGCGGTCGTGTGGGCGTGCACGAGCGGCAGCTTCGTGCACGGCTGGGAGGGCGCGCACAAGCAGGTGGAGGCGCTGGCCACGGCCACCGGGCTGCCCGCGTCGAGCACCTCGCTGGCGTTCGCCCGCGCGGCCCGGTCGCTCGGGCTGCGGCGGGCCGCGGTCGCCGCGACCTACCCGCCGGACGTGGCGGAGCTGTTCGCCACGTTCATGGGGGACTCCGGTACCGAGGTCGTGTCCACCATCCAGGCGGACATCCTGCTGGCCGCCGACGTCGGCCTGCTGGGCCGGGAGGACGTACTGCGGCTGGCCGAGTCCGGTGACCACGCCGACGCCGAGGCGGTGCTGCTGCCCGACACGGCGCTGCACTCGGTGGCCTGGCTGGACGACCTGGAGCGCACGCTGGGCAAGCCGGTGCTGACCGCCAACCAGGTCAGCATCTGGGAGGGGCTGCGGCTGGCCGGCGCCGACCGGCCGCGTGACGGCCTCGGCAGGCTGTTCCGGGCACGCTGACGTGACGGGACCGGTCGTCGTGGGGACGGCGGCCGGTCGGGGACAATCAACGACAAAAGAAGACGGTGGAGGAAGGAACGTGGCCGTGGAAATGCCTGAGGGGCTGACGCTGGATCCGGTGAACCGGCAGTCCACCGCCAGCGTCATCGCCGGGTTGCTGCGGCGCGCCATCATGGAGGGGTCGCTGCCGCCCGGCACCCAGATGGGGGAGGCGGCGCTGGCGGCGCAGCTCAACGTCAGCCGCGGGCCCCTGCGGGAGGCCATGCAGCGGCTGGTCCAGGAAGGCCTGCTGCGCAGCGAGCTGCACCGCGGGCTGTTCGTCATCGAGCTCGGTCCCGATGACGTGGAGGACATCTACGTCGCCCGGTCCGCCGTGGAGGCGGCCGCCGCGCGCCTCATCCTGCGCCGCGACCCGAAGGCCACCGCCGACCGCCTCGCCGAGGTGCACGAGGAGATGATCGACGCGGCCGGCCGCCGGGACCGCCGCGCCCTGTCCGACGCCGACCTGCGCTTCCACGAGCTGTTCGTCACCGAGTCCGGCAGCCCCCGGCTGCGCCGGATGAGCGGCACGCTCCTCGTCGAGACCCGCCTGTGCATGACGGCCCTGGAACGCAAGTACCAGGCCCCGGCGGAGCTCGCGGACGAACACGGCGCGATCATCGCGGCCATCCGCTCCGGAGACGAGGACAAACTCCTCAACCTCATCGACGGCCACATGTCCGACGCCGTAGACCGCCTGGAAACCGGCCCCGACCACGACGACTAGACCGCCCCGGAGCCACAGCCCGACCAAGGACCTCACCGAAGCGGCCCCGACCTGGCCAAGGCCACGCCACCTGCGGCGCCGTGCCCGGCACGTTCCCGCTCACGCCCCGCGCACCCCGCGTTCCCGCGCCCTGCGCGCTTCCGCGCCCTGCGCGCTTCCGCGCCCTGCGCGCTTCCGCGCGTAAAGGCCTCGCTTCGCGAGACTGATTTTTTGCGCGTGGGGCCGCCGTTGTGGCTGGGGCGCCGTTTGCGAAGTGCGGGCGGGACTCCGGGCGAGGGCCAGTGCAGATTCCTGGCACGGGGGCGTTGTGGTGCTTGCAGGGTGCCGAGCCGAAGAGCATGCGCTGCGCGCAACCCCGTGCGGGGTTGATGCCCGCCGCAGGCGACGCTTTGAATCCTGGCTGTACAACGACGCCCCCGTGCCTGGGATCTGCACAGAGCGAGAGTGCAGATTCTTGGCCACGCCGTCGCGGTACAGCCAGGGTTCAAAGCGTCGCCTGCGGCGGGCATCACACCCGCGCCTCGCAAACGGCGCCCGGCCTCGACGGCGACCCCACGCGCTAATAAATCAGTCTCGCGGAGCGAGGCCTTTCGCGCGCGAAGCGCGGGGTCCCGCGGAGCGAGGCCTTTCATCGCGCAGCGCGCGCGTGCGCTAAGCCCGGGGCATGGACGGAGCCCCGGTGAGGGCTGCCGGGTCGTGGAATGTGAACTCCTCTGCCGTCGTCGCGTACAGCTCCGCGTAACGGGCGACCTTGTCCCGGTCCAGGTGCACGCCGAGGCCCGGGCCGGGCGGTGGTGTCAGGCGGGCGGGCTTGTGCGGTAGGGGGTCGGTGAGGATGTCGTCGGACAGGAGTGAGCCGTAGCCCTGGCTGGCGTGCAGGAGGTTCGGGGTGGAGGCCAGGACGTGCAGGCCCGCGGTCTGGGCGACGCCCAGTTCGCCGAGGCTGTGCTTGAGGACGGGGAGGCCGGCCGCCTCGCACAGGCCGGCGGCGCGTTTGAGGTTGAGCAGGCCGCCGTCCAGCTGGTTGTCCACCGACAGCACGTCCGCCGCGCCCTGCCGGATCACCTGAAGCTGGTCGTACCGCGTCCAGGACGCCTCGTTGGCCAGCAGCGGCACGTCGACGCGGCTCCGTACGTACGCCATCTCCGCCAGGTTCCGCCCGGACGTGGGCTGCTCGACCAGCTCGAGCCCGTACCGCGCCAGCTCCCCGATGACCCGCACCGCCGTCCCGGGCGACCACGCCTCGTTCGCGTCCACCCGGATCCGCGCGCCGGGCCCGGCCCCGTCCCGCACCGCCGCGACCCGCTCGACGTCGTCGCCGGGACGCGGCGACCCGACCTTGAGGTAGAACGTCGTGTACCCGTCCGCCGCCCCCTGCCGGGCGGCCTCCGCGACCGCCTCCGGCGTCGGGCCGCTGACGTAGCAGAAGTACTCCACGTCGTCGTGGAACCGGCCGCCGAACAGGTCGACCAGCGGCCGCCCGCAGACCTTCCCGACGATGTCCCAGCAGGCGCACTCCACGGCGGCCAGCGCCGGGCTCTGCCACCGCATGTGGTGCCAGGTGCCGACCACGTCGACCCGCTTGAGCAGCCGCTCGATCGCGAACGGGTCGGCCCCGACGACCAGCGGCTCGATGGACCGCAGCGTGGCCTCGACGACCGGCGCGGCCGGGTACGCGGCCGCCTCGCCCAGGCCGGTCACGCCCTCGTCGGTGGTCAGCTCGACCAGCACGCTGATCAGCCCGCGGCGGCGGCCGAACGCCCAGGTCTCCTCCCGGGTGAACGGTACGGCGACGGGCGTGGCACGGATTCCGGTGATGCGCACGAGTACTCCTGTCAGGACGCGACCGTCAGGCCGCGGGCGGTGGTGGTCAGCGACTCGGCGCCGTCGGCGGTGACCAGCAGCGTGTCGGACACCACGTGCCCGGCCGGCCGCTGCACCCAGGACAGCGCGTGGAACGTCATCCCGGCGCGCACGACCGTGTCGTCGCCGGGCCGGATGCCGTGCACCGCGCCGCCCACCCAGCTGGGCGGGAACCCGATGCCGACGAGGTAGCCGCAGTGGTGCCGGGGCGGCGCGCCGGCCTGCGGGCAGACCGCCTCGACCGCGTCGCGCCAGGCCGCGTACACCGACTCCAGCGTCCGGCCCGGCCGCAGCGCGCCGCCGATCGCGGCGAGCCCGGCCAGCGCCGCCTCGTGCGCCCGCGCCGCCCCCGCCGGCGGGCGCCCGGCGTACACGGTGCGGCTCAGCGGCGCGTGGTAACGGCGTACGGACGCGGACAGCTCGAAGAACAGCCCGTCGCCGACCGTACGGCCGGACCACGTCACGTGCTCCTGGGCGAGCAGCGCGAGCGGCCGGATCAGCGGCGCGAAGCCCGGCGGCTCGCCGCCCCCGGCGATCAGCTCCCGGTACACGGCCGCCGCGACCGCCCGCTCCTCGGCCCCGGCCCGTACGGCGGCGATCCCGGCGGCCATCGCCCGGTCCGACAGCGCGGCGGCGGCCCGCGTGCAGGCGATCTCAGCCGCGGACTTCACCGCCCGCACCCCGGCCACCAGGTCCGACGCGTCGCACCAGCGCAGCCCGGTACGCCGGCCGCGCAGCCGGGCGGCCACCGCGGGCGGGAAGAACATCGAGGCACGCTCCAGGCCGATCCGCGCCCCGGCCGGGACGCGCGCCCGGAGGGCGGCGAGCAGCGCGGGCGCCGGAGCCTCGCCGTCCGCGTACGGCACGTGCGCGCAGTCCGGGGCCTGCTCGCGTACGGTCGGGCCCTCCATCGCGCGGGTGAGCACGGCCGGCGGCCCGGACGCCGTGACCAGCAGCGCGGTGAACGCGAAGTAGCCCTGGGAGTCCAGGCCGGTCAGGTAGTACACGTTCTCGGGGCCGACCACGACGAGCGCGTCGAGCCCGCGTTCGCGCATCCGCGTCCGTACGGCGGCGAGCCGCGCGGCGCGCTCGGCCCCCGTCACGGCGGGGGCGGTCACCAGGTCCGTCATGGGACCAACGTGCGGCCGTACGGCCGATTCAGTCCAGCGACAATTTCTGCATGAACCGTTAAGTTCTCCCACATGTTCGACCTTCACCGGCTGCGCCTGCTCCGCGAGCTGGCCCGGCGCGGCACGGTCACCGAGGCGGCGCGGGCCTGCGCGCTCACGCCGTCGGCCGTCTCGCAGCAGCTCGCCCTGCTCCAGCGGGAGGCGGGCAGCGTGCTGTTCGTCCGGCAGGGCCGCCGGCTGCGGCTGACCGACGCGGGGCGGCTGCTGGCCGGGCACGCCGACCGGCTGCTGGCCGACGCCGAGCGGGCCCGCGCGGACCTGGCCGCGCTCGCCGGGTCGGTGTCCGGCCCGGTACGGTTGTCCGCGTTCCCCACCGCCGCGCGCACGCTCGTGCCCGGCGCCGCCGCCCGCTGCCGCGCCGCGCACCCGGACCTGCGGGTGATCATGGACGAGCGGGAGACCGAGGACGGCCTCGCCGCGCTCACCGGGCACGAGACCGACCTCGCGCTGGTCAACGCGTACGGCCTGCTGCCGCCGCTTGAGGCGCCCGGCATCACGCTCACCACGCTGCTGGACGAGCCGTTCGTGGTGCTGCTGCCGCCGGACCGCGAGCCGCCGTCTCGCCCGGTGCCGCTGGCCGACCTCGCCGGGGAGACGTGGGTGGCGCCGTACAGCGACACCTCCGGGCGCGCCGCGCTGGACCGGGCCTGCGCCCAGGCCGGGTTCACCCCGCGGGTCGACTACGCCAGCAACGACTTCACCGTGATCATCGCGATCGTCCGCGCCGGCCTCGGCGTGGCGCTGGTGCCCCGGCTGGCGCTGGAGTCCGCCGCGGACCTGCCGCTCGCGCACCCGTCCGCCGAGCCGGTCACCCGGCGCGTCCTGCTGGCCGTACGGGACGGCGCGACCGGCCACCCCGCCGTACGGGCGCTGTCGTCCGCGCTCGCCGCGCAGGCGAAATCCGGGACGGTATCCGAGATGTGATTTACGGATTGTTGACAACCTCGGGCCGTGATCTTCAGGCTTGCGTCTCGTTGACGTGGCCGGACGGCTGCGGAGGAGGCAGTGATGCAGGACAAGCAGGGCGCGCCCGAAGGCGCGGCCGCGACCGGGGCCGCCGGGCTCCGGCGCGGGCTCCGGCAGCGCCACCTGACGATGATCGCGCTCGGCGGCATCATCGGGGCGAGCCTGTTCATCGGCAGCGGCGCGGTGATCCACACCGCCGGGCCGGCCGCCGTGGTGTCGTACGTCATCGGCGGCGCCCTGGTCGTCATCGTGATGCGGATGCTCGGCGAGATGGCCAGCGCGCGGCCGGCGCTCGGGTCGTTCATGGAGTACGCCCGCGAGTCCCTCGGCGACTGGGCCGGGTTCACCATCGGCTGGCTGTACTGGTACTACTGGGTCGGCGTCGTGGCCTTCGAGGCGGTCGCCGGCGGCAAGATCCTCAACGGGTGGACGGGCCTCCCGTCCTGGATCTTCGCGCTCATCCTCATGCTGGTGCTGACCTGCACGAACCTCATCTCGTCCCGGTCGTTCGGCGAGACCGAGTTCTGGCTGGCCTCGATCAAGGTCACCACGATCGTGGTGTTCATGGTCGTCGGCGTGCTGTTCGCGCTCGGGCTGTGGCCGCACGCGCACTTCTCGGTCGGCAACATCGCCGAGGACGGGTTCTTCGCCAACGGCGGCTTCTCCGTCGTGCACGGCGTGGTCCTGGTGATCTTCTCCTACTTCGGCGCGGAGATCGTCACGATGGCCGCCGCGGAGTCCCGGGACGACCCGGCGCGCGCGGTCTCCAAGGCCACCGTCACCGTCGTGTGGCGGGTGCTGCTGTTCTACGTCGGCTCCGTGGCGCTGCTCGTGATGATCACGCCGTGGACGCAGATCCCGTCCGAGACCAGCCCGTTCGCCGCGGCGTTCGGCCGGTTCGGGCTGCCGGCGGCCGAGCAGGTGATGGACGTCGTCGTGCTGACCGCCGCGGTGTCGGTGCTGAACTCCGGCCTCTACAGCGCCTCGCGCATGCTGTTCGCGCTGCGCCGGCACGGCTGGGCGCCGGGCTGGGTGCGCGACACCTCCGCGCGCGGCGTGCCGTGGAAGGCGATCCTGCTCAGCACGGTCGTCGGGTACGTCGCGGTGGCCATGAACTACGTGTCGCCGGACAAGATCTTCTACTTCATCATCAACTCCGGCGGCGCGATCGCGCTGTTCGTGTACGGCATGATCGCGCTGTCCCAGCTGCGGCTGCGCGGCAAGCTGGAGCGCGAGGAGCCGTCGAAGCTGAAGCTGCGCATGTGGTTCCACCCGTGGCTGGGCGTCCTCGCGGTGATCGCCATCGTCGCGGTGCTGGCGTCCATGGCGTTCGTCGACTCCGACTCCCGCGCCCAGCTCGGCCTCAGCGTGGTGAGCCTGGTCGGGATCTTGATCCTGTACCTGGTCGTGGCGCCGCGGGCGCGGCGGCGGGCCGCCGCGGTGGAAGCCGCCGAGGGATCATCGCGAGCCGACGTGGAAAGCTGAGCTCATGACCGAGACGCACTTCTGGCACCCGCAAGCGCTCATGTCGCGGGTGAAACACGACGAGACCGTGATCGACCGGGCCGACGGCGTCTACGTGTGGACGGAGGACGGGCACCGGCTCCTCGACGCCGTGGCCAGCCTCTGGTACGCCAACATCGGGCACGGCCGGACCGAGATCGCCGACGCCGTCGCGGCGCAGATGCGGAAGCTGGAGACGTACCAGACGTTCGACCGGTACGCCAACCGCCCGGCCATCGACGTCTGCGACCGGGTGGCCGCGCTGGCACCGCTCGGCGACGACGCCAAGGTGTTCCTCGGGGCGGGCGGCAGCGACGCGATCGACACGGCCGCGAAGCTGGCCCGCCGGTACTGGACGGCCGTCGGGAAGCCGGAGCGGCACGTCATCGTGTCCCGCGAGCGCGGGTACCACGGCCTGCACGGGTACGGTACGGCGCTCGGCTGGCTGGCCGCCAACCGGGCCGGCTACGGCGAGCTCGACCCGGACATCGTGCGCGCGTCCGCCACCGAGTGGCGTGACGTGGAGAAGACGTTCGCGAACCTCGGCGCGGAGCGCATCGCCGCGTTCTTCTGCGAGCCGGTGATCGGCACCGGCGGCGTGTACTTCCCGGGCGAGGAGTACCTCCGGGAGGTGCGGCGGCTGTGCGACGAGTACGGCGTGCTGTTCGTCGCGGACGAGGTCATCACCGGCTTCGGCCGGCTCGGCCACTGGTTCGCCTCCGAGCGGTTCGACCTGCGGCCCGACATGATCACCTTCGCGAAGGGCGTGACGTCGGGGTACATGCCGCTCGGCGGCGTCATCACGACGTCCGCGGTGGCCGAGCCGTTCTGGGTGGACGGCGGTGACGTGCTGTTCAAGCACGGCGTCACGTACGCCGGCCACGCCGCGGTCTGCGCGGCGGCGCTGGCGAACCTGGACATCATCGAGCGCGAGGGCCTGGTGGCCCGCGTCGCCGGCCTGGAGGCGCCGCTCGAGGCGGCCCTGCGCCCGCTGGCCGACCTGGACGGCGTGGACGAGGTCCGCGCCGGGGTGGGCCTGCTGGGCGCCGTCCAGCTCCGCGACGTCGAGCTGGCCACGAAGGTGGAGCGCCAGGCGTTCGCCGACGGGGTCCTCCTGCGGCGCATCGCGGAGGGCCACATCCTGCAGATCTCCCCGCCGTTCACCATCACGGAGGAGGAGATCGGCGTCATCGCCGACACGATCGCCGCGGCGGTCCGCGCGAACGCGTAAGCCCGTACGGAGCCCGCCTGGGACCGCCCGGAACCGCTGGTTCCGGGCGGTTCGGCGTTGGGGGTTGCTCAAGCCGCCCGGGCGTGACACGCTCTGCATAGATTGTCGACAATCAGACGAGGAGATTGCGCATGGCCCGGCTGTCACCCCTGCTCAAGCAGGCGACCCCCGTCCTGGCCGCCCGCGGCGAGGGCGTGTACCTCTACGACGAGGACGACCGCCGCTACCTCGACTTCACCGCGGGCATCGGCGTCACCTCCACCGGGCACTGCCACCCGCGCGTGGTCGAGGCCATCCGGGAGCAGGCCGGCAATCTGATCCACGGGCAGTACACGACGGTCATGCACCGGCGGCTGCTCGAGCTCACCGAGCGGCTCGGCACCGTGCTGCCCGAGGGCCTGGACTCGCTGTTCTACGTCAACTCCGGCAGCGAGGCGGTCGAGGCCTCCGTACGGCTGGCCCGCCAGGCCACCGGCCGGCAGAACATCGTCGCGTTCCACGGCGGCTTCCACGGCCGCACGATGGGCGCCGGCGCGCTGACCACCTCCGGTGTGAAGACCCGGGCCGGCATCAACCCGATGATGCCGGGCGTCGTCGTCGCGCCCTTCCCGTACGCCTACCACTACGGCTGGACCGAGCAGCAGGCCACCGAGTTCGCGCTCAAGGAGCTCGACTACCTCTTCGCCACGGTGACCGCGCCCGCCGACACGGCCGCGTTCATCGTCGAGCCGGTGCTGGGCGAGGGCGGCTACGTCCCGGCCAACGCCGAGTTCCTGCGCGGTCTGCGCGAGCGCGCCGACGCGCACGGCATCCTGCTCATCCTCGACGAGGTGCAGACCGGCTTCGGCCGTACCGGCAAGTTCTGGGGCAACGACCACTTCGGTGTACGCCCGGACGTGCAGATCATCGCCAAGGGCCTGGCCAGCGGCATGCCGCTGTCGGGCATCGCGGCGTCCACCGAGCTGATGGAGAAGGCCTGGCCGGGCTCGCAGGGCGGCACGTACGGCGGCAACGCGGTGGCCTGCGCCGCCGCGCTGGCCACGCTCGACGTCATCCGTGACGAGAAGCTGGTGGAGAACGCCGCCGCGATGGGCGACCGGCTCGGCGACGGCCTGCGCGCGGCCGCCGAGTCCCGCGCCGCCATCGGCGACGTGCGCGGCCTCGGCCTGATGCGCGCCAGCGAGTTCGTCACCGCCGACGGCAAGCCCGACGCGGCCACCGCGGCCCGCGTGCACGCGGCCGCCTCCGCGCGCGGCCTGCTGCTGCTCACCTGCGGCGCGTTCGGCAACGTCGTGCGGATGATCCCGCCGCTGGTGGTGAACGCCGAGCAGGTGGACGAGGGCCTCGAACTGTGGAACGGCGCCCTCGCCGACGCCGGTCTCTGACGCGGTATCGCGGCCGCCCCCGTCACAACGACGTGACGGGGGCGGCCGTCGTTGTGGACTACGGTTGGACCTGGTGACCGACACGACTGCCCCCGATCCCTCTCCGGCCGCGCCCGCAGAGGACTCCGGCGCGCCCTCGGGCGGCTTCGAGGTGCACCTGGACAACTTCGAGGGGCCGTTCGACCTGCTGCTCGGGCTGATCTCCAAGCACAAGCTGGACATCACCGAGGTGGCGCTGTCCCGGGTCACCGACGAGTTCATCGCCTACATCAAGGCGTACGGGCCCGAATGGGACCTCGACCAGACCAGCCACTTCCTGCTCGTCGCGGCCACTCTGCTGGACCTCAAGGCCGCGCGCCTGCTGCCATCCGCCGAGGTGGAGGACGAGGAGGACCTGGCCCTGCTCGAGGCCCGCGACCTGCTGTTCGCCCGGCTGCTGCAGTACAAGGCGTACAAGGAGGTCGCCTCGGTGTTCGCCGGGATGATGGCCGAGGAGTCGCGTCGCTTCCCGCGCCTGGTGCCGATGGAACCGCGGTTCGCCGAGCTGCTGCCCGAGGTGCTGATCGGCATCGGCCCGGAGCGGTTCGCCGAGCTGGCCGCGCGCGTGTTCACCCCGAAAGAGCCGCCCGCGGTCCCGGTCACGCACATCCACCAGCCGCTGGCCAACGTCCGCGAGCAGGCGGAGATCCTCGCCGACCGGCTGCGCGCGATGGGCCGGGCAACGTTCCGGGCCCTGGTGGCCGACTGCGCCGGCAACTACGAGGTCGTCGCGCGCTTCCTGGCGCTGCTGGAGATGTACCGTGGCGCGGCGGTGACGTTCGAGCAGGAGGCACCGCTGGACGAGCTGCACGTCACCTGGACCGGTGACGACGAGGTCGAGCTGGCGGTCGACGACGACTACGACGGCGGCCCCGCCAAGGACGAGGCGGAGCAGGCCGGCAGGGGAGAGGACACGTGAACGCGCCGGAGGAACCGTACGCCGACGGCCCGGTCGACCGCGCCGACCTGCGCGGCGCGCTCGAGGCGATCCTCATGGTGATCGACGAGCCGGTGCCCGCGCTGACGCTGGCGCAGGTCGTCGAGCGCCCGGTCACCGAGGTCGAGGACGCGCTGGGCGCGCTGGCCGACTCCTACACCGAGCAGCGCCGCGGCTTCGACCTGCGCGAGGTCGCCGGCGGCTGGCGGTACTACACCCGCGAGACCTACGCCGGCGTCGTCGAGCGGTTCGTGCGCGACGGCCAGGAGATCAAGCTGACCCAGGCCGCGCTCGAGACCCTCGCCGTCGTGGCGTACCGGCAGCCGGTCAGCCGGGCGCGCGTATCCGCCGTGCGCGGGGTCAACTGCGACGGCGTCATGCGTACCCTCGTACTGCGGGGCCTCATCGAGGAGGCGGGCACCGAACCCGAGACCGGTGCGCACCTGTACCGTACGACCGGCTACTTCCTGGAGCGGCTGGGCCTGCGCGACCTCCACGAACTGCCGGACCTGTCCCCGTTCCTGCCCGACGACATCGAAAGCCTCGAAGAGACCACCGGTGAGCAAACGCGATTCTGACTACGACGACTTCGACTTCCCCGAAGGAGAGCGCGACGACCTGCGCGACCCCGAGAACGGTGAACGCCTGCAGAAGGTGATGGCCGCCGCGGGCGTGGGCAGCCGCCGGTACTGCGAGGAACTGATCGGCGAGGGCCGGGTCGAGGTGGACGACCAGGTGGTGCGGCGCTTCGGCGCGCGCGTCGACCCCGAGCGGCAGGTGATCCGCGTCGACGGCATGCGCCTGCCCACCATGCCCGGGCGGGTGTACCTGGCGCTGAACAAGCCGGTGAAGGTGGTGTCCACGATGTCGGACGACCGTGGCCGCCGTACCGTCGCCGACTACGTGGGGGAGGGCACCGAGCGGCTCTTCCACGTCGGGCGGCTGGACTACGAGACCGAGGGCCTGCTGCTGCTGACCAATGACGGCGAGCTGGCCCACCGGCTCACCCATCCGCGGTACAACGTCCTGAAGACGTACATGGCCGACGTCCCGGGGCCGGTGAAGAACGGGCTCGGCAAGCGGCTGCGCGAGGGCGTGGAGCTGGACGACGGGCTGGTGAAGGTGGACCGCTTCAAGGTCGTGGAGCAGGCGGGCAGCCGCGTGCTGGTGTCGGTGACGCTGCACGAGGGCCGCAAGCACATCGTCCGCCGGCTGCTCGCCGAGGTCGGCCACCCGGTACGCCGGCTGGTCCGCACCGACTTCGGGCCGGTCAAGCTGGGCAATCTCAAGCCCGGTACGACGCGGGTGCTCTCCAACAAGGAGATCGGCGAGCTGTACCGGACCGTGGGCTTGTGAGCGCATTGGGTTAACCTGGGCGGACATCAATCATCAAGATCATTTCAGGGAGGGCTCCGTGGCTGTCCGGGCGATCCGGGGTGCGGTGCAGGTCGACGCCAACGAGCGGGACGCGCTGCTCGAGGCGGCGACCGAGCTGATCAGCGAGGTGATGACGCGCAACGGCCTCACCACCGACGACGTGATCAGCGTCCTGTTCACCACCACTCCCGATCTCACCGCGGAGTTCCCCGCGCTGGCCGCCCGCAAGCTCGGCTTCACCGACGTGCCGCTGATGTGCGCGTCGGAGATCGCCGTGCCGGGGGCGCTGCCGCTGGTCGTACGGCTGATGGCGCACGTCGAGACGGAGCGGCCGCGGTCGGAGCTGCAGCACGTGTACCTGCGCGGCGCGCAGGCGCTCCGGCTGGACATCGCGCAGTAGGACGGGTCATGGGGACTGAGCCGAGCCGGGTGGGCGTCGTCGGTACCGGCATGATCGGTACGTCGGTCGCGCTGGCGCTGCGGGCCCGCGGCGTGGACGTGCTGCTGTCGGACCGGGATCCGGCGGCGGTCGCGATGGCCGCCGACATCGGGGCCGGGCGGCCGTGGAACGGGGCCGAGGCCGTCGACCTGGCCGTGGTCGCGGTGCCGCCGGACCACGTCGCCGCCACCATCGCCGACGTGCAGCGGCGCGGGGTGGCGCCGGTGTGCACGGACGTGGCGAGCGTGAAGGTACGGCCGCTGGTCGCCGCGGAGGAGCGCGGATGCGACCTGGGGGCGTACGTACCGGGGCATCCGCTGGCCGGGCGGGAGACGTCCGGGCCGGCCGCGGCGCGCGCGGACCTGTTCCTGGGGCGGCCGTGGGCGATCTGCCCGACCGCCAAGACGGGGCCGGACGCGGTGGCCGCCGTACGGGCGCTGATCGGCATGTGCGGGGCGAACGTCGTGGAGGTCGACGCGGCGGCGCACGACCGGGCGGTCGCGCTCGTGTCGCACGCCCCGCACGTGACGGCCGCGGCGGTGGCCGCCCGGCTGACCGAGGCGCCCGACGTGGCGCTCGGGCTGGCCGGGCAGGGCGTCCGCGACGTGACCCGCATCGCGGCCGGCGACCCGGGGCTGTGGATGGGCATCCTCGGCAACAACCCCGGGCCGGTGGCCGACGTCCTGGAGGCCGTCGCCGGCGACCTGTCCGCCACGGCGCGGCACCTCCGCGCGCTCGACACGGCGACCACCAGTCCCGAGCACGCGCACGAGACGCCCGCCGAGTCCGCCGACCGCGCCTCGGGCGGCGTCGCCGACCTGCTCAGGCGGGGCAACACCGGCCGCGCCCGCATCCCCGGCAAGCACGGCGGCCCGCAGCGCGAGTTCACCGTCGTCCCCATCGTCATCGGCGACAAGCCCGGCGAGCTAGGCCGCATCTTCGCCGCCGCCGGCGAGGCCGACGTCAACATCGAAGACGTCGCCTTGGAACACTCGCCCGGCCTCCCCGCCGCGGTCGTCCAGCTCTACGTCAAGCCCGAATCCGCCGCAATCCTGACCGCGGCCCTCCGCGAAAACGGCTTCAACGTCCACTGACATCTACCGGCGGACTCCGCACTCGTGCGCCCGGCACCTCGCCCCGCGCGCCCCGCGCTTCCGCGTCTCGCGCGCCCGCGTTTGCGCGTTCCCCGCGCCCCGCGCGTTCCCCGCGTTCCCCGCGTTCCCGCGCCCTGCGCGCTCTCTCGCCCTCGCGCCCCCGCGCTTCGCGCGTAAAGGCCTCGCTTCGCGAGACTGATTTTTTGCGCGTGGGGCCGCCGTGGGTGGCTGGGCGCCGTTTGCGAAGTGCGGGCAGGGTGCGGGGCGGGGAGGCCCGTGCAGATTCCTGGCCGCGCCGTCGCGGTACCGCCAGGGTTCAAGGCGTCGCCTGCGGCGGGCATCCAGGCTGTGCCGCGCAAACGGTGACCCGCCACCCACGGCGACCCACCGCGCAAATCAATCAGTCTCGCGTCAGCGAGGCCTTTGTCTCGGCGGAACGAGGTCCCCGCGAGCGCGGCGGAGTCCCGGGCGGGCTGGAAGGCCTGCGTGGGCGCGAGGACCGTGCTGGGACCGGTAACCTGTCCTGCGGATGGATGTGCGGGTAACGGGTGATGGCCGACCCGCGATGGATGTGATGGACCCGGAAGGGAAGGCAG
>Ga0164243_10008307_pt1 | contig 15342 bp, 12 predicted proteins | sample OricompcompostOP_FD_108781 | JGI IMG/M metagenome (GOLD analysis project Ga0164243, IMG submission 108781) | Organic Plus compost microbial communities from Emeryville, California, USA - Original compost - Organic plus compost (OP) | ecosystem: Engineered > Solid waste > Mixed feedstock >... | reverse complement strand
CGGTGACCGACCCCGCACGCCTCCGCGAGATCACCCGCGACATCTCCCCCGTGACCCACGTCTCGCCCGACGACCCGCCGACGTTAATCATTCACGGCGACGCCGACACGCTCGTCCCTTTACAGCAATCCGAGGAGATCGTCGCGGCCTTCGAGAAGGCCAAGGTCCCTTCCAAGCTGGTCGTTAAGCCCGGGTTCGGCCACGGCTGGCTCACCATGGCCCAGGACATGAACACGCTCGCCGACTGGTTCGACGAGCACCTCAAGACGTCGGACCGCTGACCCGCCGGACGGGCCGGGGCTGCCCGCGAGAGATCGACCTTGGCATTTATTTTGCCTATTGAATCCTTCGGAGCGTTATCCAGACCAACACGCGAGGGCTTTACTCCGGCAGAATGGAGTCCGACCCATGGCACGCTACGGTCCGAAGGCGAAGGAAGAGGTCAAGGAGGCCATGCACGAGATGAAGGAAGGGACGCTCAAGAGCGGGAAGTCGGGGAAGAAGGTCACCAACCCCAAACAAGCGGTCGCGATCGGCCTGTCGAAGGCCCGCAAGGCCGGGGGGAAGGTCCCGAAGAAGAAGGGCTGAACCCGGCCGACTCGGGCGTGATTTCGAGCGGGTCCTGCTGAGACGGGGGCGCGCGGCTTTGAACGGGCCGCACGCCCCCGTCGTCGTTTTATCGTGATCGACGCGAGGCGCCGCCCCGGCGCGGGACGGAATTGCACGCGCGCGGACCTCTTGCGACAATGGCCCGCCGTCGCCGCCCGCAACCCCGAGGGTTCAGCCACCATGTCGTCTCGACGCGATTTCCTGGCCGGGACCGCCCAGTTTCTTGGCGCCGCCGCCCTGACGGCCTCGACGAAGGCCGGGGCCGCGGCCGAAGGAGACAACGCGATGAAGGCGCGTGAGATCGTCGCCGCCCACGAAGCCCACGTCCGCCCCCTGGAGCGGGAGGCCGCGCTCGCGTGGTGGAACGCCAACGTCTCCGGCAAGGACGAGGATTTCGCCGCCAAGGAGGAGGCCCAAAACCGCCTCGACGCCGCCCTCGCCGACCCCCGGCGCTTCGCCGAGCTTAAGGCCCTCAAGGGGGCGAAGCTCGACGACCCGCTGCTCGCCCGCCAGGTCGAAGTGCTCTACCTGACCTACCTGGAGAAGCAGGTCGACCCCGCCCTGCTCCGCAAGATCACCGCCAAGGCGAACGCCATCGAAAAGGCGTTCAACGTCTACCGGGCGAAGGTCGACGGCAAGGAAGTGACCGACAGCGAAGTCCGGAAGGTCCTCAAGGAGTCGAAAGACGTCGCGCGGCGGCGGGCGGTCTGGGAGTCGAGCAAGGGGGTCGGCGCGGTCGTTGAGGCGGACCTGAAGGAACTCGTCAAGCTCCGCAACGAGGCGGCCCGCGCGCTCGGGTTCCACGACTTCCACGTGATGCAGCTCTCGCTCAACGAGCAGAGCCAGGACCAGGTGCTCGCGCTCTTCGACGAACTCGACGGCCTCACCCGCGGCCCCTTCCTCGCCACCAAGCGGGCCGTCGACGAGCGGCTCGCCAAGGGCTTCGGGGTTCGAGTCGAAGACATGAACCCGTGGCACTACCACGACCCGTTCTTCCAGGAGCCCCCCGCCGTCTACGACGTCGACCTCGACGCGGCCTATGCGGGGGCGGACGTCCTCAAGCTCTGCCGCGACTTCTACGCCGGGATCGGCCTCCCCATCGACGACGTGATCGCCCGCAGCGACCTCTATGAGAAGCCCGGCAAGAGCCCCCACGCCTTCTGCACCGACATCGACCGCGAGGGCGACGTCCGCGTGCTGGCCAACATCGTGCCCAACGAATACTGGATGGGCACGATGCTCCACGAACTGGGCCACTCGGTCTACAGCAGCAAGAACATCCCCAAGACCCTCCCCTACGTGCTCCGCGGCGAGGCGCACATCCTGACCACCGAGGGGGTGGCCATGATGTTCGAGCGGTTCAGCAAGGACGCCGACTGGCTCCAATCCATGGGCGTGCGGCTCGCCGACCCGAAGGCGTTCGACGAGACCGGCGCGAAGATGCTGCGCGACCGGCTGCTGATCTTCTCGCGGTGGTGCCAGGTGATGCTCCGGTTCGAGAAGGCGATGTACGCCGACCCCGACCAGGACCTGAACGCCCTCTGGTGGGACCTCGTGGAACGGTATCAGGGCCTCCGCCGGCCCGCCGGCCGGAACGCGCCGGACTACGCGAGCAAGATCCACGTCGTCAGCGCGCCCTGCTATTACCATAATTATATGATGGGACAACTGTTCGCCTCCCAGGTCCACCACGCGATCGCCCGCGAGGTGCTGGGGGGCGTCGCCCCCGGGAAGGCGAACTACGTCGGCAACCGCCGCGTCGGCGCCTTCATGACGGAGAAGGTCTTCGCCCCGGGCCGGACGCTCCCCTGGAACGCCCTGACCCGCCACGCCACCGGCGCCGACCTGAACCCGAAGGCGTTCGCCGCGGACTTTCAGGGGGCGTAATCCGCCCCATAGTGCTTGCCCGGAACCTGCTTACCGGGCGGCGATCCTCCGACGCCCGGCCGCCATCAGTCCTGCGAGGCCGATGCCCAGCAGCGCGAGCCCGGGCGGTTCGGGGACCGTGGCCAAGGCGACCCCGTCCAGCACCGGCGCGTCGACGGTGCCGACTTGGGTCAGCGTCCCGGTCGTCGGGTCGACGGTGACGAGCCCCGATGACGCGCCGCCGAAATGGGTCGCGATGGTCGTCCCGTAGAGGGTGAGGCCGTCCGCCGAGAATTCGAGCCCGCTCACGAACGGGCCGGACGGGCTCAAATAGCCGTTGAACGGGTTGGCCACGAGGTCTCCGTGCGGCAGGTCGGCGATCTTGACGGCCCGGCCGGTGTCCGGGTCGATCCGGATCAAGGCCGGCGTGGTGTGGAACGACGAGTACGGGCCGTTCGGCTGGTTCGGGTCGGGGTTTAGCGTGCCGATGTCGGCGCCGATCAGGCCGTACTTCGGCGAGTAGGCGATGTCTTCCACGTTGAGGAACCGGCCCCCGAACGCCCCCACCTCGAAGGCGTGCCCGGTTGTGGGGTCAATCCGGATGAGCAGGTTCGAGGCGTCGGCGGCGTAGCCGAGATAGGTCGGCGGGTTGGTGAGGTCGATGCCGGCGGCCGAGGCGTAAAGGGTCCCGTTGACCCAGGCCATCCCCTCGACCCAGTAGGCCCGACCCGCCCCGTTAGAGATCAGGCCGATCGACGTTGCGTGGCCTGTCGCCGGGTCGAGCCGGAAGAGCTCGTCAGAGCCGATCGGGCCGAGCCCGCCGTGGGCGGCCAGTAAGAGTTGCCCTTGGCCGTCGGGGACGACGTCTTCGTGGCCGCCCATGGTGCCGCTGATGTCGCGGACGCTCAAAGTCCGGCCCGTCGCCGGGTCGAGGGTGAAAAGCTTCTGGTAAGAGTCCGAGACCCCGTAGAGATACTCGGCTCGGGTCTCCGCCGCTGTGCCGGCTGCGAAACCGAAGGCCGCCACGCCGATGAATGCGATAAGGCGGTGGGTGGGATTGCCCGGTGACATCGAAGCCCCCCGTAGGGAAAACGGCACGTCCATTGTGTCGCGATCATCCCGGATACGGGCGCGGCGTACAACCGGGATTCCCCCGGTGCCGGATCGAAGGCGGGCCCGCGTGGGGCGGCTACGAAGTTCACGACGGGCCCGTGCCGACCGCTCTGGCGGGCCGAACTCTCGTTATGCCGAAGTGTGAATCCGGCAATTCGGAAAGAATTAGGTTTTATTGAACCCCTTGAACGTCGTGAGGTCCGTTTTGTAGATTGGCCCCTGCCTCCTTGATCCTGAAGGGGTGGCTCCGGACCAGGCGCCGGTCTTGTGTCGCCCCTCTGCCGGCCGTGTTCAACGCCGAATGAACGGTTTCGGCCTGTTTCCAAGCCCCCGGGTCTCGACGCGGAGACCGGGGGTCTTTGCCTTTTTAAACCGTCGGGGCCGGTGGGCCCGACTCGGCGCCCCCGTTCGGGACGCCTGTCCACTCTCTTGACAGGAAATTTGTTGCAACGAATACTGTGGCAACGAGATTCACCCGGAGGGGGCGGACCGTGGCGCGACGGGGCTTGCAGGACGAGATCAAGAAGAGGAACCCGTTCGACTGCCCCGAGCAGGAGGTGGCGTTGAACCTGGCGCGGACGGCCGACCGCCTCATGGCCGGGGGCGCCTGCCTTCTCAAGCGGCACGGGATTACCGGTCCCCAGTACAACGTCCTCCGGATTCTTCGCGGCGCGGGCGAGTCGCTCCCCTGTCAGGAGATCGTCGGGCGGATGATCACCCAACTCCCCGACGTCACCCGGCTGGTCGACCGGCTGGAAGCGGCCGGGCTGGTTGTGCGGTCGCGGACCCCCGAGGACCGGCGGCTCGTCCTGACTTCGATCACGGAGGCGGGGCTCCGGCTGCTCGCGGAGCTTGACGAACCGATCATCCAGATGCACAAGGCGCAGCTCGGGCATTTAACGCGCGAGGAGCTTGCCGAACTCAACCGGCTCTTGGTGAAGGCTCGGAATCCGACCGAATCGGCGTAACGTCCCGGCCGTCCGGGACCCGTGCTACGACCACGGCTTTTCTCACGAACGGCCGTCTCCCGTCGGGCCCGCCGTCGCGCCCCGACGGTCTTCCCGCCCGCCCCCCCCGCGGGCGATCCGCGTCCCGTCCGATAACGAGGTCCCTCACGAGGGAGGATTTGGCGATGAGCGTTTCCGTCCGTGCGTTCGCGGTGTTGGCGGCCGGCGTGCTCGGCCTGGTGGTCTCGTCCCCGGCCGGCGCCGCGGAGACCTACCAGGCCGACCCGGTCCACTCCTCGGTCGTCTTCCGCGTCAAACACATGAACACGAGCTACGCCTGGGGCCGCTTCAACGACATCAACGGGTCGTTCACCCTCGACCCGAGCCAAGGGAAGCTCCAGTTCCAGGTCAAGGCGGCGAGCGTCGACACCGGCAACGCCAAGCGCGACCAGCACCTCAAGGGGCCCGACTTCTTCAACGCCGTGCAGTTCCCGACCATCACCTTCACGAGCAAGAGCGTCGTGAAGTCCGGCAACGTCTACGAGGTCAGCGGCGACCTGACGCTGCACGGGGTTACGAAGCCGATCTCGTTCCGGCTGACGCCGACCGGCACCAACAAGGGCCCGACCGGGGCCCCCATCGCCGGCATCGAGACGAACTTCACGATCAAGCAGAGCGACTTCGGCATCACCAAGATGGCCGCCGCGATCGGCGACGACGTCTGGGTGAACGTGAGCGTCGAAGGAATCAAGCAGTAACCGCTTGCCCTTCTCCCGACCGGCGTCCGATCGGCCCGGCGTGGCGATCGGACGCCGGCGACCGCCCGGCCCGGGTTCGACCGAGGGAGGTTTCCGATGGCTCTGCTGCTCACGGCCCTTTCCGCCGTGCTCCTGCCCGCGGCGGTCGCGGCGGCGGTTGTCGCGCTCGGGCGCGTCTTCGGCAAACGGACCGGGGCGCCGGAGGCCGGCCCGTGGTGGACCGCCTCGGCCGTCGGCCTCGCGTACCTCGCGGGACACCTGGCGGTCGCCCGGCCTTCGTTCCCGCCGATCGACGTGACCGACCGCATCCCCTTCCTCGCCCTGGCGGCGGCCGTGGCCGCCGCGGTCGAAGCGGCGGTGAAGCCCGGCCCGCGCGTCCGGGCCGCCGTCCGGTTCGTGCTCGTCGCCCTGGCGCTCGGCCTGATCCTCGGGCCCGTGATCGGCGCGGGCGACTTCCCACGCGAGGTGGTCGTTTGGCTCTCGGCCTCCGTGGCGGTGGCCCTCGTCGCCTGGATCGACCTTGAGGCTTTGATCGCCCGTCCTCGCGGGGCGGACGTGCTCCGCGCCTTGATCCTCACGTCCGGCGGCGCGAGCGTCGCCCTGATGATCGCGGAAAGCGCCGTCCTTTGCCTACTCGCCGCGGCGCTGACGGCCGCGTTAACCGCCGCCTGGGTCGTCGCGCGGGGTGCGTTCCACGAGGGGCACCTTTCGACCGCCGTGGCCGTCCTGACCGCCTTGGTGCTCGAAGGGTTTGTCTACGCGACCCTCCCGGCCACGAGCGCCGCCCTCCTCGCGGCCGCCCCCGCGGCGACCTGGGTTACGCGGATCGGCCCGCTGCGGCGGCTCGGCCCGTGGGCGTCCGCGACCCTCGGCGCGGTCGCCGTCCTGGTCCCTATCGGCCTTGCGGCCTGGCTTGCCGTTTCGCCCTCGCCGTCCTACCCGTAGAGGCCGGGCGGTCTGATTAACGGCGGCTTTCACCCTTCATCCGCCTTTCGGGGGCTGTCCGGCGTCGACCTGCGACGGCTCGGACGTGTCTCGATGTGCCCCCGGAGCCCGGTCGGTAAAACGACCCGTCGGATTTTGTCGGTCGGCCCGCCGTCCATCATGCCCGCCACACGGATCGGGAGGGGTTCCGCCCCGGGGCGGCCGGCTAAGGCGCGGACGCGGTCGCTCAAATCGCGGTCGAGGACCGAGACCGGAACGCCGTCGTTGACGACGTCTTCCGTGGTGCCGCGCATGACGCGGATCCGGTAGGTACGTGCCTCGCCGTTGTCCACGACCCCCGGGCACCTCATCGTCCTTCATCACCGCCTTCGGCCTCCACGGTCGGCGGGCGTCGGACCCCTGCGCTATCGAAAAGTCACCAGGTACGCGCCACCCGTACGGCCGAGGGCCTCGGTCCGTGCGCGGGTTTTCCTTTAACGTCGACCGTTCCCGCCATAGAGAACCACACGACGAGGGGTCTTGTCCGCGATCGCGGCGAGAATGAGCCGGCCGGTGCCGGATTTCGCGAGGCGTGCGACCGGGCGAGGAAAACCGGGTGTTCCTGGAATGAATTGGAACCCGGGTGGTGACGTGTTTGTTCTCGGGTCAGCCGGACTTGGCCGGCGGTGGTCCCTGTATATCACGGGATCGACCACGATCCGTTCGGCCATTTTCGGTCCGGGACGGAGCGGGCCGACGAATCGTTGAATGTGTGGACCATCGATTCGAATCATTCGTCAAGGGGGCGTCCGGATCGTCGTGGGGGCATATTCGGCGTTTTTTAGTTTTTTAAGACGAGGGCATTGCCTTTCGGTTTTACTTCGCATTATGATCCCGCTTGCCAGATCCACATCTACGGTTTTCAGCGAGATGAACTGGGGGACGCCGATGATGTTTCGCGCGGGTGAAGCCTTTTCGCGGTCCCACCTCGTGTCGTTTTGGCGAACCGACAAGAAGGCGGTGAAAAGGCGTTTTCGGCCCACCCTTCTCGGGATCAGCGGCTCGCTCGAACTGGAGTCGCGATTCCTGCCCGACTCCATCTTCTTTGACATCACCAAGCCGTACGGTATTTCACAGGCCTCGACGTGGGACAGTATTACCCCGACCCCAACGGGTAGCTATCCCGTGATTTCCAACAGCGATACGCACGGTGGGACCGGCGGCGGCAGCGCCACCGCTTCGGTAAGCGGCGTTTATCAGCATACGACGGTCTATAACGGTTACAACCAAACGATCCTTGATAGTGTGACGACGACGGCCTCCAGTCTTGCCTCGAGCACGGTCGGCGCCCCGGCGACGACCCCCGGTTCGTCGGTCCAGGCGGTTACGTTCGTCAATAGCATGCAGACGAACAACTCGATCACCGCCGATAACCACGGCCCCTTCACCCTGGCGACTTACCCGATCCAGGCGGACGCGGGCGTGGGGACGTCGACGGACTATAATTTCGCGATCAAGAACGCTTCCGGTACGTTAACGACGGGGCAAACCGTACACGTCGCCTTTAGCATCGACCTCCACATAACGACGGGTTCGGGCGACCAGACGAAGTTCTTCCGCAACGCCTCAATGAGTTTGATCTCGACCCACCTCATCGTCTATCTCGGGGTCGGGAGGCCGACGACCGATGCGTCAGGGGCTCTGGTCTCCGGCCTGCTCATCAAAGACCCGTCGACGTCGCCCCCGACGACGATTTACTCGAACCCGTCCTTCGGGTTCGGGAATTCGTATACCGTCTCGTTGACCGACCCGGCGGCCCCCCTGGAGTCCGTGCGCTTCACCTCGGATTTGAACACCGGGCCGACCGGGACGTTCAATAACGAGACGGATAGCACCAGTTCATTCTTCTCGTGGTCGTTTAGTCTGACGACCGATGCTTAAACAACCTGATGTTTGATATTTGCCGTCGGCCCCTCGACGCGCCGGTCTTACAGCCCAATCGGCGGAGAACCGACCCGTTTGGAACAAGGGGCCGACGGCAACGTGTTTTGATCGAACGGGTTTGAAATCCCGGGCGCGCAACGTCTTGTCGGCCCCGGTTCGGACGCGATCGCCCTCTCGGGGTCGTCGGCCGCTGGGTTACCGCACGCCCGGCCAGCCTTCGAGGGGGCGGGCCTGGGGGTCGCCTTCGACGAGGTGGTACGCGGCGTCGGCCTTGAGCGCGGGGTGGCGGTCGACGCGCCCGCTCGGCCAGGTGACCTCGACGGAAACGGGGGGGGCGTCCGCGCCGGCGCCGAGGCCGAAGTGGAGGCGGCCGTCGCAGGCGGAGAGGAAGCTGCCGCCGCCCAGGCGTTGGGCGGTCTGGGTCCGGCCGGAGGCGGTCACCCGGACGAGGGCGCCGACGGCGTCGCGGTTCGACGCGGTCCCTTCGAGCCGGAGGGTCACGAAATGGCCGGCCGGGCCGAGGTTGTGGAAATACGCGAGCGGGCCGCCTTGGGAGAGGATGAGCAGGTCGGTGCGCCCGTCGTTGTCGAGGTCGCCGACCGCCAGGCCGCGGCCGACCCGGTGTTCGGGCCAGCACGCCCCGGCGCGGGCGGAGGCGTCGACGAACCGGCCGCGGCCGGCGCCGAGGAACAGTTGGGCAGGCATCGCGTAGGGGACGGCCGGGCGGAAGTCGTTGACGTGCCCGTTGGCCACGGCCAGGTCGAGCCGGCCGTCGTTGTCGGCGTCGAGAAAAGAGGCCCCGAAGCCCAGGACGTAGCGCGTCGGCGCGGTCAGGCCGGCGGCGGCGGTCCGGTCGGCGAACAGGCCGCGGCCGAGGTTCTTGTAGAGGGTGACCGACTCGCCGTAGAAGTTCGTGACGGCCAGGTCGGGCCGGCCGTCCCCGTCGACGTCGCCGCAGGCGATCCCCATGCCCGCCTGGTAGCCCCCGCCGGAGTTCGACGCGGCCCCCGACGACTCGCCCACCTCCTCGAACCGGAAGCCGCCGAGGTTCCGGTGGAGGTCGTTCGCGGTCATGTCGTTGGCGACGAAGATGTCGGGCCGGCCGTCGCCGTCGAGGTCGGCGATGACGACCCCCAGGCCGCGGCCGTCCGGGTCGACGATCCCGGCCTCGCGGGTCACGTCGACGAACGTCCCCCCGTCGTTGCGGTAGACGCGGTCGGGCTCGGATTCGAACGCGCGGGGGACGCAGTAGAGGTTTTGGCCCGGCCGGTCGGGGTCGGGGCACGGCGGGGAGCGGTCGGGGTCCCAATGGAGGTAGTGGCAGACGTAGAGGTCGAGGTCGCCGTCGCCGTCGAGGTCGGCGAAGGCGGCCGACGTGGGCCAGCCCCGCTCGCCGCCGAGCCCGGCGCGGTCGGTGGCGTCCTCGAACGTGCCGTCCCCCTTGTTGCGGTAGAGCGCGTACGACCGCCAGCGGGTGACGAACAGGTCGGGGTGGCCGTCGTTGTCGACGTCGCCGACCGCGACCCCGTGGCCGAACCCCCGGCGGAAGCCGGCGATCCCGGTGCGTTCGGTGACGTCTTCAAAGGTGCCGTCCCGGTTGTTGCGGAAGAGGCGGTCGCCGTTCGGCGAGGCGTCGCCGGGCGGCGGGGGGAATCGCCCCCCCTGCACGGCGTAGACGTCGAGCCAGCCGTCGCCGTCGTAGTCGATCAGGCCGAGGCCGCCCCCCATCGTCTCGGGCAGGCGGCGGAGCGGAGACTGGTCGTTGTCGTAGATGAAACGGAGCCCGGCCGTCGCGGCGTCGTCGCGGAACGCGGGCGCCTGGGGTGAGGGTTCCGAACCGTCTTGACTCACGGCCGCGGCCCCCGGGGTCGGTTTTCCGGAAGGGGCGATCAGGGCGGCGAGCGATCGACCGGGCGCCACTTTGGTCGCCGATTCGGCCCGGTTGAGGCGTTCGAGGGCCGCGCGGGCGTCGCGGTCGTTGGGGGCCTGGCGGGCGTGGAGCGACCACCAGCCGCGGGCCTCGAACCGGCGCCCGAGCGATTCGGCGATCCGCGCGAGTTCGGTGACGTGCGACAGGTCGCCCGCCGCGACCTCGCCCATCAGCTTGCGGTATTCGTCCCGCTCGCGGTCGACCTCGGCCTTCCGGCGCCGGGCGAGGGCGAGCCGGTCCGCCTCGCCGGCCCCGCCGCCGGCCGCGAGGTCGGCCAGACGCCGCCAGGCCCCGGCGTGCCCCGGCTCTAGCGCGACTTGCCGCTCCAGCGCGGCCCGCTCGGCCGCGGTGTCGCCCCGGAGGGCGGCCAGTCGGGCGGTCAGGTCGGCGATTTCCGCCTGAGAAAAGCGGTCGGCGGGGACGCGGGCCAGGGCGCGTTCGGCGACGTCGACCCGGCCGGCGTCGAGCGCCCACGAGAGGCGGGTCTGCCAGACGTCCGGGTCGTCGGGGCGTCGCGCTTCGCAGCGCTTGAGCCAGGCGTCGGCCTCCTCGAGCCGGCCGGCGCGGACCGCCAGGTCGGCCCGGCCGAGCCAGACGCGGTCGTCGTCGGGGGCCTCGCGGCCGAACCGCACCAGGGCTTCATTGACCGAGTCGATCGGAAAGGGCTGGGTGTCGAACAGCCAGTGCGTCCGCAGCTGCGCGGCCTGGTCGCGCGCCGACCGCCAGCGGCGTTCGATCCTCCGGACGATCCGGTCGGCCCGCCCGAGGTACAGGTCGAGTTGTTGCGCGAGCTTCGCCGCGCCCTCGCCGACCTCCCCGGGCGCGTCGACGACGCGGGCGAGGCTCTCCTCGGCCGCGGCGAGCCGGCCGCGCTCGAGGGCCAGCTTCGCCCGGTCGAGTGCCGCGCGGGGGGCGACGACCGAATCGTTCGGGACCCGCGCCCAGGCGGCGAGGGCCGGCTCGACGCGGCCGAGTGCGGCCTCGCAAGTGCCGAGCGGGAGTTCCACCTCGTCGCGGCCCGGCCAGCGCGCGGCGAGCCGGACTAAACGCTCCCGCGCCGGGGCAAACTGGCCCGAGGCCATCTCGCGCTCGGCCTTCGTCAACTCGGACTGATACCACCACGCCCCGGCCCCCCAGACGGCCCCCCAGGCCAGCGCCGCGGCGGCAACAAGGGTCGGAACGAGCCGGCGTCGGAACGTCGAGGGGGACAAGGTCGGTGCCCAACGGTGGTGAGGACTGATCGAGAAACCCTGACGCCGCTTCGCCGGCCGGGGCGGCCTTCCCCGGCCGGGGTGCCCGCCGTCGAAAACCGAAGTCTCGTTTCGTTCGGAGAAGGGGCGACGGAGGTGCCCGTACGGACCGATTAACCTCGAAGATACACCCTGGGACGGTGTGAGAGGAGACGGTCGTTTCCGAGACGCGGAACGGCGGCCTCGAACAGTCGGAAGGGGACGTCGCAGACCCGTCCGCCCGTCAACGTTGGGGCGTTTTCGACGAATCAATTCGTTTGGGCGGCTTCCGGCCCTGCCGGCGGCGGGGTTCCGGCTGAAGGCGTTTATCCGGACTTGTGGGGTAACGAAAAACCCCCGCCCCGGGGGTGTTCCCCGGGCGGGGGTTTGGTTGGAACGACGTCCGCCGGTACGGCCCGGCGTTAGAAGCTGTCGGCGCTGATGACTTCGCCGCCGTCTTTCGTGCCGAGCGCCCACCAGATGTTCATGGCGAGCGTGCTCTTGATGAAGCGGACGCTGCCGTCGCCCATCAGGACGTTGCAGCCGCCGGAGTGGTTGCTGGTCGCGTTGGTGATGTGCGCGTGGTCGGTCGAGCCGATGCCGCAGCTGCCGCAGCCGTACCGGCACTGGCCCCACTGGTACTGCGTCGAGTTCGGCGGCACGACGGTGCTGAACATCGACATCGCCTCGGAGCCCCAGGCCCAGTACCAGCCGCGGTTGCTGCTGAGGCCGTTGCCGGGGGTCGCGCCCATCCACCGCGTGGTGCACTGCTGGAGGATCGCCGTGGTCCCCGCGGGGTCAACGCTGACGTTCGTCAGGCCCGTCGCGGAGCCGTCGGGGAGGTTCGCACCGGTGACGTACGCCTTGCGGATGTCGGCCCCGGAGCCGACCAGGCCCTCGGAGAAGGCGACGGTGTTGGACGAGCCGTCGGTCGCGTCGCGGAGGCCGTAGGTCGTGCTGTAGGCGAAGAAGCCGGGCTTCTGGTTCCCCTGGCAGGGGGGGCCGGGCGTCCAGCCGCCGTCGGCCGTCGTCGACGGGCCTTCGCTGGCGTAGTAGCTGTTCCAGTACTGCCGGCCGGCGTTGCCGTCGGACGGGCAGAGGTACGAGTTGATCTTGGTCGTCGTCGCCGTCGAGTTGTACGGGAACGACGGGCCCGAGATCGGGTCGAACGAGAAGTTGATCGCGTTGTAAAGGGCCGTCTGCTCCATGTAATTCAGGAGCAGCCCCTGCGCGCTCCAGCCCATCCAGGGGATGCACGGCCGGCCGCCGTCGCCGTTATTAACCGTGTTGTTCGAAGCGGACACGCCGGGGGGGAACGAGTTGGTGGCCGTATGGTAGTTATGCAGGGCGATGCCGATTTGCTTGAGGTTGTTGACGCACTGGGCGCGGCGGGCGGCCTCGCGGGCCGACTGCACGGCCGGCAGCAGCAGGGCGATCAAGACCGCGATGATGGCGATGACCACCAGCAGTTCGATCAGGGTAAACCCTCGACTTCGACTCTCTCTTAAACATCGACTCATGGAACCTCTCCCCTAGGATGACGGACGGAGGTGGGGTCAATCCGCAGAACCGGTGCGCGGTCGAAAAAACGGACGGGCGGAACCCTCTGAAAATAACGCTAAAGTTCGATAGCGAGGGCGGACCCGTCGGGGCTATTTACTTGGCCGGCGCGGCGGCTTTCCCGGGCTTCTTCGGCAGGTGCTTGCTTCGGTAGTATTCCATCGAATCCTTGGCCTGGACGGCCGGCGCGTCCTCCGGCTTGATCGGCTTCGACTCCTCTTCACCGCAGCCTGCGAAAAGCGGGCCACAAACGGCGGCCAGGCCGAGAGAAAGGATGGAAGTGCGCAGTCCCCGGGCTTTCGGCATGCTCGTCCTCAAGATGGTGTCTGTAGGGTCTGAAATGGCGGCCGAAACGAAGTGCGTCGCTTATTGGAATTCGTCCGGGCGTCCTGCCTGCGCGGCACGCGCGGGCCTGGCCGACCCCGCACGCCCTCGGCGTGCGGATTCCCTGGCGGTTCAAAAGCGAACAGAATCGATCCGCACGAGAAGCTCTGATCGCCCGCCGGGTGAGAGAAGCCGGGGGGAACCCTCGTTCGGGCCCGTGCGGCCTTCCCGTGCACGACCACCGGTCCTGGCCCCAAGCCCACGGGCGGACTGGCGGAAAGTAGCGAATAAGCGACTTCGAGTTTCATTACCATAGTCACGGCGTCGAAACGAAACAATAGAAAAACGCGGATCTTTCCCGGTCGACAAAGTTGTGTATCGCCGAATTGATTCGTGGACGGCCGGGCGAAACCGCCGGTCGGTCGTCCGCGGGGCGGGCGGCTCCCCGAGCGTCGCGTCGCGTGACGGCGTGTGGGCGACGCGGGTTACGGCGACGTCGATTGCCCTTGAAATGTCAAGGCGGCCGCTCCTTTAATGGGACGGGTTGTGAGCCGGGGCCCGTCCGAGTCGGGCCGAGGTGCCCGTCGGGGCCGAGACGCGAACGACCCGGTCGCGGGTCGTACCGGGGAGTGGACGATGTCGGAAGGTCGAACGGAGACGGGGCGTCCCGCGCCCGGGCGTGGCCGCGGGGTGTTGTTGGCGGTGGCGGCGGCGGCCCTCGCGGCGGGGGCGGCCTCGGGTTTGAGCGAGGCGACGCTCGACCGGATCCGGGGCAAGGACGTGGCGCAGACGCCGATGGCCGGCGGGGCCAGTCTGGCGGACATCAATCGGATCGTGGTGAAGCGGGCCACTCTGATGTATGGCCTGCAAGGGGCCGCGCTCGGCCTGTTGCTCGGCCTGGCCGGTGCCGCCGCGCGCCGTTCGGTCTCGGCGGCCGCGCTGGGGGGGCCGGTCGGCCTGGTCGTCGGCGGCGCGGCCGGCGCGGGGGCGGCCCGAGGGCTGTTCCGGTCCTATTTCGCCCTGGCCGACTTGAGCGAAGAGAACATGCTCCTCGCCCTGCTCTGTCACGCCGGGGTGTGGGGCCTGATCGGGTTGGCCGGCGGCCTGGCGTACGGGCTCGGCCTCGGCGGCGGCGGGGGGCGGGTCGCCCGCGCGGCCGTCGGCGGCCTGATCGGTGCGGTGCTCGCGACGGTCCTCTACGAAGTCGTCGGCGCGGCCCTGTTCCCCCTGGACAAGACCGCCGAGCCCGTCGCGGCGACGGTCGCGGCCCGGCTGTTCGGGATCGCCTCGGTTTGCCTGTTCGCCGCCCTCGGCGCGGCCCTCTCGGCCGAGCCGCGTTCCGGGAAGGTCCCGGCCTGAACCGCCGGTCACTGCCGCGACATCAGGATCAACTGGACCCGCTCCTCGATCCCCTTGTCGGCCGCCATGACCCGCACGAGGTCGTCGCGGGTCAACACGTAGAGTTCCAGGTCGGTTTTAGCCCGGACCGTCTCGGGGTTGGGGCGGAGGAAGACGGACGTCACGGTGCCGAACGAGTCGCCGACGGTCGGCTCGCGCACGAGTTGGCCCGCCTGGTAGGCTTCGGCCACCCCGTCGCCGATCAGGTAGATCCTGTCCCCCTCAACCCCCTCATGCACGATCGTTTCACCCGCCCTGCGGCAGTCGACGGTCATCCGCTCGCCGACCCGGGTCAGGGTGAGTTCGCTGAGCCCCTCTAAGTTCTTGACCCGTTTCAGCACCCGGACGATCTTCACTAATTCCTTCGGCCGGACGTTGGAGACGATCCGGCCGCCGACCATGTTGACGATCCGGTCGGCGTGGTCGAGGATGCGCTGGTCGTGGGTCACGATCAGCACCGTGGTCCGCTCGGGGCCGTCGGCCAGCCTGCGGAGCAGGGCCATGACGGTCTCGCCCGAGGTCGCGTCGAGGGCCGCGGTCGGCTCGTCGGCGAGGACCAGCGCGGGGCGGTTTACCAGCGCCCGGGCGATCGCAACCCGCTGGCGCTGGCCGCCGGAGAGGTAGGCCGGGAGGTAGTTCAGGCGGTCGCCCAGCCCGAGTTCTTTGAGCAACTGGCCGCCGCGCCGGGTCGACTCGGCTTCCCCCCCCGTCGGGGCCAGGCCGACGGCCATTCGAACGTT
>Ga0164243_10008306_pt1 | contig 15342 bp, 41 predicted proteins | sample OricompcompostOP_FD_108781 | JGI IMG/M metagenome (GOLD analysis project Ga0164243, IMG submission 108781) | Organic Plus compost microbial communities from Emeryville, California, USA - Original compost - Organic plus compost (OP) | ecosystem: Engineered > Solid waste > Mixed feedstock >... | reverse complement strand
TGAACTTCACCTACTCCGTCAACTCCGTCGTCGACTACCAGACCTTCACCGGTGAGGTCCGCACGGTTCGCGTCACCCGCATCGAGAACGACATCAAGAACGGCCGCTCCGGCTTCGACGGCCGCCTCCTCGACGGCCCGGACACCGGGATGAAGGTCTGGGGTTACGACGACCAGATCGTCCGAGTCCACTGACACCCAAGCCGGGCGGCGAAAGTCGCCCGGCTTCTGGGTGTACATCTCTCACACCGTGGTATAGGATAGTACTACAACACCACAGAGGAGGAAATCATGATCGACTTCACTTTCTTCATCTCCGCTCGTACCGAGGACAAGTTCAGCGGCGGCCTCAGCTTCATCGAGGACATCGGCCTCGACCGCTTCAACGTCAAGGTCCTCCGGTCGACCCAGATGCCCAACGGCAACACCGTCACGGTCCGCGGCACCGACCGCAACATCGCCGCCTTCATCGAGTACATCCGCTCCTGACTAGAGAGCCCGGACCACACCGGTCCGGGCTTCTCTATGTCCTCTCACAGAGTGCACTCTAGGGGTGTACATTTGATGCACCGTGGTATATGATGGTACTACCAACAAAACAGGGAGACATCATGACTGTCACGCACACCGACGCCACCGTGCCCGCAATGCTGCTCGCCGTCGACGACACCATTCTCGACGCCGACGGCGGTCCGGTCTTTATGGTGGACGCCGTGGTCCCGCAGACCGTCGGACACACCGTCACCGTCCACCTCACGCGCCTGTCGGACTTTGCACTCACTTACATTACATACCCCACCCTCACGCACCCCGTCCGCATCCGCCGTCACGTCTGACCGACAAGCCGCCGGCTCACCACCGGCGGCTTTGTCATGTCGCCGCACGGGTGTACAAACCTCTCTCACTGTGATATGATGGTACTACCAACAACAAAGGAGATATCATGCACCGCTTCATCGTCTCGTCCTCCATCGCCGCTCAGCCGACCAACGCCACGCTCTCGCACGTCGCCGACTTCGACTTCGCCACCGACGCCATCGCTCACGCCAGCCAGCTCGCCACCGACGCCTACCTCGACTCGTACCCGCTCACCCGCATCGCCGTCGCTCACGCCGGCCGCATCCTCCTCGACCTCCGCCTCGACACCACCGTCTGACGCAACGGACAAGCCGGCCAGCCTCAAACTGGCCGGCTTTGTCTTGCCTCTCAAAAGCACCGCACATGGGTGTACAAAGCTCACTCTGCGTGATATGATGGTACTACCAACGCACCAAGGAGGACATCATGACCGACACCCGCTTCTTCGTCGACGGCCGCGCTCGCTTCGACTTCAACGACCGCCGTACGCCGTCCCGCATCACCACGCCGCCGTCCGAGGCCACCGTTAAGGAGCGTCGCGTCGCGCTCGCTCACGAGCGCCGCTCCAACCGCTGCCCGTCCTGCTTCACCGCCCGCTCCCTCACCGGAGAGTGCCTCTGCACCGACTAGCACCTGCGGGTGTACAAAGCCACCGCAACATGATATGATAGTACTACCAACACACCAAAGGAGCTATCATGGACCTCGCACAGGCACTCATCCAGCGGATCGACATCGAGGAGGAGTCGCGGGACTTCGACTTCATGGAGGGCGCGAAGTTCTGACCCGCACAAAGGGACCCCGGCTTCACGGCCGGGGTTTACTTTTGTCACAACGGCTGGTATAATAGAACCATGGCGCGCCCGCCCGGGACGGGATCAGGAGTGCGTCCATGCAGACAGGCAAGTTCCTTCCGCACCCAGGTGTACAAGTGCCGCACGGTGTGATATGATAGTTCTATCAACCAATCAAGGAGGAATCATGGACCACCTCACCTTCACCTCGACGCCCGCACTGACCATCACGCCCGTCAAGACGCACGTCCTCGTCGCTCCGGACCTCACGACCATCGCGCTCGAGGGTGACCAGACCGTCGTCACCAACCTCACCCGCGAGCAGATGCTGGACCTGCACGCCGCACTCGCCCGCCAGCTCGGCTTCACGGACTGACTACCTACCGCACGGGGTGTACATCGTGCACCCCGTGTGGTATAGTAGTACTTACCAGCTACCGAGGAGGAACCGATGCTCGCTCTCATCTTCGCCGTCCTGACCGCCGTCCTTCCCGTATGCACCAGCGAGGACGACACCGCGTGCTACTGGGACGCGGACGCGCAGGGTAACGGCGTCGGTACCAGCTTCGTCGCACTCACGGACGACGTCGTCCTCTACCAGGACTGACCGAGCGATCACACCGCACGGGTGTACAAACCGTCTCGCACATGGTATAGTAGTACTTACCAGCTACCAAGGAGGACATCATGACCCGCTTCACCGTTACCGCCGCCGAGCTCGACAAGGTGACGACGCCGTTCACCGTCACGCACATCGACGGAAGCACCTACCCGACCATCGCCGTCGAGCTGGTCAAGTCGTACCCGGACATGATCATCCTCGTCCGCACCGAGGAGGACTGGGGTCCGGACGTCGCGCTCCGCCCTGACTCCAAGATCACCGTCCGCGTCGGCTGACGTCCTCACCCCGTGCCGGACAAAAAGTTCGGCACGGGGTGTACATACCGCATAGCATGTGATATAGTATAACTATCAACACCACGGAGGATCACCACCTCCACAAACAAGGAGAGACACAGTGACCAAGAACCGCACGCAGTACACCGTCCTCGTCAACGGCGAGACCACCGACTTCACCCGCTCCAAGAAGGAGACGGCCGTCGCGCACGCCCAGTCCGTCCTCGCGGAGAAGGGGAACTGGAAGGTCGAGGTCGTCACCCAGACCGGCACCGTCGTCTTCTCGGCCGCCCGTCGTCGCCCGGAGCGCTTCCGCGCCCGTCCGTACACCAAGACGGTCGAGCTCACGCCCGAGGTCGCCAAGCTCGTCCCGGAGGGGTACGCGGCCGCCTACGAGCGCACCCGCAACGGGACCGTCGTCCTCCGTCGCGAGGAGGACATCGTCGAGGACCCGAGCCGCTACGCCGTCCTCGACGTCGTCGCCAAGTCGCTCGTCGGCTTCGCCGAGACGACCCGCGGCGCCGGCAAGATCATGAAGGCGCTCGGGTCCGCCAAGGACCGCGTGAGCGCCTGACACGCGGCAAGCGGGTCACCCTACGGGGTGGCCCGCTTCCGTGTCTCCACGGGTCACCAGTGCATTTCAATCTGGGGTGTACAAGTCGCCGCATACGGTATATGATGGTACTACCAACACACCAAAGGAGACATCATGGACTTCACTGCCGACCTCGCCCGCACCGCTGACGCCGACCTCGTCGCCACCGTTCGCGCGCTCGTCGACAACGGCGACATCCGCTGGGTCTCGCTCGACTTCAACGGGACCACCGCACTCGTGGACAACCGCTGCGAGACCGCACTCCTCTACACGTTCAACTACGGTGAGGACTTCGAGCTCACGGACCACGGATACGACGTCCTCATCTGATCGACCGGCGGGCCGGCGAAAGCTGGCCCGCCGCATAGGTGTACAAAGCTCGCACCGCCTAGTATAGTGTACTTATACACGCCAGCTAAGGAGCACACCATGCACCAGCCCTCGCCCCGCTTTTTTGTGGACGGCCGCGCTCAGCTGCCGCGCCCGACCAAGCCCGCCGGCTTTAGCCCGCGCCCGCCTTCGGAGGCGACGCTCAAGGAGCGCCGTGTGGCCCTCGCACACGAGCGCCGTAGCAATCGGTGCCCCGAGTGCTTTACGGCCCGCTCGCTCACGGGCGAGTGCATGTGCTAGCCCTTGCCACATGCTAGGGTGTACAAACGCCCTAGCATGTGGTATAGTATACTTATCAGCACAAACCAAGGAGGCACCCAAAATGGCCACACTCACGCTTGACATGGTCGTGAACGAGACCGAGCCCGCCACGGGCAAGGCGGCGATCGAGGAGTTCACGGAGGAGCTCCGCACCAAGGGCTGGACCGAGACCGAGGTCGCCGAGATCGAGTTCGAGGTGGTGACGGACCACGGCCCGGGCGGCGGCTGGCCCGTCGTGCGCCTGACCACGGACAACGAGCGCGCCCTGTACGACGCCGTGCTCGTGTACACGGGCGGGGACGAGGACGAGGCGGACTGGCTCGTCAACGGCGAGTGAGTGAGGCGGGGGCGGGCTACGGCTCGCCCCCGCTTCGGGTTTACAAAGCCCGCACAGTGTGATATGATGGTCTTACCAAACACCGCAAGGAGGAATCATGGTCACCGAGTTCATTCCGTTCGCGCAGATGTCCCGTCGCGAGCAGCGCGAGCACCTCGAGAAGGTGCACGGTCTCGAGCTCGAGCCGATCGACAGCCCGGCTCGTCTGCACACCGCGGACCACCGCATGCACGACGGGACGCACATCATCCCCGTCCCGCACGCACACACCAAGGTCGCCCGCCGCACCAAGCGGTGACCGTCACACGGTCTGGGGTTTACAAACCTCAGACCGTGTGATATAGTAGGTACTACCAACGCAACAACGACACAAGGAGTAATAATGGCCACGCACCCCAGCACCGTCGCTGCTCAGTCCCGCACCATCGAGACCGCCACCCGCACCGGCACGCACTGGACCCAGGCGGAGCTCGACAAGGCCCGCGCGGACCGCCCGCTCGAGGACATCGCCCGCGAGCTGCACCGCACGCTCTACGCCGTCACCGCCGCTCGCACCGTCCGCACCGAGCGGACCGCCAAGGCGACGCCGGCCACCAACACCACCGGCCGCCTCCCCTACGACCGCGGCTTCACCAGCCTCGAGGACATGGGGTTCTAACACCCGAGGACGGGGTCCGCAAGGGCCCCGTCCTCTATTGTACATTCAGCATCAAACATGGTATGATGGTTATACCAACCAAGGAGGAACCATGGAAATCGAGTACCCCGCACCATACCTGTGCACCGCGGTGGCCCCGCAGCGAGCCGCGCTCGAGCGAGCACGTGACGCACGTGTCGGACACCTCGCGGACGAGAGCCGACAGGCCGTGTTCGACGACGCCTTCACCGTGTTCCGTACCGCAGAGGACAAGCACCGCGCGGAGACGGGATGCACCGACCGTCACTGACGGGTGTACAAAGTCACAACGACGTGGTACAGTAGTACTTACCAGCTACCAAGGAGGAACCGTGGACAAGGTCTACGCATACATCGCCGCCGGCTCCGTCGAGTACAGCAAGGACGCCGCCCAGATCCCGATCGACCAGTTCATCCAGGCGCTCGAGGACGCCAAGGAGGACGGCGCGACGCACGTCGTCGGTCTGTCCGGGAACTACCGCGGTGCGAAGTACGTCATGCTCGGCGAGCCCGAGGTCGACTTCGACGAGGACGACGACTTCTGACACACCGTACCACGCCGGGTGTACATTGTGTATCCGGCGTGGTATGATATTCTTACCACACACCGCAGGGGGAAGCATGGAAACCGTACTCACAATCGCACTCGTCGCCGTCGCACTCATCGGACAGGTCGGCGTGTTCGTCCTCTACGACGGACAGGTGCAGGAGGCCGCACGCAAGGAGCACACCGACTAGGGTTTACAACGACGTTGAAACCTGATACGATGGTACTACCAACCAAGGAGGAGCAATGAACCCGTCCGACATCGCCGACGCCATCGCGCAGGACACCTTCAAGGAGCACGAGGACCGTCTCACGGTCGCCTTCAACAAGCTGCTCGACGAGCTCGAGCAGGTCGCCAAGGAGACGGAGCTCGACCCCGAGCTCGTGTTCGCCGCCTTCTACCACGGCATCACCGAGGAGTGGTGACATCAGGTGGTGGGGTTTACAAAAGCCCCACCACCTGATATGATAATCTTACCAACGACGCAAGGAGGAATCATGAAGAGCGGTGACACGGTCAAGATCGTCAAGTACGTGGACGAGGAGGCAGACGTTCCGCGTACCGACCTGGTCGGCAAGCTCGGTGTCGTGTCCCAGGTCTGGGAGGACTACACCACCGTCTACGTCAACGGTGAGCTGATCGCCTTCTACCCGGGCGAGATCGCACCCGTCTGATCTGTCACGGGTCGGGGTGTACAAACACCTCGACCCGTGATATAGTGGTACTACCAACGAACAAGGGAGCAATACCGTGGCCGACATCGCACTCGACACCGTGACCGACGACTACAGCTGGCAGGACGGGTCCGCACCGCGGACACCCGAGCAGGTGCTCGACGACCTCGTGTCCGGGACCAACGTGACCTGGGAGATCGAGGTGGAGCACGGGCCTGCCGGCGGCTGGCCGATCGTCCGCTACACCGCACCGACCCAGGAGGAGCTGGACAGCTTCGTCTTCGAGCACTTCGGCGAGGAGTGACGCACCGACCGGGGTGGGCGAGAGCTCACCCCGGTCTGGGGTGTACAAGTCACACGGTACGTGGTATGATGGTCTTACCAACCAAGGAGGAAACATGAACGTCGCAACCTTCAGGCTCACGCTCGCTCTCCCGGTCGACGACGCGCTGGTCAGCAGCATGTTCGGCTTCCTCGAGGAGACGGTCGAGCTCGACCCGAAGAAAATCCTCGGGGTCGTGCGTGTGGGTTCGCGCGTGGTGTCCGGGTACGAGCTGCCGCTCTTCGCGGTGACGGTCACCGAGGACGCGCTCACCGAGATCGCGGACTGGTTCTACCGGGACATCGCCGATTTCGAGATCGACTTCGAGGTCGAGTGGAAGACGGTCGAGCTGTGAGCTTCAACCTCTAGGGGTGTACAACGTCACAACAACGTGATATGATGGTACTACCAACGACCACCAAGGAGACATGATGGGCTACTACGTCACCCTTACCGACGACAACTTCGTCATCCCGGCCGAGCACGAGGCCGCCGCACTGCAGGCCCTCAAGGACCTGAACAAGCGGGACGACCTCAAGACCGGCGGCAGCTGGTCCGGCGGCCGGCAGACGGCCAAGTGGTTCGCCTGGATGGCGCCCGACTACGACAAGACGGTCGAGTCCGTCGCCGACGTCTTCGAGATGCTCGGCTTCGACACCGACGTCACGGACGACGGCACGCACCTGCTCGGGTACGACAACAAGACCGGAGCCGAAGAGCACTTCCTCGCCGTCGTCGCACCGTTCGTGGAGGACGGGTCGTTCCTCGAGTGGCGCGGTGAGGACGGCGCGATGTGGCGGCACGTCGTCGAGAACGGGAAGCTGCACACCAAGAGCGCCACCATCACCTGGGTGTGATCGTCAGGTAGGCCGGGGTTTACAAACCTCGGCCTACCTGATATGATGGTCTTACCAACCACCGAGGAGGACATTATGATCGCCAGCCGTGGACCGTTCCGTGGAGCTCGCAAGGCCAAGCGCACCCTCAAGCACCGTCCCGCGGTGTGGGAGACGACGCTCGGGACCGTGTACGGGAGCAACGGTAAGGAGACCCGGTACTTCGACTACGACTGGGACGCCGCACGCGAGTTCGCTGGCATCCGCGAGGACGAGGACCAGGACCTCCGTCTCGACAAGTGGCCGGCGCACGCCAGCCTTCGCGCGGACTACACCGACCCGCGCACCGGACAGCTCGTCCTCTTCGTTCGCGTCTGACCTCTATCACACGGGGTGTACATTCTACGCCCCGTGTGATATGATGGTACTACCAACACACCAAAGGAGAAACTCATGAAGCGCATCGACAGCCTCAAGCCCGGCACCAAGGTCGTCCTGCAGTTCGGCCGCGAGTTCCAGTTCGGCGACGCAGAACAGGAGGAGGCCACGTTCCTCGGGATCGAGGGCACCGGCGACGACCGCCGCGCGAAGTTCCGCCAGGACTTCGACTGGGAGGCCTACCGCTACAACGGTCGCTGGGCCTACGGCTCCTCGGCCGAGTCGCTCCGTCTCGTCAGGATCATCCAGGACTGACCGCTAGGCGGCGGGGTGTACAAACACCTCGCCGCCTGGTATGATAGTCTTACACCACCAAGGAGGAACCAATGAGTGTCAACGACAACGTCCGCCCCGGTCCGCAGCGATGGAAGCGAGCCGTAGACGCGGCCATCGCAAAGCCCGAGTCCCACCACGCCGCGCTCCTGTTCGAGCGTCTCAACCGGGTCCGTGGTCTCGAGACCGTGAGCCGCCGGTACTGGAAGGTCGAGCGGCACGATCGGAACCACTACTACTGCTCGGACTTCTGCGTGGGTCTCGCGGTCCACCTCGAAGCGTACATCGGATACCAGTTCTCCTCGTACGAGGACATCATCGACAAAATCCGTCGACCGGGGGACGGCACCGCGATCAACATCGGGTGGAGCACCGGCGACTGGTCCAAGATCATGATGCGACAGGTCTTCCCGAACATGCTTCCGCGCAACGTCAAGTGCTTCACCTGCGGCGGTGAGATGTCAAAGAACTACCTCACCTCCGGGAACCCGCTCGTCGACTTCACCTACGCTCGCTCGCTCGCACAGGCGTACGAGCGTCACGTGACCGAGGTCGCACAGGAAGAGCTCTCCCTCACAGAGACGGACCCGTACAGAGACACCGTCCTCATCGCGGAGGACGGACGGATCGTCGACGAGCGACCGCGGATCACCGAGGTGCAGCTCACTCCGCGTGAGCGTGTGCTGCTCGGGTGGATCGACAGCCACAACCGTCACCGCGCACTCAACGAGCTCGACAAGCTCTGACCTCCGGGGTGGGCAGGGGTGTACAAACCTCTGCCCACCTGGTATGATAGTCTTACCAACCAAGGAGGAACCATGAACGCAATCGAATGGCCCACCACCGACGAGGGTTGGTGTGAGTGGTTCAAGCGTCTCGACGCCAAGTACCAGACCGCCGAGGGTACGCCGCTCCACCACGACGGCCGCTGCCCGATCCACAAGGAGGAAGCATGAAGCGTACCGAGGTCAAGGTCACCGAGACCGAAGGCAACATCGTCATCCTGGTCGCCCCCGCGGAGACGAAGATCCCGCGCGTGGCGTACCTCACGCTCGCCAACCACTACGCGCCCGAGGGCCACAAGGCCGTCATGGCCGAGGGCGGGACCGGGTTCACGGTCTGGGACGACGGCGAGCGCCGGATGGTCCACGAGTTCTGGACCGAGCGCGTCAACCCAGTCGTCGAGGACTGAAGTTCGCCGGGATCCGGGGTGTACTTTCGCCCCGGATCCTGGTAAGATGGTACTACCAACGGAGGAGGAAACATGGCCAAGGCCACCGCAAAGACCGAAACGGTCGTGACGACCGTGTACACGCTCGAGCTCTCGCAGGACGAGGCGATCGCGCTCGTGGACGTCTTGTCCCGGATCGGCGGTTCGCCCAACTCGTCTCGTCGGGGTCTCACGCACAACATCTACGAGGGACTCGTCGCAGCCGGCGTTCTTCCCGTGGTCAAGATGGATAACTACGATGGGTTCTACCCCGAGGACCTCGAGGGCCACATGGTCTTCATCGCGAACAAGCCTCGGCTCGACCCGAAGAAGCTGCGATGACCAACTACACCCTCACCCGTGAGAAGGCCCTCAAGCTGCTCGAGCGCGCGGTCGCCGAGAAGGGCGAGGACTTCATCTACACGTCGCCTGTCGACGGCTCCAGCGTGTGCCAGTACATCGACGACTCGAACAACCCGTCCTGCATCGTCGGACACGTGTTCAAGTACCTCGCGGACGAGCTCGGCAACCACGACATCTTCACCGAGCTCGAAGAGTACGAGGGTAACTCCGCCCACGACATCGCGCTGCCCGGCGTGACCATCCTGCCCGAGGCGTCGATGGTTCTGGCCGTCGCGCAGACGGTCCAGGACAGCATGGAGGACACGTGGGGTCGCGCGCTCGAAGAAGCTCGAAAGGCCTGACAACTTAAGACTCGTGAGTGGTTGAGCTGGGGACTGTCATCCCTTCCAGTTCTCCGGTTGAGCTACTCACGTAAGCCCGCTCAGGGGTTTCCTCCTTTCACCTGAGCGAGCCCAGGGATTCGTCGTTGGTTCGCCTGGGCAGCCCGCGGGGGTGGTGCCCCGCAGGGCCGTGGCGTCCGCCCGTTGAGCTTCCTCCTCCTTGGCTCCGGGCGGGCGCCACACTTCTATGTCTGGGGTGTACATTGTCACAGTGTCGTGATATGATGGTACTACCAACCGCTACCGAGGAGGACACAGTGGGTTACTACAGCACTTCAGAGGGAACGATCCGCTTCACGCCAGCCCTGACCAAGGAGCTCGCCGCCGAGGCGATCGACTTCGTGGACAACACCGTTCCGTACGCGTACTGGGTCGGCGAGCACCTCAACATCGCCGACGAGCTCGGGGATGGCGACGAGTGGAACGCCTGGTTCGAGGGAAAGCTCTACACGCTCGACCAGGAGCTGGCCGCTCTCGCCGAGTTCCTCCACCGAAAGGGCGTCGCCATGGTGGGAACCATCGTGGGTTCCGGTGAGGACCCCGCGGACATCTGGCGGATCGTCATCAAGGACGGTAAGGCCGTCAAGGAGATGGCGGAGATCCGCTGGCCGGACGGAACCAAGGCCGACGTGTACTGACCGACGACAAGGTAGACCCCAGCTTCGGCTGGGGTTTACTTTTTTGAGATCGTGTGGTATGATGGTACTACCAACGACAACGGAGGACATCATGGCTCACAACCCTTGGACCGACCTCGCCCTGGCGAACGACTACCACCTGGGTGACCGTCGCGAGGCCGCTCTGATCGCCGCGGAGAACGGCAACGACGCTCCTGTCACCTGCGGACAGTGCTCCGCCAAGGCGTACTACCGCGCCACCGTCGGCGCCATCCAGTGCTACACCTGCCGCTCGATCGAGATCCGGCGGTGGAACCCGGAGACCCAGCAGGTCGAGGCCCACTGGAGCTGAGAAGGAACCCCGGTCTTCGGACCGGGGTTTACTTCTATCACCATCTGTAGTATGATGGTACTACCAACCGAGGAGGAAACATGGTCTGCCCCGTCTGCTTCATCGAGCTTCCGGCCTCCGGTGTCTGTGACGAGCACGGCGCCGCGGTCAAGAAGACCTCGCTGCCCAGTGTGTCCGCACCTGAGAAGCCGGCACTCACGGTCCGTCCCGCGAAGGGTAAGAACGAGCTGGACGAGTTCTTCGTCGCAGCACGCGAGTACCTCAACGGTCTCGGTCTCCAGCACCTCACGCTCCGCTGGGACCGCGGACGAAACCGTCTCGGATCGACGCGGTTCATCTTCGGCAAGGCGATCGAGATCACCCTGTCGCGGTACATGTTCGAGCACCTGTCCGACAAGGAGCGGTGGAACACCCTCACGCACGAGGCCGCGCACGCTCTGCTTCCGCACAGCGAGGGACACAGCCGGGCCTGGCAGCAGAAGCACCGTGAGCTGGGCGGAGACGGTCAGCGCTGCGCGGACGTCAGTGTCCGTGAGGACGCGTACAAGTGGGTCGGTACCTGCCCGAACGGTCACACGATCAAGCGGCACCAGAAGAGCAAGAAGATGTACATGGTCTCCTGCTCGAAGTGCGACCCGCGATGGAACGCCAACTTCATGTTCAAGTGGAAGCAGAACTTCTGATGCCTGTCACACATCGTCCGAACGCCGGGTGCCGCCGCTGCGCGGTACTCGGCTCGGCTATCGCCATCGCCGAGACGAACCTGGGTATAGCGGCCCGCAAGGCGGCCGCGCCCAGATACTACGGCAGTCCGCCGCGCCACCTTCTGGACGCGATCCAGGGCTTCAAGGAGCAGCTGGTGACCAACCGCAAGATGTACGCAGACCACAAGGCAGCCGAACACGAGGAGTGACCCGAAGCGGTACGTCATGAGCGATCGTCTTCGTAGCCGGCTCGGGCGGTAGGTGTACATCTGACTCACCGTGTGGTATAGTAGTTACTACCAGCTACTGAGGAGGAAACATGGACAGCACGACCGGGACCAACGTCGTCGGCAAGGCGCTCGAGCTGCAGATCAACGAGGACTGCGCCAACCACTTCATGGACACCGAGTACACCTACACGGGCCGCGTCTTCACGGACACGTTCAACAACCTGTACTACGAGATGACGGTCGTTCAGCGCGGCTTCAAGCTGCTCAAGCCGGTCTACGCCTACCCGATGGGCAACACGTACATGGAGACCAGCGGGACCGGTCTCAAGCTCATGCTGCTGGAGGGCTGAACATGGTTAGCATCGCAGAGGCCAACGAGCTCGGCAAGGACATGATCGACCAGCACCTCAACGGGATGGGCTACCGTCTCACGTGGGACCGGGCGCAGGACCGAGCCGGTGCGTGCAACGGACTCTACAAGGAGATCACGCTCTCGACCGTCGCGATCCAGAAGTACGACTGGACGACCTTCGAGGACGTGATGCTCCACGAGATCGCTCACGCACTCACGTGGGGCGAGGACAAGGACCACGGACCGAAGTGGCGCCGCAAGTACCTAGAGCTCGGCGGGTCCGGGAACCAGTACTGCCGGCTCTTCGCGCGGACGGACCACGTCGAGATCACGCCGGTCGGTGTCATCATGACGGTCCTCTTCATCTGGGCCGCCTTCATCGCGCTCGGCGCCTTCTGGGGCTGGGTCGGGATCAGCGCGGTGGTTCTGTGGGCCGTCGCCCGTTGGCGCCGCTCAAGGCGACCAGCGGCCTCCGAGCATGGCCTCGAGATGGTCGACGGAGAGTGGGTGACTCGCAGTGAATAGAGAAGACGTCAAGGCGATCGAGCGGCTCCTGTATGGACGTCCGCGCCGATGGTACGAGCGGATCGAGCCGCTCGGCTGGGTCGGGATCGGGCTGTGTCTGTCGGTCCTCGGTCTCACGGTGTGGACCATCATCGGCTGAAAGAGGTGACATAGTGCGATCTTACTCGTTCACTTGGATAGTCTTCGTCGGCTTCGCGTACCTGATTGCGAAGCTGATCATCGGCTAGGGTGTACTTTCAAAGCCGTCTGTGATATGATAGTCTTACCAACCAAGGAGGAGCTGTGAGCTTCAACTGGTTCAAGCGGAAGAAGCCAAACCCCGACGCACACCGTCCGGTGTGGCAGGTCACACTTGTCCGATACGAACGGCCGGGTAAAGAAGTGTGGGTCAAGGACCTCACGCTAAAGCAGGCTCGAGCTGTGGCGGACGACCTCAGCTGGGCATCAAACGTTGTTACAACATTCGTCGAAAGGATGCCAGGCAAGTGAGCACACGAAAGTTCAACAATCCGGACCGCGGACTCGGGATCGTCGTCGCGATCTGGTCCGTGGTCGTCCTGGCCAACCTCGCCTTCTTGGGCGTGGCGGTCTGGGCGGTCATCAAGCTCGTCGAGTGGGTGACCGCGCAGTGATCTGCCTGATCGGTCTCATCGACCCGGAGCACGAGAACGACACAATCACTCGTGCTGAGTACGAAGCGCTGGCCGACAACTTCAACGAGGCGTGGAACGAGCTGTCCGAGTTCAAGCTCACTGTCGCCTACGCACTCGACCGTGACACCGGCGAGATCTACCGCGACGTGAAGTTCTTGGTCGAGGCCAGGTACCGTCGCGAAGCAAGCCCGGACCGCTACTTCGTCGGCGGTGGGTTCGAGTTCAACCTGGACAAGTTCCTACGTAAGATCGAAGGGAGAGTCCGTTGAGCTTCAAGGACAACCTGCTCGAGGCGATGACGAACCGTCTCGCCAACAAGGACTACATCTCCGATGACCGCACCTACGAGCGGTTCGAGCTCGGGGACCGTAAGGTCGTCGAGTACGCGGAGCGCGAGGAGTCGGACGGCTACTGCGAGACGTGCTACTACGAGTACGCCGTCATCGAGTACGAGTTCGATGACGGGACCACGCTGGTCGAGCAGACCTCGCTCGCCGAGCTGATGCGAGAGCTGTGATGGAGCCGCAAGTCGTAGGATGGATCATCTGGGGTGTACTCGCATTCGTTCTGCTCACACTGTGGGCGGCGTCTGCGAAGCTGAAGGATAAGCAAGGCGTGGTCATACCGTTCAAGACGCGGTGGTTGTTCTTCATGGCGTTGTTAGGTGGTCTGATCGGCGGGGTACTGATCCTGACCTTCGGCATCTACGCACTTGTGAACATGATCACGGACAACATGTGGCCTTGGGCGCCAGGTTTCTGGAACGACTTCTGGGGGTAGTGATGCGAGGCACCCCCGTGGGGAACGAGACCGTAACGACGGTGTCTGAGCTGGAGCTGGTCGAGCTCACACAGGAGCCGGAAGAGAATCACTGGGGCTGCTGGGACTGCGACTTCGACATCTGTGGAAACGGCGGGTACAACACGAGCGCGGCCATCGCTGACGAAGAAGACATCACGTGTGAGGTCTGCCGGCTCATGGACGAGCTCGACGACTTTAAGGACGTTCCATGCAAACACTGTGGAAGTACGCTGTGGGCGGTCCCGCCTAAGAACCGTTAGATCTCTCCCGTGTCGTCGAAGTCCGAATGAGAAGAGGACCGCCGGTTTCTACGCCGGCGGTTCTTCTCTATCTTCTCACGGACCGCACGCGCGACAAGTAGCAAAAGCTGAGCAAGAGCCACTGCAAACACCAGCACCGCGACGAGGATGATAACCGTCTCAATGTCTAGTTGTTCTGCCGCACCAGGAGTGGACACGGTAGAAGGAGACGGAGACGGCGTGGTTGAAAAGAACACTACTCCTCCGAGTCGAGCTCGGCGTCTACGATGTCCTCGTCCGTGTCTGTGCCCGTGTCTGCGTCGGCTGGTACGGCAGGCTCGATCTTCTTCGAGGTGAGGCGCTCGGCAGCTTCCGCAAGGCGAGACGCTAGACGGTCCGCTGCGGACTCAGTGTGCTGCACCTCGACGTTGATCTCCATCGCACCCTTCACACCGTTACGGTCGAGGATGTCCTTCGCTGCATCGAGACGAATCTTCTCCGCGGACGCGTTCTGCACGAGATCCTCGAGCTGATCGATCGCGAGGTCGGAGAGTCCGATGAGTCGCATGCGCGCACCCTCGACAACTGCCTCAGCGTGCTCCTTCACATTCTTCAGGCGTCCGCCATGAGCATGACAAACTGTCGCACCTCGAAGAGACCAGCGCTCGCATCGCTTACCGTTCTTCTTGATCACAGTGCAGCGAACAACAGGCACCGGCTCGGCGATCGTAGGGCGCCACTTTGCCGGCACAATCGGACGGTCGTCGTCCTCGGGAGGGGTCGTAGTCATGTGCATTCTTTCGTGCGAAATGTTAACCTGAGAAATCTGGAGCGGCACGCATTGAGGTGCATTCGCTACGTTGTCAATATACCACTATCTGTGCTACCAGTACCTATGCCACTAGATAGTGGTTTGCGCCATTGCAATTCCAACGCTTTCTCAGGTTAACATTTCGTGCGGATCAGTCAGCCTCAGAACCGGGCAGATCGTTAGTATCCCGAAGCAACCGCTTACTGC
>Ga0164243_10008305_pt1 | contig 15345 bp, 14 predicted proteins | sample OricompcompostOP_FD_108781 | JGI IMG/M metagenome (GOLD analysis project Ga0164243, IMG submission 108781) | Organic Plus compost microbial communities from Emeryville, California, USA - Original compost - Organic plus compost (OP) | ecosystem: Engineered > Solid waste > Mixed feedstock >... | reverse complement strand
TACCGGAGCGGCCGGGCGCGGCGTGATCCGCGAGCCCGTAGTCCGTCAGCCACCAGCCACCAGCCACCAGCCACCAGCCACCAGCCACCAGCCACCAGCCACCAGCCACCAGCCGATGGTCGCTTGTTCCGGCTCGCCTCCGGTGTGAGACTCCCCCCATGAGTGACCACGGGGGACGGCGCGGGCAGGCCGAGCGGGACGCGATCACCGTCGAGATCGGATACGCGCTGTGCAGCGCGGCGTTCGCGGCGGCCGCGGTGTGCGGCGCGGTCGTCGGACCGGTGCTCGTCTTCGACGTGCCGGCCGGTGTGCGCCGCGTCGTCCTGGCCGTGGGCGCCGGCGTCGCCGTGGTGCTGTTCGTCGTCCGGGTCGTCAGCGTGCTGATGCGGTTCCGGCCGGGCGCTCAGCCCAGCCAGCCCGGCCGTACCAGGCCGGACTCGTAGGCCAGTACGACCAGTTGGGCCCGGTCGCGGGCGCCCAGCTTCACCATCGTGCGGCTGACGTGAGTCTTCGCGGTGAGCGGGCTGACCACCAGGCGGCGGGCGATCTCCTCGTTGGACAGGCCGATGCCGACCAGGGCCATCACCTCGCGTTCCCGTTCGGTCAGCCGGGCCAGGGCGTCGGCGGCCGCGGGCTCCTTGGAGCGGGCGGCGAACTCGGCGATCAGCCGCCGGGTCACGCCCGGTGACAGCAGCGCGTCACCGTCGACCACCGCCCGGACCGCGCGCAGGAGTTCGTCCGGCTCGGTGTCCTTCACCAGGAACCCCGAGGCGCCCGAGCGGATCGCCTCGAAGACGTACTCGTCCAGCTCGAAGGTGGTGAGCATGACCACCTTCACGTCCCCCAGCGCGCTGTCCGCGGTGATCCGGCGGGTCGCGGCGAGCCCGTCGAGCACGGGCATTCGGATGTCCATGAGGACCACGTCGGGCCGCAGTTCGCGCACCGCGCGCACCGCCTCCTCGCCGTCCGCGGCCTCCCCGGCCACCTCGATGTCGGGCTGGGCGTCGAGCAGGGCCCGGAAACCGGCCCGCACGAGCGACTGGTCGTCGGCGAGCAGTACGCGGATCACCGGTCCTCCTCCTGAGGGGTCGCGTTCGTCGCACTCCTGGACGTGGTGAGCGGCAGGACGGCCAGTACCCGGAAACCGCCGTCGCCGCGCGGGCCCGCCTCGATCGTGCCACCGAGCGCGGCGGCACGCTCCCGCATTCCGGCCAGCCCGTTGCCGCTGCCGCCCGCGTCGGCGCCGGTCGCGGGCCCGTCGTCGTCGACGTACAGCCTGAACGTCGCCCCGTCCGCCTGTTCGAACCGCACGCGCGCGTGCCGCGATCCCGAGTGGCGTACGACGTTGGTGAGGGCCTCCTGGACGATGCGGAAGGCCGCGAGGTCCGTGCCCGGCGGAAGGCGTGGCGGCTCGCCCTCGACCTCGACGGTGAGCCCGGCGCCGGCCGCCTGGTCCACGAGTTCGGGCAGCCGGGCGAGGCCGGGGGCGGGGGCGCGCGGGGCGGCGCCGGGCGCGCGGAGGGTGTCGAGGACCTGGCGGACCTCGCCGAGCGCCTCCTTGCTCTGGGCCTTGATGGTGGTGAGCGCGGTGCGCGCCTGCTCGGGGTCGGTGTCGAGGAGAGCGAGGCCGACCCCCGCCTGGACGTTGATCACCGAGATGCTGTGGGCGAGGACGTCGTGCAGTTCGCGGGCGATCCGCAGCCGCTCCTCGTCGGCGCGCCGCCGTGCCGCCTGGGCCCGTTCGGCCCGTTCCCGCGCCCACTGTTCACGGCGGGCGCGCGCCAGTTCGGACACCGCCACGACGGCGGCCACCCAGGCGGCGACGACCGCCTCCTGCCCCCACGGCGCGGGCCCGTCCCCGGCGGGCGGCAGCCAGCGGTACAGCCAGTGGCCGACGAGGACGTGCCCCGCCCACAGCCCCCCGGCGGCCGTCCAGGCGGCCCACCGGTGCCCGGTGACGACGGCGTTGAAGCAGGCCACGGCGACGGTCAGGAAGACCGGTCCGTAGGGGTAGCCGGCGGCCAGGTAGAGCAGGGCGGCCGCCGAGGTGCCGAAGACGACCGGCACCGGGTACCGCTTGCGCCACAGCAGCAGGGCCGACGCCACGAACAGCAGGGCCCGCCCGAACGGGTCGAGGTCCTGACGCCCGTCGTGCTGCCCGCGGGCCGCGAACGTGGACCCGGCGAGCACGACGACGGTGACCAGCACGGTGGAGCGCCAGGGCCACCGGGGAGCGCGCTCGGCGTCGTCGTCCCAGCGGTTCCACCACGGCGGCCCCTGCCGCCACCACGCCGGTGGACCGCCGGGCCGGTGCGCCTGCTGCTCGTCCATGGTGGCCACGCTAGACGCGTGGGCCGCGGGGCGGCGTCACCCGCGCGTGGTGATCACACGTACTCCCCGTGAAGTACGCCGTGGAGTATGCCGTGCGGTACGCCGTGGGGTACGGATCCGGTCAGCGCAGCCCGACCTCGTGGGCGATCCGGGCCGCCGCGCGCCGGAAGAACGGTGGCCGGTCCTCGACGACCCGGTTGAACTGGCCGAAGAGCTCGAAGCCGACAAGTCCGAAGAGTTCGGCCCAGGCGGCGATGAGGGTGACGACCGTCGCCGGGGGCAGGTCGGGCGCGAGGTCGGCGGCCATGCGTCCGGCCTCGGCGGTCAGGTCGTCCGGCAGTTCGGGCGCGTCGGCGAGGACGCCCTGCTGGTGGGCGTCGCGCACGATGGCGATGAACAGCAGTCCCACGCGTGAGGCGGCCGGGACCGTTGTCATGGGAGCGGTGTAGCCGGGCACCGGCGAGCCGTAGATCAGCGCGTACTCGTGCGGGTGCTCCAGCGCCCACGCGCGGACGGCCTCCGCGACCGCCGTCCAGCGTTCCAGCGGCGGGGCGTCCGCGGCCCGTTCGGCCGCCGCCTCGGCGGACGCGCCCAGGGAGTCGTAGGCGTCGATGATGAGAGCGGTCAGCAGGTCGTCGCGGCTCGGGAAGTAGCGGTAGAGCGCGGAGGAGACCATGCCGAGGGTACGGGCGACGGCGCGCAGCGAGAGCCGGGCGGCGCCCTCCTCCGCGAGCTGTCTGCGCGCCTCGTCCTTGATGGCGGCGGTGATTTCCATCCTGGCGCGGGCCCGGGCGCCCTGTGCGGTGCTGCTCATGCCGTGCAGTCTCGCACGAAAGTCAGAGCGGTGCACACATTCGAGAGCACTGCTCTTGCTTTGGATCGACGTTCTCGTGCACACTGCTCTCAAGCGAGAGCACTGCTCTCGAATCCGGTCTCCCGGCCATTCGAAGGGGTCACCCATGCCGTCGTCGCCGTACTACCTCAAGGGCAGCCCGCTCAACGTCCGCTTCAACAACGTCGTCGGCTGGCTCGCCCGGCACGGCCTGAGCATCGTCGGCTCGGCGGAGCTGTCGGTGCGCGGCCGCAAGAGCGGGAAGATGCAGCGCCTCCCGGTCAACCCGCACGTCCTGGACGGCGTGCAGTACCTCGTCTCGGCCCGCGGGCACTCCCAGTGGGTGCGCAACATGCGCGTCGCCGGCGGCGGTGAGCTGCGGGTCGGGCGCAAGGTGCGCACGTTCACCGCGGTGGAGGTCCCCGACGAGGAGAAGCTCCCGATCCTGCGCACCTACCTGAAGAAGTGGGGCTGGGAGGTCAACCGGTTCTTCCAGGGCGTGACCGCGAAGTCCACCGACGAGGAGATCGTCGCGTGTGCCCCGGACCACCCCGTCTTCCGGATCACGGTCGACGGATGAGGTCGCGGGGCGCGAGCGGCGTCAGGAGGCCGGCTGCTCGTCCGCGGACGGCTGCCTGCGGTCCAGCGCCATCAGGGCGCGGTGGGCCATCGGGTGGGTGCGGACGATCTCGGCGAGGGTCGTCGAGCCTCGGGTGATGTCCGTGAACGCCTTCCAGGCCGGCCGGAACCCGGTCAGCACCGCGTGGAAGATGCCGGGCCGGCGCTCGAACACCGTCAGCATCCGCTTTCCGACGCTCATCTCCACGCCGAGGCCCGCCTTGACGGCGAACGCGTAGTTCAGCGCCTGGCGCCGGGTGTCGACGGCGTCGTGCGCCTCGGCGACGCGCACCGCCCACTCCCCCGCGAGCCGTCCCGACCGCAGCGCGAACGAGATGCCCTCACGGGTCCACGGCTCCAGCAGGCCCGCCGCGTCACCGGCCACCAGCACCCGCCCGCGCGAGAGCGGCGAGTCCTCCGCGCGGCAGCGCGTCAGATGACCGGAGGAGATGCTGGGCTCGAACCCGGCGAGCCCGAGCCGCCCGATGAACTCCTCCAAGTACCGCTTGGTCGCGGCGCCTTCGCCGCGCGCGGAGATCACGCCGACCGTCAGGGTGTCCCCCTTGGGGAAGACCCAGCCGTAACTGCCGGGCATCGGGCCCCAGTCGATGAGCACCCGGCCCTTCCAGTCCTCCGCGACCGTCTCCGGCACCGGGATCTCCGCCTCCAGGCCGAGGTCGACCTGGTCGACCTTCACCCCGACATGGGCCCCTATGCGGCTGGCGCTGCCGTCCGCGCCCACCACGGCCCGGGCGAGGACGGTCTCCCCGCCCTGGAGGACGAGGGCGACGCTGCGCCGGTCCGGCACCGCCGAGCCGTGCTGCTCGACACGCTGCACGGTCACTCCGGTGCGCAGCTCGGCGCCCGCCTTCTGCGCGTGCTCGACGAGCTGCTGGTCGAACTCGGGGCGGTTGACGAGCCCGAACAACGTCTGCCGCGAGCGGCGGGTGCGCGCGAAGCGGCCGTTGTGGGAGAAGGTCACCGCGTGCACGCGGTCCCGCAGCGGGAGTTCGAAGCCGGGTGGGAGGGAATCCCGCGAGGGGCCGATGATGCCGCCGCCGCACGTCTTGTACCGGGGCAGTTCGGCCTTCTCCAGCAGCAGCACGCGCCTCCCGGCGACCGCCGCCGCGTAGGCGGCCGAGGCACCGGCCGGCCCCGCACCCACCACGACGACGTCCCAGACCTGCCGCTCGTCGTCCGCCGAAGAGTTCTCGCTGCTCACGATGGCCTACTGCTCCCGCTCTGTTCGCCGCCCGATGCTGTCCCCCGCATCCTACGGCGGGCGTCGTCGCAGGCCACTGTGGGAGGATCACAGCACTCACGCGTACAACGTCGCACCCACAAGGAGCGTGCCCATGTCGTCGATTCCGGTCGCCGAGACCGTCGCCTCGCTGATGCCGCGGGCGAAGGCGGAGCTCACCGAGCTGGTGGCCTTCAAGTCGGTGGCGGACTTCGACCAGTTCCCGAGGAGCGAGAGCGAGGGAGCGGCCCGCTGGGTCGCCGACGCCCTGCGCGCGGAGGGCTTCGAGGACGTCGCCCTGCTGGACACCCCCGACGGCACCCAGTCCGTGTACGGCTACCTGCCGGGCCCCGAGGGCGCGAAGACCGTGCTGCTGTACGCCCACTACGACGTGCAGCCCCCGCTGGACGAGGCGGGGTGGGACACGCCGCCCTTCGAGCTGACCGAGCGCGACGGCCGGTGGTACGGGCGCGGGGCCGCCGACTGCAAGGGCGGCGTGATCATGCACCTGCTGGCGCTGCGCGCGCTCAAGGCGAACGGCGGCGTCCCGGTGCACGTGAAGGTGATCGCCGAGGGCTCCGAGGAGATGGGCACGGGCGGCCTGGAGCGGTACGCCGAGGCGCACCCGGAGCTGCTGACGGCCGACACGATCGTGATCGGCGACTCGGGCAACTTCCGGGTCGGTCTGCCGACGGTCACCACGACGCTGCGCGGCATGACGATGGTCCGCGTGCAGATCGACACGCTCGCCGGGAACCTGCACTCCGGCCAGTTCGGCGGGGCCGCGCCCGACGCGCTGGGCGCGCTGATCCGCGTACTGGACTCGCTGCGCGCCGAGGACGGCTCGACGACCGTCGACGGGCTGACCGGCGAGTCGTCCTGGAAGGGACTGCAGTACGACGAGGCGCAGTTCCGCGGCGACGCCAAGGTGCTCGACGGCGTGGAGCTGATCGGCTCCGGCACGGTCGCCGACCGGATCTGGGCCCGCCCGGCCGTGACGGTCCTCGGCATCGACTGCCCGCCGGTGGTCGGCGCCACCCCGTCCGTGCAGGCGAGCGCCCGCGCCCTGGTGAGCCTGCGGGTGCCGCCGGGCGTCGACGCGGCCCAGGCCACCAAGCTGCTCCGGGCCCACCTCGAGTCGCACACGCCGTGGGGCGCGCGGGTCAGCACCGAGCAGGTCGGGCAGGGCCAGCCGTTCCGCGCCGACACGACCAGCCCGGCGTACCAGGCGATGGCGGACGCGATGGCGGTGGCATACCCGGGCGAGGAGATGCAGTTCGCCGGTCAGGGCGGCTCGATCCCGCTGTGCAACACGCTGGCCTCGCTCTACCCGGAGGCGGAGATCCTCCTGATCGGCCTGAGCGAGCCCGAGGCGCAGATCCACGCCGTGAACGAGAGCGTGTCCCCGCAGGAGCTGGAGCGGCTGTCGGTCGCCGAGGCGCTGTTCCTGCGCAACTACGCCGGAAGCTGAGCGGACGGCGGGGGGGCACGCTGGTGCCCCCCGCCGGTTCAGGACGGCGGGTACGCCGGTGACCCTGCCCGTTCAGGACGGTGGGTACGCCGGCGCTCCCTGCCCGTTCAGGCCGGTGCCGGCGCCCCCGCCTCGAGATACAGCGCCGCTCCGCGCTCACGGGCCCGCAGCGCCCAGCGCAGCCGTTCGTAGCGCACCGGTGGCAGCAGGTCGGCGGCCTCGGCCTCGGTGACGAAGCGCCAGTCCCGCAGCTCGGGTCCGGGCAGCACCAGCCGTTCGGCGTCGGCGGAGTCCAGCCGGCCGCCGTCGAACAGCAGCCGCAGACCGCCGTAGCGGGGCGGTTCGGGCCGCTCCCAGTCGACGACCAGGAGCCGCGGCACGTCCTGGAGCCGTATCCCGGTCTCCTCGGTGACCTCGCGCATACCGCCGCGCGCGGGTGCCTCGCCGGGTTCGACGACACCGCCGGGGAACTCCCAGCCGGCCTTGTACGTGGGGTCGACCAGCAGAACGCGGTCCCGTTCGTCGAAGAGCAGCACCCCGGCGGCGAGGGTCTCGGCGGTGGGCTCCGGCGTCTGCACGATGTCGCAGACGGGCACCTCGCCGCTGCCGACCGCCCCGGCGATCCTCACGGCGGTCTCGTACGGCGTCAGGCGGCTGTTGTCGACCGGGTGGGCGTCCGCCACGAGCCACGCGGCGAGCGCGGCGCGGTACGGCTCGATGTGGTCGTGGGACCACTGCCGGACGCGTATCTCGGCGTCGGGCGGGTCGGGTGGTGTCTCGCGCCCCGCTATCCGGGCGCGCAGGATCGTTTCCGCCGGGGCGAGGAGGACATGCTGGACGGTGATGCGGCGGGCGGCGAGACCGCCGAAGATCTCGTCGCGGTACTCCTGGCGCAGCAGGGTCATGGGGACCACGAGCGTCCCGCCGAGCTCGGCGTGCAGCGCCGCCGCGGTGTCGATCACCAGGCGGCGCCAGATCGGCAGGTCCTGGAAGTCGCCGACCTCGGCCAGGTGTTTGGGCGGCAGCAGCTGGGTGAGCGCCGCGCCGATGACCTCGGGGTCGAAGAGCGTGCTGTTCGGGATCAGCTCGATCAGCTCCCGTGCGGTGGTGGTCTTCCCCGCACCGAACGCGCCGTTGATCCAGACGATCACGTTTCCCCCTCTTCTGTTGGCCCCCTGTGGCTTGCCCGCTCCACACTGCCACGGAAACCACTCCCAGGAGAGGGCGCATGACGACGGCGCCGCCCTCCGCTCGGGAGCGGGGGTGCGGCGCCGTACGGACGGGGCTGCGGGGCCCGTCAGCCCTTCTTCCCGGAGCCGCGGTGCGGGGCGTCGTTCACGGCCCGGTCCGCTTCGCGGTTGACGGCCTGGCCGAAGGTCTCCAGAGCCTGGTCCACGTCGACCCCCGCGAGCTTGGTCGCACCGGTCGTGCCGAGTCCGTCGATCTTCTTGCCGCTCACGTCCACCCCGGCGGCCTTGATCTTTCCGCCGGTGAGACCCGGCAGCCCGGTGTCGGGGGCGCCGGTCCCGGGAGGGCCGGCGAGCTCCGCCGAGTGGGACGGGGTGACGGCGGCGACGACGAATCCGGTGGCCAGGGAGGCGATGGCGAGCATGCTGCGCTTCTTCATGGCCGGTTCAACTGCGAAAACGGCCCGACGGTCACGCCTCGGCCCGGGACGGATCGGACGACGGACCGGACGACGGACCGGACGGCGCCCCGGCCCTGGCCGCGCGCCGTACCTCCCGGCGCCGCCCGACGAGTTCGCGGGCCGCGCCCGGCCAGTCCGGGTGGGTGAAGCCGAAGCCGGCGTCGAGCAGCCGGCCGGGGACCACCCGGCGGCTCTTGAGCAGCAGTTCGGTGTCGGAGCGCAGCACGAACGCGCCGATCTCGGCCATCGCCTTCGTCGCGGGCAGGCCGACGGGGACGCGCGCGGCGGAACGCAGGGCGCTCATGAAGGCGCGCTGCGGCAGCGGCCCGGGGGCGGCGAGGTTGACGGGCCCGGACAGGTCGTCCCGGGCGATCAGGTACTCGGCGGCGCGGACGAAGTCGTGCTCGTGGATCCACGAGACGTACTGCCGGCCGCCGGCGACGGGTCCGCCGAGCCCCAGGCGGGCCAGCCGCAGCAGGACGTCGAACACGCCGCCCCGGTCGGGACTCATGACCATCGCGGAGCGCAGGGCCACCTTGCGGGTGCCCGGGGTGTCGGCCTCGTCCAGGGCCCGCTCCCAGGCCTTGGCGATGTCGACGCTGTAGGACCAGTAGCCGGGCACATCGGGTTCCCGGCCGCCGATGACACCCGTCGCCTCGTCGTGGGGCGCGTCGAAGCGGTGTGCGTAGACGGTGGCGGTGCTCATCTGGAGCCAGACGCGCGGCGGCCGGGCGGCGTTCGCAATCGCCTCGCCGACGATCTCGGTCGAGCGCACCCGCGAGTCCATCATGGCCTTGAGGTTGGGCGCGGTGTAGCGGCAGCTGACGCTGCGTCCGGCCAGGTTGACGACGACGTCGCTGCCGTCGATCTCCGCCGCCCACGGCCCCTGTGTGATGCCGTCCCAGCCGACCTCGCCCGCCCGGACCGGACGCCTGGTCAGGACGACGACCTCGTGTCCGGCCGCGCTCAGCGCGCGGTTCAGGATCGTGCCGACCTGCCCGGTGCCACCGGGGATCACGATCTTCATGGGGTTCCCCTCTCGTACGGAACGACCCTAGCCCATATTTGAACGCGTTCAAAAGAGCAGGGGACACTTCCCTCCGCCAGTTCAAGTCCGACCACTTTCCAACACAGTCCGACAGGTTCTAACGTGAGTGCACCATGACGCGTACATGACGTCTCCCCTTGCAGGGACGGAGGAACGTGACCATGCGTCACACCCGCACCACCCGGACCAGACTGATCGGGACCCTCACCGCGGCACTGCTCGGCGCGGCCGGACTCGCCGCCCCCGCAACCGCGGCCGCCCCTCCCCCGGCCCCCGCCGTGGACGACGGTCTCGCCCTGACCCCGCCCATGGGCTTCAACAACTGGAACTCCACCCACTGCCGTGCCGAGTTCGACGAGGCCATGGTCAAGGGCATCGCCGACCTCATGGTCGACAAAGGACTCAAGGACGCCGGCTACCAGTACGTCAACCTCGACGACTGCTGGGCGCTGCCATCCCGCGACGCCGACGGCAAGCTCGTGCCCGACCCCGCCCGCTTCCCGCACGGCATCGAGGCGGTCGCCGACTACGTGCACGCCAAGGGGCTGAAGTTCGGGATCTACACGAGCGCCGGGACCAAGACCTGTGACGGCGCGGGTTTCCCGGGCGCGCTCGGCCACGAGTACAGCGACGCGCGGCAGTTCGCCGACTGGGGCGTCGACTACCTGAAGTACGACAACTGCAACAACCAGGGCGTGGACGCCCGGCAGCGCTACACGACCATGCGCGACGCGCTGCGGGCCACCGGCCGCCCCATCGTGTACAGCATCTGCGAGTGGGGCGAGAACAAGCCCTGGGAGTGGGCCGCCGACGTGGGCCACCTGTGGCGCACGACCGGCGACATCAGCGACAACTGGGGGTCGATGCTGTCGATCCTCAAGCAGAACCTGCCGCTCGCGGACCACGCGGGCCCCGGCCACTGGAACGACCCCGACATGCTGGAGGTCGGCAACGGCGGCATGACCGGCACCGAGTACCGCTCGCACTTCTCCCTGTGGGCGGTCATGGCCGCGCCCCTGCTCATCGGCGCCGACCTGCGCACCGCCTCCGCGGAGACCTTCGAGATCCTCGGCAACCGCGAGGTCGTCGCCGTCGACCAGGACCCCCTGGGCCGGCAGGGCAGGGTCGTCTCCTCCGAGGGCGGGCGCTGGGTCGTCGCGAAGGAGATGCGGGACGGCAGCCGCGCGGTGGCGCTGTTCAACGAGTCCGACACCGCCCAGCGCGTCACGACCACCGCCGAGGAGGCCGGGCTGCCCGCGGCCGGCGCCTACACCCTGCGGGACCTGTGGCGGCACCGCACCTTCAACACGGCGGGCACGATCTCCGCGACGGTGCCCGCGCACGGCACCGTCCTGGTCCGCGTCGCCGCCGACGGCCGGTGGGCCCAGCATCCGCCCGCGGTCGAACTCGGCCTGGACGGCGGCCTGCTGTTCGAGCCGGGCCGGACGGTCCCGCTGACGTCCACGGTCACCGATCTCGGGCGTACGGCCGCGCAGCGGGTGTCCGTGTCCCTGTCCGGACCCGCGGGCTGGTCCCTGCGGCCCAGGACACCGGTCACCTCGCCCGCGCTGCCGACGGGCCGCGCCCTGCGCACCCGCTGGGAGATCACCGTGCCCCGGGGGACGCCCACGGGACCGTACGCGCTGACGCTCACCGTGCGGCACCGCTCACCGGCCGGCGACCGGGTCGAGACCGCGCTCCCGCTCACCGCGACCGTGGTGAGCGCGCCCCCACCGGGGACCTCGGAACTCGGTGACCTGCCGTGGCTGTCGGCCACCAACGGATGGGGGCCGGTCGAACGCGGCACCAGCAACGGCGAGAGCGGCTCCGGCGACGGGAACCCGATCACCATCGGCGGTGTCGTGTACGGCACCGGGCTCGGTGTCCACGCCGAGAGCACCGTCGGCTACTACACGGGCGGCGCCTGCGAGACGGTGACGGCACACGTCGGCGTCGACGACGAGGAGGGCGCGGACGGCACCGTCGCCTTCGAGGTCTGGGCGGACGGCACCAGGGCCGCCTCGACCGGCGTCCTCACCAACGCCATGCCCGCCCAGCCGCTCACCGCCGACGTGACCGGCGCCCAGGTGGTCCGGCTCGTCGTCACCGACGGCGGCGACGGCGTCACCTCGGACCACGGGGACTGGGCCGAGGCGCGGCTGAGCTGCTGAGCCCCCTGGGCGAGGGTCAGACCCCCGCCGCGGCCACGCCCGTCCGCCCGGCGAGCGCGGCCGCGGCGGCGCCGACCAGCCCGGCGTCGGTGCCCATCCGGGCGGGCGCGACGGTCAGGCGCCGTACGAAGGACAGGGTGGCGTAGTCGGCGAGCGCCTTGCGCAGCGGGGTGAACAGGACGTCGCCGGCCTTGCCGACACCTCCGCCGATCACCGCTATGTCGATCTCCACGAGGGTCGCGGTGGCCGCGATCCCGGCGGCCAGCGCCCGCGCGGCCCGTTCGAAGGAGGCCACGGCGACCGGGTCGCCCTCGCGCGCGGCGGCGGCGACCGCGGCCGCGGAGGTGTCGCCGTCCGGCCCCGGCCGCCAGCCGTCGTCCAGCGCACGGCGGGCGATGTTCGGGCCGCTCGCGATGCGCTCCACGCAGCCGCGCGAGCCGCACGGGCACGGGTCGCCGTCGAGGTCGACGCTGATGTGCCCGATGTGACCGGCGTTGCCGGTGGGTCCGGGGTGCAGCCTGCCGCCCAGCACCAGGCCGCCGCCGACGCCCGTGGAGACGACCATGCACAGCGCGTTGTCGTGTCCCTGGGCGGCCCCCTGCCAGTGCTCGGCCGCTGTGATGGCCACGCCGTCGCCGATCAGCTCGACGGGCAGCCCGCCGGTCGCCTCCCTGACCCGGCGCACCAGCGGATAGTCCCGCCAGCCGGGGACGTTCACGGGGCTCACGGTGCCCGCCGAGGCGTCCACCGGTCCCGCGCTGCCGATCCCGAGCGCCGAGACCCGCCCCCACGAGGGGGAGGCGGCGAGCTCCTGGACGACCTCCTCGACGGCCCGCATCACGGTCTCGCCGTCCTCCCGCGCCGGAGTCGGGCGCTGCGCCCGGACGGCGATGGTGCCGTGACCGTCCACCAGCGCTCCGGCGATCTTGGTGCCGCCGATGTCGAGCGCAGCCACGAGGTCGTTGTGCATCTGATTCAGTTCTCCCCGTCAACCATTCGGAACTCCCGCCCACGACGACAGGAATCGGACGCGCCGGTCTGGCGGTGGGGGCGCAGGCCGGAGATTGCGGTGGACAGTGTCTCCTGGATCTGACAACGTTGTCCAGGCTCTATGCTCGACGCCACATCCTCATACAAGCCCACGGGCCGACGCATCCCCGTGGACGAGAACAGGACAGGACGCCGCATCGTGCCCGAGACCATCCGCCGTTCCGACCGACTTCCCGAGAGCCGCTACGGCAACCGGCCGACCATGAAGGACGTCGCGGCGCGTGCCGGAGTCGGTCTGAAGACCGTCTCGCGCGTGGTCAACGGGGAGCCCGGAGTCACACCGGAGACGGAGCGCCGCGTCCAGGAGGCCATCGACGCCCTGGGCTTCCGCCGCAACGACAGCGCCCGTGTGCTGCGCAAGGGCCGCACGGCGAGCATCGGCCTGGTCCTGGAGGACCTCGCGGACCCGTTCTACGGCCCGCTGAGCCGCGCGGTGGAGGAGGTGGCGCGGGCACACGGCGCCCTGCTCATCAACGGCTCCAGCGCCGAGGACCCCGACCGCGAGCAGGAGCTGGCGCTCGCGCTGTGCGCGCGACGCGTGGACGGGCTGGTGGTCATCCCGGCCGGTGACGACCACCGCTATCTGGAGCCCGAGCTGAAGGCCGGCGTCGCGACCGTGTTCGTGGACCGCCCGGCGGGGCAGATCGACGCCGACTGCGTCCTGTCGGACAACTTCGGCGGGGCCCGCGACGGCGTCGCCCACCTGATCGGCCACGGGCACCGGCGGATCGGCTTCATCGGCGACATGCCCCGCATCCACACGGCCGCCGAGCGCCTGCGTGGCTACCGGGCCGCCATGGAGGACGCGGGGATACCGGTGGAGGACGCCTGGATGTCCCTCGGGGTGACCGACCCCGAGCGGGTGCGCCGGGCCGCGGAGGACATGCTCAAGGGCCCCTCCCCCGTCACCGCGATCTTCACCGGCAACAACCGGGTGACGGTCACCGTGATCCGGGTGCTGGCCGCGCAGAGCCGCCGGGTCGCCCTCGTCGGCTTCGACGACATCGAGCTCGCCGACCTGCTGCAGCCCGGGGTCACCGTGGTCGCCCAGGACGCGGCGGCCCTCGGGCGTACGGCCGCCGAGCGGCTGTTCAGCCAGCTGGACGGCACGCTGGTCGCCCCCGAGCGCATCGAACTGCCGACCAGGCTCGTCACCCGCGGCTCGGGCGAGCTGCCGCCGGAGGACTGACCGGCATGGACGGCGGGTCCGAGGCGGGTACGGCGGCGGACGACGACCGCACGCTGGAGGCGCTGGGCCTGGCCGAGGCGCCCCACGACCATCCGCTGCTCTACCCGGGCGCCTGGCCGGCCGACTCGGCGCTCCTCGACGGCGACCGGCTGCTGCCGCTGGAACGCCTGGTGCACGACGACCGGGTCCCCGTCCTCGCGGTGGGCTCCAACGCCTGCCCCGCCCAACTGCGGCGCAAGATGCGGGCGTTCGGGATCGACTCCCCCGTGCCGCTGGTGAGGACACGGGTGACGGGTCTCGCCGTGGGCGTCTCCGCCCATGTGAGCCGCCGCGGGTATCTGGCCGCAGCGCCCTTCCTCGCGCCCGGCCGGGTCACCGAGCTGTTCGTGACCTGGCTGGACGGGGAGCAGCTCGCGGTGATCGACGCGAGCGAGGGCGTGCCCCGGTCCGACGGCAACTACGCGCGCGCGTGGCTGCCCCCGCCGGACGTCCGGATCGGCCTGGCGGACGGCACGACGCTGCCGGGCGCCTACGTCTACGTCAACCGCCACAACGTCCTGCACGACGGCACGGGCGCACCGCGCACGCACCCCGGCCAGCGTCCGCTGCTCACCGAACTGCTGTCGGGGTCGGCCGCGTTGCGGGAGCTGTTCGGCGTCACCCCCGAGGAGTTCAGCGCGCGGGTGCGCGCGGACGTGCGGCTGTGCTCGCGGGGCACGGCGGTGTTCGCACGGGAGAAACTGGTGACGGCGTCCGGGCTGGAGCCGTACCTCGGGGTCTGACGCCGGCGGGGCGGCGCCGGTCTCAGCTCCCGGAGGCCGTCAGGTCGCCGCGGCGGGGTGAGGCGTAGCCCTCCAGGTCGGCGCGGGTCAGACCGGTGAGCCGGGCCACCTCGCCGATGTCGAGGGCGCCGCAGTCCAGGCCGCGCAGCAGGTAGCCGCTGAGCGCCTTGGCGGTGGCGGGTTCGTCCATGACGTCGCCGCCGGCCCGGTTGGCGTACCGGGCGAGCCGGGCGGCGGCCTGCTCGAACCCCTCGCGGTAGAAGGCGAAGACGGCCGCGTAGCGGGTGGGGATGTGGCCGGGGTGCATGTCCCAGCCCTGGTAGTAGGCGCGGGCGAGCGCGCGGCGGGTCAGGCCGTAGTGCAGCCGCCAGGCCGCGTGGACCTGCTCGGTGGGGCCGACGGGCAGGACGTTCGTCGAGCCGTCGCAGACGCGTACGCCGGTGCCGGCCGCGGCGACCTGCATGACCGCCTTGGCGTGGTCGGCGGCCGGGTGGTCGCTGGCCTGGTGGGCGGCGGAGACGCCGAGGCAGGCGCTGTAGTCGAAGGTGCCGTAGTGCAGGCCGGTGGCGCGGCCCTCGGCGGCCTGGATCATGCGGGCGACGGTGGCGGTGCCGTCGGCGGCGAGGATGGACTGGCTGGTCTCGATCTGGATCTCGAAGCCGATCCGCCCGGGCGTGAGGCCGCGCGCCTTCTCGAAGGCCTCCAGGAGCCGCACCATGGCGGTGACCTGCTCGGGGTAGGTCACCTTGGGCAGGGTGAGCACCAGCCCCTCGGGCAGGCCGCCGGCCTCCGCCAGGCCGCTGAGGAAGACGTCGAGGGTGCGGATGGCCCGGCGGCGCACCGGTCCTTCCAGCGACTTGCAGCGCAGTCCGACGAAGGCGGGGCGTTCCCCGTTGGCCACCGCGGTCGCGGTCGCCCGGGCGTGGCCGTCCTCTTCGTCGTCGGGGCGTACGCCGTACCCGTCC
>Ga0164243_10008304_pt1 | contig 15345 bp, 14 predicted proteins | sample OricompcompostOP_FD_108781 | JGI IMG/M metagenome (GOLD analysis project Ga0164243, IMG submission 108781) | Organic Plus compost microbial communities from Emeryville, California, USA - Original compost - Organic plus compost (OP) | ecosystem: Engineered > Solid waste > Mixed feedstock >... | reverse complement strand
GGCGAAGACCGACACGGTCGCCAACCGCCGTCAGGTGGTCAAGGTGATCCGTGACAAGAGCATCCTGCACACGCTCTTCACCGAGATCGGCCCGGCCATGGCCAGCCGCCCCGGTGGCTACACACGCATCACCAAGGTCGCCCCGCGCAAGGGCGACAATGCGCCGATGGCCGTCATCGAGATCGTCGAGGCCAAGGACTTCCCGGCCCAGAACCAGACGCCGAAGAAGGCCGAGTCGAAGGCTGCTCCCGTCGACGACGTCGTCGAGGAGACCCCGGCCGAGGACGTCGTGACCGAGGCTCCGGCCGAGGAGGTCCTCGAGACCGAGGCACCGGTCGAGGCCGAGGTGACCGACGAGGCTGAGGCCGCCGACGAGGAGCCGGCTGCCGAGGAGCCCAGCGACGCTGACGCCGAAGGCGACGAAGAGGCCAAGTAGTCGCTTCGTCCGCCAGCACCTGACGATCCAGGCCCGCCATCCGTTTCCGGGTGGCGGGCCTGGTCAATTCCATGACCGCCGAATGGCGGTGATTTTCATCCGACGCCCGCTCGATGCGGGCCTCACGCGGCCATCGAGTATGCGTGATGATTCCAGCCAATCTCGAAGCCCACGGTTGATCCTTCGACCGCAGCGTCGCGGTCCATCACGGATCGTTCAGGCCCCTACAGTCGGTGCTCCCTGGAGCATAGAGGTGAACGTGAGCGGGACGGGTTCGATCACGGGTGCGTTCTGGCGTGTGGCCGTGGTCGAAGACCACCGTCTGCAGCGCATGCGCACCGAGCAACTGCTGAACGATCAGGGCGGCCTCAGCGTGGTCCATGCCACCGAGACCTTGCCTGAGCTGATGGCGTGGATGCGGTCGACCACTGTTCGCACCCGGCCACACCTGGTCGTGCTGGACCTGGTCGTCGACCGTGGACCGGACGTCCGGGCCGATCAGGTCGCCGATCTGGTCAGATCAGGGCTGCGGGTGCTGATCCTGTCGGCGTTGACGTCGACCGGACTGGTCCGCGACGTGATCCGCGCCGGCGTGCACGGGGTCGTCAGCAAACGCGACTCCGAGGCGGACGTGATCGCCGCCGTTTGGGCAGTGCTGGGACGGCGCCGCTGGGTCACCGACGAGCTTGCTCGTGTGCTCGCCGACGGTCCGGCGCGGCCCCGGCTGAGTGATCAGGAGGAGCGTGCGATGGTGCTGTATGCCTCGGGTCTGACGGTCGAAGCGGTTGCCGCAGCCATCGGTGTGAAGCCGGGCACGGCGAAGAAGTATCTGGAGCGCGTCAAGCGCAAGTACGCCGAGGCCGGGCGTCCGGTGCGCAGCAAGCTGGACATGAGCCGTGAGGCATGGCGCGACGGGCTGATCGACCCACAAGCCTGACCCACGGTCGGTCGCAGGATACGATCCCTAGAGTGGGGAGGCCGAACGCACCGGACGAACATCCGTTCTGGCGTGTCGCGATCGTCGAGGACCATCTGCTGCAGCGGCGGCGGACCGAGGAGCTGCTGGCCGAGGATCCGTACCTGACCGTTGTCCACGCGTGTGAGGCCCTGCCCGACCTGCTGGCCTGGCTGCGTACCGTCGACGTCCGTCAGCGGCCGCACATCGTGATCCTGGACCTGATGGTCGACCGCGGTGACGACGCTCGTCCCGAGCACATTCAGCTGCTGACGGGCGCCGGCATCCGAGTGCTGGTGCTATCGGCGATGGCGTCGCCCAAGCACGTCCGTGACGTGCTGCGCGCCGGCGTGCACGGTGTGGTCGGCAAGCGCGACAGCGAGGACCAGATCATCGAGGCGGTGTGGGCGGTCCTCGGTCGCCAGACGTGGATGACTCCCGAGTTGGCCGCCGTGATGGCCGGCGATGCATCCCGGCCCGCGCTGAGCGATCAGGAGGAGCGCGCCCTGGTGCTGTACGCGTCGGGGTTGACACTCGATGCGGTCGCGGCCGAGATCGGAGTCCAGCCCGGGACCGCGAAGAAGTATCTGGAGCGGGTCAAGGAGAAATACGCATCGGCCGGGCGTCCGGTTCGTACCAAGGTCGATCTGAGTCGTGAAGCGGCCAGGGACGGGCTGTTGGACGATCGTTGACAGTCAGGCCGTGGTCGCGAGGACGACGACGCGACGATCGAAGGAATGGGCATCGGCGTCGTAGTCGCCACCGCACGTGATGAGGGCGAGGTCGGCGTCCTGTTGCCGGGCGCCCGTGCGCATCGCGCTCATCGTGTCGGCGATCGTGTGCATCTCGACGCTGGTGACCTCGAACCGCCGGACCGAACCGTCCCCGTACTCGATCGTGAAGATCTCGCCCTTCGTGAACTCATCGATCTGGTTGAAGATGCCGTCCTTGTAGCGTCCGCTGGAGTGGCCGTCGATGATCGACAGCCCGTCGTCGCCGGGGAGCGCGCTGTCGGTGTACCAGCCGGCGACGTGGATGTTCGCCGGTGAATCCAGCTGACCGTTCGTCACGCCCACCTTCGTGATGCAGCCCTGGACGTCCAGGGCGCCCAGCGAGATGAGCCGAGGTTCGTGGTCGGCGGCTTCGCACGAGTCGGTCGGCACGGGGGTCTCGTCCAGCTCACCGGCGGCCAACGGCGCATCCGGATTACGGTGCGTCGCCTCGTGACGGTCCCACAGGCCGCGCACCCCGAAGGCGATCAGAGCGGCCGACACGATGACCACACCGCCGAGCAGGAGGCGTCTGCGCCAGGGGCGGACGGCGCGATGGGTCGACATGGTGACGCCAGTGTAGGTCTGGGATTCCGGACCGAACGAGCCGATCGACCCCCGTGACCACCGATCGGGGGTCATTTCGTGGCCATCGGCCCTTCGACGGAACCGAATCGTGATCTTCGACCGCTCGGCGTTGCTACGTTGCGGTCGAATCCCCGTCCCGGCAGCCCGCTCCGAGCTTCGGCCAGCGGACGCCGGATAGTTCACTCCGAAGGAGTCCCCCTATGTCTGCGCACCCACGTCGCGTCTCCATGCGAGTTCTCGCGTGCGCCGGCGCCGCTGCTGCGATCACCGTCGTGGCCGGAGTCGCGGCCGCCGCTCCAGGTAGTCCCGGTGTTCCCGCCGACCCGGTCGTGCTGTGGCATGAAGACTTCAGCACGGGCATGAGCGGTGGTGAGGTGTCGATCCTCGATGCGTACGACGGTGGCACGTACGCGGCCGATACATTCTGGGCCAACCCGGCGAACGGCAACGGCATGGTCATCGACGGTACGTCGAGCAACGCCGACATGTTGGCCGCCGGCTACAACGACGGCACTCCGGGCGGCGAGGGGTACAGCAATCTGCGTCTCTTGGCCACTGAGCTCGGTCAGTTCAACGGCACCGCCACCGCGTCGTCCAACCACGCCGTAACGGCCTACACCGCAGCGAACGGAGCCGACAATCTGATCGAGTTCCAGACCGTCGATCCGACCACGCTGCCGGCGAATGGACGCTTCCTGACGGTCTCCGCCAACGTCGCGGCACTGAACTGCGTGCGTGGCGCAGCGAAGCCCGAGCTGTTCTTCTACCTGGTCGACGGGTCCGACGAGACTCAGGTCAACGACACGGCGGCGAATGCGTGCAATGGCGCGAGCAGCGACGACGCCTATGCGACGAATCTGATCGGCGGCCGGGCCGCACTGTTCACCGGCGACCAGGTCGGCTTGATCATCCGCAACGCTCAGGGCAACGGCAGCGGCAACGACCACGCCTACGACGACATCCGCATCCTCGATGTGACACCGCAGCTCGACAAGGTGTTCACCGACGAGGACGCCTCCCAGGATGAGCCCTTGGCGGCCGGCTCGGTGACCAATCTGGTGCTGACGGTCACCAACACCTCCGAGTTGGGGAACAAGAGCGGGTGGAACTTCGTCGATCACCTGCCCAAGGGGCTGACCGTCGCCGGCGATCCGATCACCGACTGCACGGCCGACATCGCGGCGCCCAACGGTGCCACGATCGTCGACATCGCCAACGGTGTGCTGGCGGCCGGGCAGGCGTCGTGCTCGATCACGGTCCCCGTCACGTCGGCCAAGGGAGGGACGTTCGAGAACTCGGCCGCCAACATCGAGTCGGTCGGATTGAATGCTCCGGGTGCGACGACGGTGGTCTTCGCCGCGCCGCCGAAGGATCCGGCGGCGCCGGACACGGGCGCTGAGCCCGCGCCGATGTGGCCCGCCTACGGTGCCCTCGGTGCCGGTCTGCTGCTCGCCATGGGCCTGGGTGCCCGAGAGGTGCTCGGACGGCGCGAGAGCTGACCGTTCATCACTCCTGGACGAAGGGGGCGCGAGCCACGGCTCGGGCCCCCTTCGATCTGTGTGTCACGAGCCGAAAGCCGGCTGACCACCGTTCGGTGGTCATTTCGACACCACTTCTCGCTTAGCGCGCCACGGATGGCTCTTGGCCCACTACGTTCAAGTCGGCTCCGTGTCACTTTCCCTGGAGGAGTATCCGATCGTGAAGTCCATCTCCCGCATTCTCGGTGGTCGGGGCGCACGCCTCGTCGCGGTGAGCGTCGCCGCATCGGCGTTCGCCCTGATCCCCGCCGGCTCGGCCCAGGCCGCCGCCGGTAGCCCGTTCGATCCTGATCAGGGACAGATCTTCGCGTCCAAGAGCGCCGATGCAAGTGACCCGACCGGCTTGTACGAGCTGACGCCTGGTCCTGCGGCCTATTCGTTCACCCAGATCGGCCCCGATGCCGATCTGGTCTACAACGCGCTGTCGTACAACTACGACGACAACTATCTGTATGCCATCGTGACCAACTCCGGTCAGACGAACGTCCCCAAGGGCTCGTTGATCAAGATCGGCGCCGGTGGAGGCTACGAACGGGTCGGCACCGACACCTTCGTCGACGCAGGCGACGCCGGCCGTGACATCAACATGGGTGCGTACGATCCGGACACCGGTGAGCTGTGGGTCATGTCGGCCCAGGGTGTGACGATCTTCCGGATCGACGCGTCCGACGGAACGCTGGTCGACTCCTTCGCGCTCGACCACACACACGACGGCGTGGCGGAAGGCTCGGACTGGGCGTTCTCGGGTGGCGAGCTGTTCTCGCTGGGCCGCGACGGGTTCTTCCGGGTGAACGACGACGGCACGACCGACGGACCGTTCACGGCGCCCAACGCCGGATCGAGCGCGGGCGGCAACGACCAGGCAGGGGCTGCGTGGACGCTGCTCGGCGACGATCTGGGCTTTTCGTACAACGGCAGCGGCGAAGTGTTGCGCGTGCGGGTCACCAACCCCACCGCGGCCACCCCGTCCTTCGTCGTCACGGCGAAGAAGAACGGCGCGGCTTCGGGGCAGAATGATGGCGCCGCGTCGCTCGGCGTGGTCGACCTGGCCGTCGAGAAGACCGGTGAGCTGATCAACAACGACACCCAGGTCCGGTACGTCATCACCGTGACGAACCTCGGCAATGCCGACTCGTCGGGATGGTCACTGAGCGACACGCTGCCGTCCGGACTGGAGAACATCACTGCCAGCGGTGACGGGTCACCAAGCGTGAGCGGTTCGAGCCTGAGTGCGAGCGGACCGTTCCTGGCCGTGGGTGACACGCGGGTCGTCACGATCACCGCAGACATCGGTGACGCCGATTCCCTGGAGAACACCGCAGAGGTCACCGGCAACGATCCGGACCCGAACCTGGCGAACAACGTCTCGACGGTCCGGCTCGCCTTGCCTGCCGATCCTGACGATCCGGCTGCGCCCGACACGGGTACCGAGCGCACGCCGATGTGGCCCGCCTACGGTGCTCTCGGTGCTGGTCTGCTGCTGGCCGCCGGCCTGGGCGGACGACAGATGCTCGGGCGGCGAGAGGACTGATCGCCTGACGTGACCGCGTATGGGGACCTGGCCGCCGGCCGGGTCCCCATACGGCGTACAGAACGGATCAACCTTTGACAGGGTGGGTGCATGTCATCGTCGCCTGAGTCGGTCGGCTCGGCACGCAGCGACCTGAGCGAGTCGCTGTCACGGGCGATCGTGCGAGGCGTGGCCGGCTGGCAGGCCGTCGTCATCGTGGGAGTGCTCACCTCCGACACCACCGTCTCGGCCGCTCTCGTGATCGCGGTTCACGTCGGCATCGGACTGCTGGCCATGGCGGGTCAGCGCTCGTCGCTGATCGCGGTGGTGGCAGCGGTGGCCGCCGCGGCGGCTGTGCCGCTGGATCTGCATGCCTGTCGCTCGATCATGGACCCGGCCGCATTCACGACGGTCTGGACGATGAATCTGCTCATGCTGGCGCCGGTCGGAGCCATCCGTGGCTGGCGGGGCACGGCGTGTGGCCTGGCGGCGACGCTCTATGCGACCTGGGTGTTCCGGGAGTTCCAGCCCGACTGGACCGTCCTGCACGGGACGATGATCACGACCGGCATCACGATGGTCGTGATCGGGACCGTCCTGGTCCGCTATCTGTACCGGTTCGCCGATCGGGCCGACGCCGGCGCGGCCGATGCGATGCAGGTGCAGTTCGCGGTCGCGGCAGGTCGCGCGGCGTCCCGAGAAGCGGCCGATGTCGCGCGCACGATGCACGACACGGCAATCAACACTCTGGCTGCGGTGGCCAGCGGTGGTGCCGCGACCTCCGACGTGCGACTGGTCCGCGAGCGGTGTGCCCGTGACGTCACGATCCTCCAGAACGTGCTGGCGGGGCAGCGAGCAGGCGTCGGCCACACCGATCTGGCGACGATCGGGTCGGACGTCGAAAGCGTGTCGATCGTGCGACGCGGTCTGACCCCGACCGACATCGCACGAGCCAGCGCCGAGGTGCCCGACGATGTGCTGCGGGCCCTGCGCTCCGCGGCCGATGAGGCGGTGCGCAACGCCGCGCGGCACTCCGGTGCTGACCAGGTGACGGTGACGGTGCGCCATAACGACGGGTTGACGGTCGAGGTCACTGACACCGGTGTGGGATTCGACGGCCGCATCACGACCGGACGCGGGCTGAGCGAATCGGTCATCGGCCGTGCGTCCGACGTCGGGGCGAAGGCGACGATCCGCAGCCGGCCCGGTCGCGGCACGAGTGTTCGACTGACCTGGCACCCCGAGGATGAGGCGCGCCCCGAGCCGGTAGATGCGGCGACGCCACTGCCCCTGGCCGACAGCGTCCGGCGGTGGGCATGCTGGTCCTGGGCGGCCGGTGTGGTCGGTGTCGGCTTCATCATCGAGTACGCGCCGCGGCCCGGCGTCTTCACCGAGACGTACATCGCCCTGACGATCGTGGGCTGCGCATCGCTCGTCACCTGGGCGCTGGCCCGGTCCACGGTTCGACACGATCACCTGCGGTGGTGGTCGTGGGTGCTGGTCGGACTCGTGCCCGTCACCTTCGTGCTCGGCTACCTGGGCGTCGAGGACGTGCCCTATCTGTGGCAGGCGCTCAGTTCTACTCCGCTGCTGGTGATCCTGCTGGTGTATCGCCGCCGAGCCGCGATGTGGGCGGCGGTCACCGCACTGGCCGTCACGGCCTTCGTGCTCGCCGGTGTCGTGGCCGATGGCGATATCGGCCGGTTCGGCCTGGTCGTCGTGGGGGCCGCGCCGCAGCTCGGCCTGTTCGCGGGGTGGGGGTTCTTCTATCGCGTCATCGGGGAGGTCGCGGGACACAGTGACGCGGCGCGACGGGAGGCGGCTGCGAGTCGCGCGGAACTGACCGCTCAACAGTTGGTGCTGGCCGCGCGCAACCGGTGGCGTGAAGTCGGTGCGGAGCGCACGTTGACGATGTTGCGTGCGTTGGCCGACGGTGAAAGCGATCCGCAGGACCCGGTGGTCCGTGAACTGTGTGCTGTGGAGGAGCGGGCCCTGCGTCAGGTCATGCAGCTCAGCCCGGAGACGGTCTATCTGGGTCCCTGGCTGGCGCGGGCGCTGTCCGATGCGCGTGAACGTGGTGTGGAACTCGCGGTGCGCACGGGCGATGTCGATGCGCCCGGCTCGGCCGGGGCCGACGTGCTCGGCCGGATTCTGGTGGATCGGGTCGCGGCCGAGCCGGCCGGCGGACCGATGACGATCGGCGTCTTCGGTGGTGAGGACGGCTACGGTCGCCTGCTGATCGTGGGACGTGCCGACGCTGCGGTGCCCGTTGTGCTTCCTGACGGTTGGCAGTCGAGACGGCAACGATTGATGGACCAGGAGTTGACCGAGATCGTCTGGCCTCGATACGTAGGTTTCCCGTCGAGCGCCACGACCGGTGGATCTGATGAGCCCCCCGCGCGCACGTGAGTCCTGACCGGCTTTCCGCGGTCAGTCGGTGACCACTTTCTGGGGTCAATCGGGGCTCTCCACCGGGAGTTTCCCTGTGGCGTTCCTCGCTCGTGTTTGGATCCGGATGAAACTCATGACGCTGGCCCCAGCCTTGGCCGGCGCATGTCTGTCCTCAGGAGACCATCGATGGATGCACGACCGACGACCCGATCAACGTCCTCAGTGAGGCGAGCCTGTGCCGTGTTCGGCAGCGCGACGCTCGTTGGAGCAGGAATTCTTCTTGCCGGTCCGGCACACGCCGATCCGGCTGTGCTGCCCGACCCCCTGACGTGGACCCAGACCTCGGCGGGAGGGTTCCAGGTGACGGTGCCCGACGGTATCTGTGGCGTCCAGGCTCAGATCGCCGGCGGTGCCGGCAACAACCAGGTGTCAGGTGCACCTGACGAAGCGGGTGGCTCTGGCGCCCTCATCGACATCGCGTTCTCGGTCACGTCCGGCCAGACGCTGTCCGGAACGGTCGGCGCGGCTGCGAGCAGTTCCACGGGTGCGGCGCCCGGCGGCGGCTCCGGCGGTAGCGGCCCCGGACACAACGGTGGTGGCGGCGGCGGATACACCGACCTGCTGCGTGACGGTGACCTGCTGGCCCTGGCCGGTGGTGGCGGCGGTTCCGGCGGCGGCCACGCTCCGACCGAAGGTTGGGGCGGCGATGCCGGTGTTCCCACCGGACCCGGTGTCTTCGCCGGCCAGAACGGTTCAGCCGGCCAGGACGCCAGCAACGGCGGCACAGTCGGCGGCGGTCAAGGTGGCCAGACTGGTGGCCCCGGAGCTGGCGGCACCCATTCGACCGACCCCGGCCTGAACGGCCTTCCTGGCACGGGTCGTGACGGTGGCGCAGGCGGCACCGACACCGATCTCGATACGGGCGCCGGTGGTGGTGGCGGCTACTACGGCGGCGGCGGTGGTGCGTCGACAGTCGGCAACGGCGGCACGATCGGTGGTGCTGGCGGCGGCGGTGGCGCCAGCTACGTCAGCGGCGGATTCGTCAACGGTGGCCTGAACGCAGTGGGTGCTGGCGGTTCGGTGAACATCACCTGGGTTCCGTGCGCCTACGATCTGGCCATCACCAAGATGGCCAAGCCCAATAAGGCATACCCGAACAAGCCGGTCACGTACACGGTCAAGGTCACCAACCTGGGCACCGATCCCATGGGCGGCGGTGACACCGTGACGATCACCGATCCCAACGCGGAGGGCGCCACGATCGAGAGCGTCAAGACGACCGGCAGCAACGATGTGACCTGTACGCCGGGTGTGGGCGACACGATCAACGGCACCGGCATTATTGAGTGCTCGCGTCCGCTGACGGGGTCGACCTCGGGTGTTCGTGGCCTCGACGTCGACGAGGTCCTGACCATCACGTACAGCAAGAAGTACACGGAGCTGGGCACCGTCGAGAACACCGCGAGCATCACCGACCGTGGTGACCCGTCGAACAACTCGGCGACCGCATCGGTGCGGATCGTGGCCCAGCCACTTCCTGACACCGGTCGTGATCAGGTCTCCGCCGGGGGCATCAGTCCGCTCACCGGTCTGGGTGGCGCAGGCGCCCTGCTCGGCGTGGCTGCACTTGCCGGCTGGGCTGCACATCGCAGGGGTCACGTAGCCTGACGGCCCTGAAGGAGGCTGTGTGGCAGCGATGCCACACAGCCTCCTTGATCAGTGGAAGGAAATTTCTCGATGACGGAGCATCCCGGCTCTTCTCGGCGCCGCCTGTGGTTGCGGCTCGGCGTCGTTATCGGCGCGGTGGGAATCGCCGCTGCGCTGTTCGTGGCGACGGGCCATCGTGACGGTGGTCTGCTCGGGCGTAGCGACGCAAGCGTCGTCGAGGGCCGTTCGCAAAGAACCGGGAAGCCGTATCCGAAGGTTAACGCCGATGCACCCTTGCGCCTTGAACACCGAGGCGGTGAAGCCGAGCTGGATCGGTGCGACGGTGCGTGGACCTTGATGGAGGAGTACAAGACGGATGGGCTCCTCCCGCTATGGGCGCAGCACGATTATTGCGGCGGTTCCCAGATCCTCAACTGGAAGGTCGGTCAGGAGGTCAGCGTCGCCGGTTCGACCTCGACGTGGCGCGTGACCGATGTCCGGGAGGTACCTGCCGGATCGACGTTGGAGAAGACACGCGGGATGAAGGGGGACCTGCTCCTGCAGACCTGCGTGCCTGCACCCAGCGATGACTACCACCTCGTGGCGATCGAGGAGATCTGACCGACGCTGCTGTGGTGACGGCCAAGATGTCTGCGGTGCGTGCCATCATCAGATGATGGTGGCCGCTGACGACGTTCGTGCTGTGGCACTGGGGTTGCCACGCGCGTACGAGCAATTCATCGCCGGGCGGGCCAAGCTCAAGGTCAAGCAGCTGGTGTTCTGCTCCTTCTCCCGCGATGAGACGTCGATGGGGTTCGGGTTCCCGCGTGAGGAGCGCGAGTCGTTGATCGAGTCCGATCCTCAGACCTATTTCTGGCCGCGGCCCAGTGACCTGCGCTATCAGTGGGTGTGCGCCCATCTGCACCGGCTGGATCCGCAACTGATGACCGAACTGGTCACCGATGCGTGGCGGATGTGCGTGCCGGCCATGCTGCACGATCTGCCGGACCTCCCGGCTCCGGCCGCGGCCCTGTGGCATGCCTTGGACTGCGGGGACTGGGCCACCGCGCGATCATTGACTCATCCGCGAATTCAGGTCACATCGGGTCGTGAGTCCTTGACTGGCCGCACGGCCCTGCTCGATCGCGTACGAGAGTGCGGCGCGCTGAAGCCGCCGACCCAGGTCGAGGTCCGCGACGGCCGGCTCTACCGCTGGATGCGCTGAATCAGTCTGTCTTCTGTAGCGGGGGATCGATCCACGGCCCGAGGCGTGGAAGGATATCGAGAGTGGGTAGGTCCGTCGGCGCGCAGGCAGCGACCGAGCGTGGTTCCGACGTCGAACCTACTGCGTCTCGTGACACAGGGTGGGCGGTCGACAGTCTCACCGAGACGCTGCTCCCGGCACTGATCGGTCCCCTGCTGGCCGTCCAGCCGGTGTTCGCTGTGGCTGCCTGGACCGTTGACGGTCATCCGCGCCTGACAGCCATCGCTGCAGTTCCCTCTGGTCGGTGAGCGTTACGCGGCGGCCTGGCGGTCGGCCCGGCGCGACATGACGATGCAAGGTGCATACGAGGCGGCGAACACCGCGCGAGAACAGTGGCATGCGGCCGGACTGCAGGATGCGGTCGAACTACTGGCTGAACTCGTGGAGGCCCCTTCACTCGCGGCGGATCCGGACGTCAGACAGCGATGTGCCGACGAGGAGCGCCATCTGCGGCAGATCATCACACTGCTGTCGTCGGACGCGGTCTTGATGAATCCGTGGTTCGCTCTGGCGATCGCCGAATCGCGCCGCCGCTCGATCGGACTGCGCATCCGGGCAGGCGCGGTCGACCTGCGCGATCAGGACGTAGCCGACGCGTTCGGCCGACTGTTGATCGATTGTGTAGCGCGGGGTGCGCTCGCGACCGACGTGGTCGTCAGTCTGGTCTCCTTTCAGGACGTACCGCACCTGTTCCTCGTGGGCGGCAGCGACTTCACTATGTCAGACGTGGTGGCCGACTATCAGGATCGCCTGGACGTGCGCGTGGTGGAGGCGGTTGATCAGGTACTGATCGAGGCCTGCCCGAAGACCGACGCGTTCACGCCACTGCGTCATGCCGCAGCGCGGGCGTGACGATGTCGACCGGGAACGCCCCGCGGAAGCCCGGCGGCGATCAGGAGGGCGCCCATCAGCACGGATGCGAAGGCACTCCCGAGCAGCCACGGGCTCAACGTCGAGCCGGCATCGGGCAGAGTGTCTGCAGACTTGGCGTCGTTCGTGCTGTCCGGAGCGTCGGCCTCGTCCTGATCCGTGTCGGACTGATCGGTGCCGGTCGTATCGCCGTCATGATCGTCAGTCGTCGCTGCGACCCACGCGACGTCGATGTGGTCGCTGGTCGTGGCCTGATCGCCGGCGACCAGAATCAGGGTCTGACCGTGCTCGTCGCCGGTCGGAGTGTCGCCGGACTGAACGGGAACCGAGATGATGTGTCCCGTGCCGCTGGCTCCGGACACCGTAGCGGTGATGGTTGACGCGCCTGCTGCCGTCACGGCACGTAGGTCGATGTAGAACTCTTGGCCATCGGTCACGGCCGACGCATCGATCGCATCGCCATGCTCATCGACGAGGCTGACCGACGGGTCGGAGGACAATGAAGCGCTCGGTTCGCTGGTCTGCAGGACGTACGGACCCGCAATTGTCCCCGTGGCGGCCGAACCAGGGCCGTGGATCGACACGGTGATCGTGTCGGACACAGCGGGAAGTCCGCCACTTGTGTTCGCGCCGTTGACGAGATACCAGTAGGCATCCTCAGAATCGGCGGTCTCCCACGACCACGAAGCATCAAAGTTCAGATCGGTGAAGCGCCAGATGGCGTACTGGGTCGCTTCGACCGCATCATTGGCCGAGATGCCCGGGACACCCACAGCAGTACCGAACTCCGACAGACTCATCGCGGGGTAACTGTTGGCGAGGATCCACCGCAACTTCGCTTGGACCGTGCTGTCGGCGACGTAGTTGTTCCCCAGATAGTCCGAAAAGTCGCCGATCACCCCATCGACACCGGTGACAGCGCTGACGTTGTGCTCGATGCAGTACGCCCAGAAGTCGGGGGCGTCCGCATTGCCGGGATCGGCCGGCTCGTCGAGGTGGATGCCATAGACTCGCGTGCCTCCATAACCCTGCGCCTCATGACCGACATGGACGGTATCGCCGGCGTTGACGGCGGCGAGGGAAGGCGTGACGGCCGACCAGATCATCGCACCGGTGGCGACTGTCAGGGCAATGACGAAAGCGCCGAGGCGCGCGAGTGATTGCTTCATGTAGGGGGCCTTTCATGGGCGTGCACGACGCGAGTCGCCAATCGCGGGGGAAATCAGCCAACGGTACGGCTGGGCCGATGGAGGCCGGTAGGGGCCGAAATGGGGTCAAATGAAGAGCGCGGCTCGCGGGGGTCGCCGTAGCTGAGTGACGATGATCCGACGGTGATATTGCAGCGATCCCACTACCGCTGGATGCGCTGACCCATGACCTTCAAGACCCGGAATCCTTTGGCGCTTGCGTGACGCTCGACGGTCCATCCCTGGCCGGTCAGCCAGCGTTGGAGTGAGTCGGCGCCCAGGTTCTTGCCCACGACTAACCACGCGACGCCGTCAGGTGCCAAACGAGGAAGCCACCGCAGCAGCAGATCGTGCAGCGCATCCTTGCCGATGCGGATCGGGGGATTGGACCAGATCTGATCGAACGTCAGGTCGGACGGCACCTGGTCGGGGTGTGCCACGTGCAGCTCGGCGCCCAGCCGGTCGGCGTTCAGCCGCGTCAGGTCGCGCGCACGCGTGTTGATGTCCACGGCCCACACGTCCAGGCCCGGTCGAACCAGAGCCAGCGCGCATGCAATAGGCCCCCAGCCGCAGCCCAGGTCGAGGACCGTTCCGGACGACGGCGGCTCGACCGAGCGCAGCAGTACATCGGTGGCCTTGTCGAGCCCGTCGTGAGCGAAGACTCCCGTCGACGTGAGGAACGTCAGGTCGCGGTCCCAGATACGGGCGATGATTTCGCGTCGCTTCTCCGGCCCCGGCGGGTCCTGGCTGAAGTAGTGATCCGACACTGCACCATTGTCACAGGCTGGTCAGGCAGCCGCTCTCCAGCGGTGGTTGCGTCTCCAGTCGGACTTGCCAGGTGGTCGGAATTCCATGATTCCGTCGTCGGCTCTGCGCAGACTCCACCCTTGGTGATGGACGATCCGGTGGTGGTGGCCGCAGAGGAGGACGCCGTCGTCGAGATCGGTGGTGCCTCCGTCGGCCCACGCGGTTCGCCAGTGGTGGGCTTCGCACCATTGGGGTGGGCGGTCGCAGCCGGGGAACGCGCATCCTCGGTCACGCAGCCCCATAGCGATGCGTTGGTTGCGGTTGAAGCGTCGTAGTTGGCGTCCCAAGTCCAAGGTGACCGGCTTGCCACCCATGACGGCGGGCATGATGCCGGTGTCGCAGGCCAGTCGGCGGGCCTCGCCCGCGCTGATGCGGGTGCCGGTCTCCAGCGTGGCGGGTGCGTCGACATGCTCGCGGAGGGTGGCCTCGTCGACGGTGACTACCAGGGTGGGTCCACCCTTCATGACGGTCTCGGGCGTCAGCTTGTCGCACACCTGGGCGAACCCACGCCCCATCCGATCGGACCCGGTGCCCTCGACCGGCAGGGGCTGGTCCTGCAGGTGCTCGCGGCGGGGTGCGGCCATGGCCTCAACGGTCGAACGCAACTGGTCGGCTTGGGCCTCGGGGATCGTGAAGTCTCCCGAATGGGTCCCATCGCCGTTGTCCCAGATGCGGAACGACGCCCTCTGCCAAGCTCGGCGCTCACGCTCGACCAGGCGGGTGTTCTCGTCTGCGTCGACCTCGGCCTTGGATTCCTTGAACACGTCAGTGACTCGCTGGGCGCGTCGTTGCAGATCCTTGGCAGTCAGGTTCTGGGAGTCGGCGATCAAACGTTCCTGGCATTGGGTACGGACCTGCGGTGATACGTCGTCGCCGAGCGTGTCGACCGCGGTGGCGATGGTCTTGGCCTGCCGCTCGGTGACAGTGCCGTCGGCCAACGCCTGCTGGACGGTGTCGGCCCTGCTCATCAGTTGCCCCGTCCGGACCATGCGGTCACCGGCAGCACGGTCACCACCGAACTCGCCGGCCAATAGCGCACCGGTGGACGACGCCCCGGATCGCTTGGCCAGACCCGACTCGTCAAGCACACGAGTGGCGGCCGCCTGATGGGCGGCAATACGAGAAGCGACCCGCATCAACTCTGTGGCGAGTGCTTTGATCTCCGTCTCGTCCAGCCCGTCCCAGCCGCCGACCGGCATCCGATCCAGGACGCCCGTAAGCTCGCGCACACCCGCACTGAGCGGATGTGGCAATGCCGTCGGCTGTGCTGTCACATCGATTCCCCCGAACCAGAACCCATCAATCAGTCGAACACGTGTTCGATGATACATCGTGCCGTGCCGTTCTTGCAAGTGTGATGTCTCAGGACATCGGTGACGAAT
>Ga0164243_10008303_pt1 | contig 15345 bp, 12 predicted proteins | sample OricompcompostOP_FD_108781 | JGI IMG/M metagenome (GOLD analysis project Ga0164243, IMG submission 108781) | Organic Plus compost microbial communities from Emeryville, California, USA - Original compost - Organic plus compost (OP) | ecosystem: Engineered > Solid waste > Mixed feedstock >... | reverse complement strand
TTCGTGGTCCCACCAGGGCTTGAACCTGGGACCCCCTGATTATGAGTCAGGTGCTCTAACCAACTGAGCTATAGGACCAAAGTCCATCAGGACTAAATCTCAACCTTGAAGGCTAAGGGATGGCAAAATTAAATTTTTTTTTATTCTATCCAACTTTTAGTCGCCTTATTTTTTGACTGTATTAAATTTGCAGCATTATGCAGCAGATTCAAAACATCATTTTCGACCTCGGGGGGGTGATCCTCAATATCGATTACAGGCGCACTGAAAATGCCTTCAAGGCATTGGGCGTTCAAAACTTTAATGAGTTGTACAGCCAGTTTAAAGGTAACGAACTGTTCGATAACTTGGAAACGGGGAAGGTTAGCCGGGAAACTTTTGTAAGCGAACTGGGAAAATACGTGCAACCCGGCACTTTGGAGGAAGATATTATCGCTGCTTGGAATGCCATGTTGCTCGACTTTCCCGTTCAGCGGCTACAAATTTTACAGCAGTTGAAAAATCAGTACCGCTTGTTCTTATTGAGCAACACGAACGCGATCCATGTCGATGTATTCAATGATATTTTAATGCGTGACAGGGGGCTGCCTTCTATCGCTATCTTCTTCGAAAAGGCATATTTCTCCCACGAAGTAGGCATGAGAAAGCCCAATTCTGATATTTACGAATATGTGTTAAATGAAAACGGGTTAAAACCCGGAGAAACCCTTTTTATCGACGATACACTGCCTAATATTACTACCGCGGCCGCCCTGGGCATTCAAACAATACATTTGCAGGCCCCGAAAACGATCGCTGATATTTTTAAACCTAAAGATTGATGAAATAAAATATTATTTAACCTCTTCAAAATCAATATAATCCCCTTTCTCAGAGTTAGGCTTAGACGGGTTAGAGGATTGTTGTTGAGCTTGGTTGTTGTAATATTGCTGCTGTTGTTGTTGCTGTTGTTCTCGGTAAGCTTGATGCATCCTATCCTGCACATCATTCATCTGGCGACGGATCTGTTTCGTACTTGAATATATTGGCAATATAAAGTCAAATACGAGTTTGTACAACAGCCATCCTATAAATATGTAAAATAGAAGTTTTAACATAAAACAAAGGTAGCGGTTATTCCGCTACCTTTTTGGTAAAATTCGGTGGATTTAAGTTTTCTTTAACAGGCCAAATTATCTATAGCCCAACATCGCCGCCGCTTCCATTGCCTGCTGCTTATTATATTCCCAGGTCAGCTTTTTATAATTCACAGCATCTACGATCGTACCTACCAGGCAAAGTCCGCCGGTAAATAAATATAAAATACCCATACCGACCTGGTTCAATAAGAACCTGTGAATGCCGCTAACACACACGAAGCCCAACAGGCAGCAGATCAAGATGGTTTGAGGGTCTTTGCGGTTTTGATTATATAGTATGAAGAATTTTTGCTTGGTTTCATCATTGAAGTCTTTAGTCAATTCTTTTAACCAAAGCATTTCTTCATGGGATAAACCCGGTAGGGTATACAAGTAATTATCGTTCATATAGGTTTTTTATTGAATGCAATATAAGAATTTATGGAGGCGATTTGCAACCGTGTTAAAACGGTAATCCTGTAAAATAATATTAAAACAGCCGGAATTCCAAGGGGGTGATATTGGAACGATTGCGACCAATTCCCATGAAAAGCTTCGTGGATAGCATGGCCGATCCCGCAGCCCGGGCACCAGGGTAAACCGATCCATTTCGCAACGCAGAGCGAATAATGCTCCCCGCTGCAATCCATCACGGCCAAGGCAGTCAAGGCTACGATCCAGATGTATAATTCAAAATATATATATTTAATCCATTGTTTCAAAATTACCTAGTAGATCTGTTGAATAAATTGACAATAAATAGCAGTACGCATGCCCCGATAAAGGCGGTACCGAAATGGCCCCATGGGCCGAGGTCTAATTTGCGGAGGAGCCATCCGCCGATCACGCCGCCCACGATGCCCAGCAAAATATTGCCCAGGCAACCCAGCCCATGACCCTTTACCAGCAAGCTAGCTAACCAACCTGCCAATGCCCCGATGATGATAAACCATATAAAATCCATGCTATCAAATTAACTTTTTTTATTGAAAATTTATATATGAACCAATGATTTAATAGGAGGTGAAATTCAATGCAATCGACCCTGGTTGCGAGTTGTAGGGAATTGTTATACCCCTCGGAAAAGGATAAAATAAAATTAACAGGTAAAAATTGAAGAAATAATTTTTGAAATGAAATAAAAGATTAATTTTGCATTGATAAAAAGATTCAATCGAAGGGGACGAATAATCGGTCCCCTTCGCGTTTTTTGTATGACAAAAGAAAATGTGATAAAGGCCATCGAGCAGTTGGTGGAACCATTGCTGGCCAACGAGCCCGGGTACTTCCTGGTAGAAGTGAAAATAAAACCCACGAATAACGTTAAGGTTTTTGTCGATGCAGATCAAGGTGCTACTATTGAAAACCTCATAAAGCTTAATAGGGCACTCTATCCATTGCTAGAAACTTCCGGGTTGTTCCCGGCAGACGATTTCTCGCTGGAGGTTTCCTCTCCCGGATTGGATGAGCCGCTTAAAAATCACCGTCAGTATTTAAAGAATATCGGGCGTAAAGTGGAAGTAGCTTTACTCGATGGCACGCAGAAAGAGGGCGTGCTTTTGGCGGTTGATGAAGAAAAGATCACCCTCGAAGAGAGCCTGGGAAAGAAAAAGGAAAAAGTTCAAATTGAAATCAACTATACTGAAATTAAATACACAAAATTGTGTATCGTGTTTTAATTAATAATATCAGAACATGGCTAGTATTAACCTGATTGAGTCATTTACGGAGTTTAAAGAAGCGGAAAACATTGACCGCCCTACCCTTATGAAGGTGTTGGAAGATGTATTCAAAACATTGCTGCGCAAGAAATACGGCTCAGATGATAACTTCGACGTGATTGTAAATACGGAGAAAGGTGATCTTGAAATTCTCCGCAGGCGCTTAATTGTGGATGATGGTGAAGTGGAAGATGAGAACGCCCAGGTGGCCTATTCGGAAGCCATTCAAGTAGAACCGGATTACCAAGTTGGTGAAGAATTATATGAAGAAGTAGATATCCAAGATTTTGGCCGCCGTGCCATCCTGGCTGCCAAGCAAACATTGGCCGCAAGGATCGGTGACCTGAAGAAAAATATCCTCATGCAAAAGTATGATGATCGTATCGGTGAAATCGTTACCGGCGAAGTCTACCAAGTATGGAAAAAAGAGGTATTATTATTGGATGATGAAGGGAATGAATTAATATTGCCTAAAGTAGAACAAATTCCAACGGATTATTTCAAAAAGGGCGAAAACGTTAGGGCTGTAGTGAAAAGGGTGGAAATGAAAAATAACTCCCCGCTCATTATTTTGTCCAGGACTAGCCCCGCATTTTTGGCAAAATTGTTGGAAATTGAAGTGCCGGAAATCTTCGATGGCCTTATCGTGATCAAGAAAATTGTACGGGAACCGGGTGAAAGAGCTAAAGTGGCCGTAGAATCTTATGATGATCGTATTGATCCGGTTGGCGCTTGCGTAGGTATGAAAGGTAGCCGTATCCACGGTATCGTTCGTGAACTGCGTAATGAAAACATCGATATTATTAATTATACAGCTAATATTCAACTGTTAATCCAACGCGCGCTTACACCAGCCCGTATCAGCCGAATGGAATTGGACAATGAAAATAGGTACGCCTCTGTTTTCCTAAAGCCGGATCAAGTATCTTTGGCAATCGGAAAAAAAGGTGTCAATATTAAATTGGCCTGCGAGCTGACCGATTTTGAAATCGACGTGTTCCGCGATGAGGATCAAGATCATACCGAGTTTGATATCGACTTGTCCGAATTCTCCGATGAAATCGAAGAATGGATACTGGATGAACTGAAACGTATCGGTTGCGATACCGCCCGCAGCGTTTTAGATCTTACACCGGAAGAGTTGGTTCGCCGTTCGGATCTTGAGGAAGAAACAGTTTACGAAGTTAGAAGAATATTACAGGAAGAGTTTGACAAAGAATAAAGTCCGTCCCGATCCTTCCCAAGGGAAGGGCTTCATTAGCAAAGGAGAAATATTTTTAGAGCTATTTTCAAAAGTAAGAAATCTTCGCCTATGGCGGGGAAGGGGAAGACCGAGTAATAACGATATGCCTGATACTACAAATAACACACCGCGATTGCTGGCTGCTGCCAAGGAATTTAACGTTGGTAAGGAAACGCTTGTCGATTTTCTTACCAATAAAGGATTTGACATGGGGGGCTTCAGCTCTCCCAGTGCGCGCCTGACTTCCGAAATGTACGTAGCACTGCAAAAGGAGTTCCAACAGGATAAGGTTAATAAGAAGAAGAGTGATCAGATTGCCTTACCGAAAGGAGCTACCTCGGTGGAAACCGCAAAGAAGAAAGAAAAAGAGGATGCTGATATTGTAGCGAGGAAGAAAGAGGCTGTTCCAAATGAACCTACAGAGGCAACGCCTGCCGAAGAGAATACTCCGCCCGCAGCGGAAAAATCTGCCCAAACGGCTCCTGTTGCTGAACCGGAAATTCCGGCTGCTAAGCCCGAAACTCCCCCTGCTCCAACGGCTAAAACAGAACCCGTTGCAAGCCCCGAAAAAACGGAACCGAAAGCTCCCGAAAAGGAAAGCCCGAAACCGGAAGCCGAAAAAGCTAGCGATGGGGTCGCAAACCAAGAAGCTCCCAAGATCTCCGGGCCTAAAGTGGTGGCTACCATCGATTTGGATGCCATTAACAACCCGGCGAATAGGAATAAAAAATCGGCAGATACGCCTCCTCCAACCCCTCCACCGGTAGAAGAAAAAGCTCCCGTGGCCGAGAAAAAAGAGGAAAAGGTGGAAATTCCTGCCGAGAAGCCTGCTGCTCCTACTCCTACTGCTACACCTTCAGCCGTAGAAGCATCTGCATCAGATAAGACACCTACTCCTGCTCAAGAGAAGGCGCCCGAAGAACCAAAGGCGCCGGTTGAAAAGGTGGAAAAACCTGCTGCCCAAACGGAAACACCGGCTCCTCCTGCCAAGGAAGAACCGAAAGCCCCGGAAAAACCGGCCGCAGAAAAGAAACCTAAAGAAAATCAGCCTGCCAATAGGCCTCACAAAGAGAAAGGTAAAGATTCGGTGAAAGGGCATGACGCTAAAACACCGGCGAAGGAAAGTACTAAAACAGTAGAACCAAAAGTGGTAGAAGAGCCAGAAATCGCACCGGCAGCCCAAAAAGATGAGGATGCCAACATCGGTGCTGTCATTGAAAACATCCAGGCCGAGAAATTAACCGGGCCTAAGGTGATCGGTAAAATCGATCTGCCTACGCAAGCGGAACGTACCCGTGAAAATAAAACATCTTTCAAAGATGAAAAACGTAAACGGAAGCGTATCGTCGTAGAAAAGAAACAAGAACCGATCAAGCCGAAAGAGTTCGCTAACGAACGTGGCGGCGGCCAAGGTGGCCCGCAAAATCGCCATCAAGGCGCTGGCCAAGGTAATCATCAAGGCCGCGGTGGCCAACAAGGTGGTGGACCAAACCGTGGTGGCCACAACAGGCCAAACCAAGGCGGTGGTCAACACAATAGGGGCGGCGGTCCCGGTGGCCATCAAGGTGGTAACCGACACAATAATCGTCCCGGTGGCGGTAACAGGCCAGGCGGTGGCGGAAGGTTCGATAGAAACCAACGCCCCGAAGAGCGCGAAATCGATAAAAACGAGATCCAAAATAAAATCAAGGAAACCATGGCCAAACTCGGCGGTGGTAACCGGAATAGTAAATCTAAAGCCAAACATCGCCGTGAGAAGCGTCAAAGTCATGAAGAAAACATGGCTAACATGAACGCGGAAAACAACAAGTTGCAAGTAACGGAGTTCGTTTCCGTAAGTGAACTAGCTAACTTGATGGATGTAAGCTTCGCCGAAGTAATCTCCAAATGTATGGGACTGGGTATCATGGTATCCATCAACCAACGCTTGGATGCCGAGGTGATTGAGCTGGTGGCCGGAGAATTTGGCTATGAAGTGGAATTTATCGGCGTTGATGACGATGAAATAATCGATGAGGAAGAAGTAGTTGATAATGAAGAGGACCTGGAACCCCGCGCACCGATTGTAACGATCATGGGTCACGTTGACCATGGTAAAACATCGCTCCTTGACTATATCCGTAATGCTAACGTGGTAGCTGGTGAAGCAGGTGGTATCACTCAACACATCGGTGCTTACCAGGTGAGGTTGGAAAGCGGTAAGAAAATCACTTTCCTCGATACCCCGGGTCACGAAGCCTTTACCGCGATGCGTGCACGTGGTGCGAAAGTAGCGGATATCGCCATTATCGTGGTGGCTGCTGATGATGCGATCATGCCTCAAACGAAGGAAGCGATCTCCCACTCCCAAGCGGCTGGTTTGCCGATGATCTTCGCGATTAACAAGATCGATAAAGATGGCGCCAACCCTGAAAAAATTAAAGAACAATTGGCTGGTATGAACCTCTTGGTAGAAGACTGGGGCGGTAAATATCAAAGCCAGGAAATATCTGCGAAGAGCGGTTTGAATATTGACTTGCTCTTAGAAAAAATTGCCCTGGAAGCGGAATTGCTGGAGTTGAAAGCCAACCCCAACCGGGAAGCTAACGGTACCATCATTGAAGCTACCTTGGACAAAGGCCGTGGTTATGTAACTACGTTGCTGGTTCAAAACGGTACGCTCCGCCAAGGTGATACGGTGGTTTCCGGTGCGCACTATGGTAAGGTGAAAGCGATGTTCAACGAACGTGGTGCCCGTATCGAGGAAGCAGGACCTTCTGCTCCCGTACAGATCCTAGGTATGAACGGTGCGCCGCAAGCCGGTGAAAAAGCGAAGGTTTATGAAGATGAATCTGAAGCTAAAAACGTGGCCAACCGCCGTGCACAAATTATCCGGGAACAAGGTATCCGTACTAAGAAACACATTACCCTGGATGAAATCGGTCGCCGCTTAGCCCTGGGTAACTTCAAGGAATTGAACCTGATCATTAAAGGTGACGTGGACGGTTCTGTAGAAGCATTAAGTGACTCCTTGCAGAAACTCTCTACCGAAGAAATCGTGGTATCCGTGGTGCATAAAGCCGTGGGACAAATCACCGAAAGTGATGTTCTCCTGGCAACAGCTTCCGATGCGGTGATTGTCGGTTTCCAAGTTCGTCCTTCATTACAGGCTTCGAAATTGGCAGAGAAAGAAAATATCGAGATCCGTACCTACTCTATCATCTACGACGCTATCGATGAGCTGAAGAGCGCGATGGAAGGTATGTTGGAACCGAAGATCGAGAAGAAAGTGGTTTGTAACGTGGAAGTTCGCGAAACTTACAAGTTTGATAAGATCACGGTGGCAGGTTGTTTCGTACTCGATGGTAAGCTGACCCGTAACACCCGTGTAAACGTGGTGAGGGATGGTATCGTGGTGTATGCAAACGCGGAACTGGGATCATTGAAACGTTACAAGGACGATGTGAAAGAAGTGGTATCCAACATGGAATGCGGTTTGAGTATCCGGAACTTCAGCGATCTGAAAGTGGGCGATATCATTGAAGGTTTCGAAGAAGTAGAAGTAAAACGCACCCTCTAATTTTAAAATATTATCAAGGTCGGCCGGAAAACGGTCGACCTTTTGTATTTTTATAACCTGCGCAAACATCCGGTATGCCTGAAAGATGCTACCGGCAAAGATTTGAATCATCTTATAGGACGATAAACTTTTGTTAAAAGAATGGGCCGTCTTTGCGCGGCTTATTTTTTATTGGTTATTTTGGAGTCTTACAGTAACATTATGAAGAAAATTTTGATATTGTCGGCATTTGCCCTGTTATCGGTTACAAGCGCTATGGCACAGGTTCGTTATGTAGCGGATAAAATCGTAGCTAAGGTAAATGATAAAATTATCCTCAAATCGGACGTTGAATCCCAAGTAGTAGAGATGGAACGCAATGGGCACGCCCCTGCTACCGCCGCCTGCGAAGCCTTGGAAGGGATGATCGCTCAAAAAGTGCTCGTATTACAAGCAGAGAGGGATAGTTTGCCGATAAGTGAAAGTGATGTGGATGGACAGATAGAAAACCGTATTCGCTACATTCTAGGTCAATATGGTGGCGATCGCCAGAAGATGGAAGAAATCACGGGCTACACCGTATATCAAATGAAAGAGCGCTTTAGGGAGCCTATCCGCGAAGCAATTTTAGCAAAAGCTATGCGTGATAAAATCTTTAACGCGGTAAAAGTAACTCCAACAGAAGTTAGGCAAAACCACGAATCCATACCTCAAGATAGTCTGCCTTTTTATGAATCGGAACTGGAAATAGGACAGGTTGTAATCTTTCCGAAAGCTAGCAAAGACATGGAAAAATATGCTATCGAACGTTTGATGGATTTCAAACAACGTGTTGAAAATAAAGAAGCGGAATTCTCTACCCTGGCCAATTTATATTCGGAAGATCCCAGCGTTAAAATGAACGGCGGCATCATCAGTATAGCTAGAAGCGAGCGGGATAATTTCGACCCTGAATTTGCAGCAGCAGCCTTCAGGTTGAGAGAAGGAGAAATATCTTCCCCTGTAAAATCCCAATTCGGTTACCACCTGATCAAAATGTTGAAACGCCAAGGCGATAACATAGTAATCCAGCATATCCTCTTGAAAGCTAATATCATGAAAAGTGATAAAGAAGCTGCGATCGAGAAGCTGGATTCTGTAAGAACTCTTGTATTAGAAAAGAAAATCTCCTTCGATAAAGCGGTGGCTGATAATAGTGATGATCCTATGGCGAAGTTCAACGGCGGTATGATTCAAGATCCTCAAACCGGTAGCACCTTCATCACCATCGATCAAATGAACGACCCATCGATGCAAGATATCGTACTAATGATCGACACCATGAAAGCAGGTGACATTTCGAAACCAGTAAGCTTCGAAGAACAGGGTCGCGAAGGAGTAAGGATCATATACTTGAAAACCCGCACAAAACCTCACAGGGAAAATATGGTTGATGACTACTCCCGCATCCAGGAAAGAACATTAGTGATCAAACAACAAGATGCACTAAAAAAGTGGTTGATCCAGAACATCCCAACTTTTTACGTACACGTGGAAGATGAATATGCCAATTGCGGCCAAATTAAAGAATGGGTTGCAGCTATGGCAAAACAATAGGTGACCTTGGCCCAGCGAGCCAAGGCAGCAGCAAACCCGGGGAGAACCAGCCAAGGCGGGCAGTAAACCAGGGGGGAGCGAGCCAAGGCAGCAGTGAACCAGGGGCGAACCAACCAAGGCGGGGGCGAACCAGGGGCGAACCAACCAAGGCGGGCAGCAAACCAGGGGCGAGCCAACCAAGGCGGGCAGCAAACCAGGGGTGAACCAACCAAGGCGGGCAGCAAACCAGGGGTGAACCAACCAAGGCAGCAGCGAACCAGGGGCGAGCCAATCAAGGCGGGCAGCAAACCAGGGGCGAGCCAGTCAAGGCGGGCAGCAAACCAGGGGTGAACCAACCAAGGCGGGCAGCGAACCAGGGGCGAGCCAATCAAGGCAGGCAGTAGACCATTCCATTGTTCGAACCATCAACCCAATCCAACCATATCATCCGCATACTCCGTGTAATCCGTGCAATCCGTGATCGAAATTGGTTTTTGCCAAAAAATGGGTGTAACTTTGCGCTTTCAATTTTACGGCATGAGTGACGCGATCAAACATGAATGCGGATTGGCATTCATAAGGCTCAGAAAACCATTCTCCTATTATCAAAAAAAATACGGAACTGTTTTCTACGGTCTGAACAAACTGTACCTCTTGATGGAAAAGCAGCACAACCGCGGCCAAGATGGTGCGGGTGTGGCTACGGTAAAATTGCACACCGAACCTGGTGTCCCTTTTATGCACCGTATCAGGAGCGCCAAACCACAAGCAATAGGTGATGTTTTTGCACAGATTCGGGAAGAAATTGCAGAAATAGAAAAATACCAACCGGAAATTACGAAGTACCCCGGCCTGATGAAAGGGCATGTAAGATTTCTCGGGGAACTATTACTCGGGCATCTCCGGTATGCCACCCAGGGCAAATCAAATGTAGAACTCTGTCATCCTTTCGTAAGATATAACACGATTCCAGCCCGTAACCTTTCCCTCGCAGGTAATTTTAACCTTGTAAATGCCGACGAATTATTCGATTTCGCGAATGTGCATCCGGATGGAGCACACAAAAACAGTGATCTGGCGGCTATGTTGGAAGTGATCCACCATTTTATAGTGGAAGAAGATGAAAAGGGAAATAATGAGCTCGATATAAAAAATATTTTACAGCAGGCGTTCTCCAGGTTTGATGGCGGTTACCACGTTGGCGGCTTGTTAGGAACAGGTGACTCCTTCGTGATGCGCGATCCCAATGGAATTAGACCTTCATATTATTATATTAACGATGATGTGATCGTGGCGGCTTCCGAAAGAGCGGCCATCCGTACTACCTTCAATGTAGGTGAAAACGACGTGTTGGAGTTGATGCCGGGAAATGCATTGATCGTTAAAAACAATGGCGAATACAGCATCGAACAGATATTAGAACCGCGCGAAAGAAGGGCTTGTAGCTTTGAGAGGATTTACTTCTCCCGGGGTAATGATCAAAAAATATATAAAGAGCGTCTTTCCCTGGGTTATACACTTTCCGAAACGGTGTTGAAAGCAATTGATAACGACCTGAGGAATACGATTTTCTCATTTATTCCCAATACTGCCGAAGTAGCCTTCTACGGCTTACTAAAAGGATTGGAAAGTTACCTGAACCGCATCAAGGTGGAAAGGATCCTTTCCTGGGAGAAAGACTTTGACCAGGAGAAGCTTTCGGAGATGATTAACCGGCGCATCCGTATGCACAAAATAGCCATCAAGGATGTGAAGATGCGTACTTTTATCACTGAAGATTCTAGCCGCAACGAAATGGTACAGCACGTTTACGATATTACGTACGGAACCGTTCGCCCCGGCATAGATACCCTCGTGGTAATCGATGACTCGATCGTTAGGGGTACTACCTTGAGGGAAAGCATTATCAAGATGTTGGACAGGCTCGGCCCTAAACGGATCATCGTAGTTTCTTCGGCGCCACAGATCCGCTACCCTGATTGTTACGGCATTGATATGAGTAAGATGGGCGATTTTGTTGCTTTCCAGGCAGCTATTGCCTTGTTAAAGGAAAATAATAAGGAATATATCCTGCAAGAAGCTTACGGCTTATGCAAGGAATTGGAAAGAACCAACACCTTGCATGCGCAAAACGTGGTGCGAAATATTTACAAACCATTTACTACCGAGCAGATTTCACAAAAAATCGCAGAAATCATCACCCCTAAAGATATTACGGCTAAAGTAGATGTGATTTATCAAAGTATTGAAAATTTGCATCAATCTTGCCCGAATAACCTCGGTGATTGGTATTTTACAGGCAACTACCCCACCCCTGGAGGTAACAGGGTTGTGAATAAAGCATTTATGAATTACATGGAAGGGAAAAACGAAAGAGGCTATTAAGCGGCAATAATTATTGTTAAATTTCCTTTAAATTATAAAATTACCGCGTGCCAGCTTGCTGTAACACGCGGTACTTTTTTTATAATGTAGTATTTTAGTGGTACACGTTTCGTTTAGATTATGAAAACATTGTACCTCGTTCGTCATGCTAAATCTAGTTGGAACGATCCAGATATTGATGATTTTGATCGCCCGTTGAATAAACGGGGTAAAATAAATGCCCCCGAAATGGCTCAACGCATGGTGGAACGCGGTGAGCTACCGAACCTAATCATTTCAAGCCCCGCCAAAAGAGCCCGCAGCACCGCCAAGATGATGGCAAAAAATTGGGATTACCCGAGGCAGGCGATCTTGCTGGAAGAAGAATTATACCTATGTTACGCTTCAACATTTTTGAAAATTATCACGAAAATTGATGACGATTTCGAAAAGGTGGCCATTTTTGCTCATAACCCGGGCATCACGGATTTTGCTAATTACCTTACAGAAACGATCCGTATAGATAATATCCCGACTGCCGGAATTTTCGCCATCCAGGCAGAGACCAACCATTGGAAAGATTTTGACCTAGCTAAGAAACAATTTTTATTTTTCGATTACCCCAAATCAAGGGACTGAAATTAAAGCCCAAGAGGCTTTCAGCCGGAAAAAGTATCGCCCTATACCCCGGGAAATCTTCACAAGCAGACGGGAGCATGTAACATCCCTGTTGAACAATCCTAACATTTTATCTGTTTTGAATGCTAATAGAACCTCATAATGTTCCAAACTGACACTCAAAACTATCTTATATGTCAAAAAGAATCGAACATGATTTTCTCGGTGAACGAGAGATACCACAAGACGTGTATTATGGCATTCAAACCCTGAGAGCGCTCGAAAATTTTCATATCACGGGCATCCCGATCAAATCAGAACCGCTGTTTGTACAAGGCCTTGGCTATGTAAAGAAAGCCGCCGCCCTTGCCAATAAAGAACTTGGTGTGTTGGATCCTAATATCGCTGATTATATCGTGAAAGCGAGCGATAGGGTAATTAATGGTGATTATAATGACCAGTTTTTGAGTGACCTGATTCAAGGAGGCGCCGGTACTTCGGTGAACATGAACGCGAATGAAGTAATCGCCAATGTTGCGTTGGAGATGATGGGTAAAAAGAAAGGGGAATACGAATTTTGTCATCCTAATAACCATGTAAACTGCTCGCAATCTACGAATGATGCTTACCCTACCGCATTTAGAATCGCTTTATATAAAAAACTGGTAGAATACAGTAAGATCCTCGGAAACCTGGCGGATGCTTTCGAAACCAAGGCAAAGGAATTTAGTAATGTGCTTAAAATGGGACGCACGCAACTCCAGGATGCAGTGCCAATGAGCCTTGGTGATGAATTTGGGGCTTTCGCTACGACGATTCGTGAAGAGCTTGCAAGGGTTGCAGATAGCAAATCCTTGATTGCCGAGATCAATATGGGCGCTACCGCGATAGGAACCGGGGTCAACGCCCCGAAAGGTTACGCGGAGCTTGTTACCAAACATTTACAAGAAATAACAAACCTGCCTTTGCAGCTTGCCGGCGACTTGATAGAAGCTACTTACGATACCGGTGCATATGTACAATTATCCGGTGTCCTGAAAAGAACAGCCGTTAAGTTATCTAAGTTGTGTAATGACTTGAGATTATTATCATCCGGTCCGCGTTGCGGATTGAATGAAATCAACTTGCCGCCGATGCAACCGGGATCATCTATCATGCCGGGAAAAGTAAACCCGGTAATACCCGAAGTTGTTAACCAGACCGCCTTTTATGTAATAGGCGCCGATCTTACCGTGACGATGGCGGCGGAGGCAGGGCAATTACAATTGAATGTTATGGAACCTGTAATTTCATTCGCCTTATTTACATCCATTACATATTTAGAGCATGCTTGCGATACGCTCCGCGAGAAATGTATAGTGGGTATAACCGCCAATGCAGAACATACTCAAAACATGGTGATGCAAAGTATCGGCATCGTGACGCAATTGAACCCTATCATCGGCTACGAAAAGTCGGCTGCTATTGCAAGGGAAGCGTTAGAATCAGGTAAATCGGTACATGACCTGGCGGTTAAAGAAAAGAAGCTATTGACACAAGAAAAATGGGATGAAATATTCACATTTAAGAACATGATTCATCCGACATTTATAAAGTAAGGTTCTTCGGGATGCGCAGCGGCGCATCCCTTCCATTTTGTGCATACTCCAGCGTATAATTTATTAATACTATTTACTATTCCTAGAGTCTTTAAACATCCTGTTTATGAACCGAGTAACCGTATTCCGTCCCGCATTGATGCTAAGTATCGTTGCGATCTTATGGCAATCCGTTCCCCTTCCAACAATTGCTCAAAGAAAGAAAACCCGGAAAGATATCCCTGCTCCCCAAACCACAAGAAAGCATAATCCGAACTTGCCAAACGTAGTTATTTTAGCTACGGGAGGTACAATTGCAGGAGCCGGTACTTCCAGCGTGGGCACGGCATATACTGCTGGTCAATTACCAATCGAATCATTGCTACAGGCCGTTCCAGAGGCAACGAAAGTGGCAAATATCACCGGGGAGCAAGTAGCGCAGGTGGGTAGCCAGGCGATGAACGATGAAGTATGGTTGAAGCTCGCCAAAAGAATTAATGAGTTGGCTAAAAAAAGTGATGTGGATGGATTCGTAATCACCCATGGTACAGACACCCAGGAAGAAACAGCTCTCTTTTTAAACCTCACTGTTAAAACGGATAAACCCGTTGTCATGGTTGGCGCGATGCGCTCTGCAACAGCTATTTCCGCCGATGGACCAAAAAACTTGTACGATGCCATCGTAACTGCGGCCAGCCCTAGCTCTAAAGGACGGGGAGTCGTTGTTTGTATGAATGATAATCTTTTTTCTGCGAGGGATGTTGTAAAAGTAAATACAACTAACGTGGATGCTTTTCATGCGCCTAACTCCGGCCCAATCGGCTTCGTACTCGATGGAAAGGTAGCATGGTATAGCCTGAGCCTACGGAAGCATACCACGCAAACTGAGTTTGATATATCTAATGTTGATAAGCTTCCTAAAGTAGATATTTTATATGGCTATTCTAATGTTGATCCCAACTTGGTAGATGCCTTGGTGAATGATGGAACGAAAGGTATCGTTATTGCAGGGGTCGGAAATGGAAACCTTTATCCTGCCGTAGAAGAAAGGGTAAAAGCCGCCGTTAAAAAGGGCGTTGTTGTAGTGCGTTCTTCAAGGGTGATGAGCGGTCGTACAACGATGGATGCCGAAACAGATGACAAGGTGCTGGGAACCATTGCTTCTGATGAATTTAATCCGCAGAAAGCTAGGGTATTGTTGCAATTAGCATTATTGAAAACAACAGATCAAGATACGATTCAACAAATGTTTCTACGCTATTAAGATTTAATTACTCCTTATGATCATAGTTCAATTTGCCGTATTACTTGCAGCTATCATTATTGGGGCAAGAATGAAAGGCATCGGCCTTGGATTGATGGGTATGGTAGCATTGGCTATTTACTTGTTTATTTTCCGCCTGCGCCCCGCTGATCCCCCGATTGATGTGATGTTAATAATCTTGGCCGTAGTAACGGCTGCCGCAACGATGCAGGCAGCAGGGGGGATGGATTACATGGTGCGTTTAGCAGGAAAGATATTGCGTAGCAAACCTTCTTTGATAGTACTATTGGGGCCTTTAACGACCTATCTTTTTGCCTTATTTGCCGG
>Ga0164243_10008302_pt1 | contig 15345 bp, 14 predicted proteins | sample OricompcompostOP_FD_108781 | JGI IMG/M metagenome (GOLD analysis project Ga0164243, IMG submission 108781) | Organic Plus compost microbial communities from Emeryville, California, USA - Original compost - Organic plus compost (OP) | ecosystem: Engineered > Solid waste > Mixed feedstock >... | reverse complement strand
TGACGTAGTGAGGTTTCCGTGGGTTCTGTCATCAAGAAGCGCCGCAAGCGCATGGCGAAGAAGAAGCACCGCAAGCTGCTTCGCAAGACTCGCCACCAGCGCCGCAACAAGAAGTAAGCGGCCCAGCACCGAGCGCCCCTGACGAGAGTCAACAGGGGCGCTTCGTGTCTGTACGCTCTTTCCATACCCGTCCTTTTCGATCGCCTGCCCGTCCGCGGACAGGAGCCGGGAGCAGCTATGAAGTCGATCACCGTCGCCCAGCTCGCCGAACGCGCGGGCACCCCGCTCATCGACGTGCGCGAACGCGACGAGTTCGCCGCCGGCCACGTGCCGGGCGCCGTGAACATCCCGATGTCGGAGATCGGCGACCGCCTCTCCGAGCTCCCCGGCGAGGCCTTCGACGTGATCTGCCAGGCCGGCGGGCGCTCCGCGCGCGTCGTGCAGGCGCTCGAGGCGCGCGGCTACGACGCGACCAACGTCGAGGGCGGCACGGGCGAGTGGATCGCCCAGGGGCGCCCCGTCGAGACGCCGGCGCCGTGATCGGCATCACCCTCATCGGCAAGCCCGACTGCCACCTCTGCGACGTCGCCTCCGACGTCGTCGACGCGGTCATCGCCGACCTGCCCGACGCGCTCGCCGAGGACATCCAGGTCACGGAGGCGTCGATCCTCGACGACGCGGCGCTCTACGAGAGATGGTGGGAGAAGATCCCCGTCGTGCTCATCGACGGCGAGCTCCACGCGTACTGGCGGGTCTCGCCCGACCGCCTGCGTGACGCCCTGACCCTCCGTGCGCACGAGGAGGCCCGATGACCCTGCGGCATGTCGTGATGTGGAGGATGGCCGCGGAGGACGCCGGGGAGCGCGCCGCCCATGCGGCGGAGGCGGCCGCCCGGCTGCTCGCCCTCGAGGGGGTCGTCCCCTCGATCCGGGCGATCTCGGCGGGGCCGAACGTGCTGTACCCCGATGCGAACTGGGACCTGGTCCTGGTGGCCGACTTCGACGACGTCGCCGGCCTCGACGCCTATCAGGTGCATCCGGCCCACCAGGACGTGGTCGCATATGTGAAGTCGGTGGTCGCATCTCGCGCGGCGGTGGACATCGAGCTCTGATCCGCAACCGGATCGTGATGCGCGGGGACAGCCGGGGGTGCGGGGAACGCCGTGAGTCGTGTCAAGATGGGCTCCACCCGAGATCGTCCCGGGCTTCATGCCCACTGACAAAAGGGAGCAAGAATGCACCGTCGCACCTCACTCGCCGCCGGACTCGCCGTCGCCGCGGCGGCAACTCTCGCCCTCGCCGGCTGCGCTGGCGGCGCAACGGGAGGCTCCGGCTCCGCCGCGCCCTCCGCCGGCGATGACTACGGGCTGGTCTCCGCGGGAACGCTCACGGTGTGCTCGGACGTGCCCTACCCGCCGTTCGAGGTCGAGGACACCTCGAGCGAATCGGGCTTCTCGGGCTTCGACATCGATCTCCTCACGGCGATCGCCAAGAAGCTCGACCTCAAGATCTCGGTGCAGGACGTGGGCTTCGATGCGCTGCAGTCGGGCACGACCCTCGCCGCGGGCACGTGCGACCTCGGCGCCTCGGCGATGACGATCACGGAGGCCCGCAAGGCGAACATCGACTTCTCCGACCCGTACTACGACTCGATCCAGTCGCTGCTCGTCCGCGCCGACTCCGGCATCAAGGGCGTCTCGGGGCTGTCCGGCAAGAACGTCGGCGTCCAGCAGGGCACCACCGGCGAGGCCTACGCCAACGAGAACGCGAAGGGCGCGAACATCGTCCAGTACCCCTCGGACGGCGAGCTGTGGCCGGCCATGCAGGCGGGGCAGATCGACGCGATCCTCCAGGATCAGCCGGTGAACTTCGTGCACGAGCAGGCGGACCCGGCCTACAAGATCGTCGAGACCTACAAGACCGACGAGCAGTACGGCTTCGCCTTCGAGAAGGGCAAGAAGGAGGCGCTGCGCGAGGCCGTCAACGGCGCGCTGAAGGAGCTGCGGGACAGCGGCGACTACCAGAAGATCTACGACCAGTACTTCACCGAGAAGAAGTAGGCGTCGCGACGTGACAGGAGGGGCGCGACGATGGCGTTGAAGCGCACGACGAAGAGCCGGATCTACCGGTACACGGTGTACGCCGTGCTGATCGCCCTGGTGATCTGGGCGGCGGTCAGCGCGGACTGGGGACGCCTGGGCGCGCTGTTCTTCAACCCGCAGATCGCGGTCAAGATGTTCCCGGCGATCATCACGACCGCGCTGGTGAATACGCTGTGGTTCACCGTCGTCGCGTTCGCTGGCGGCCTGCTGCTGGGGGTCCTGCTCGCGCTGATGAAGCTGTCCAGCATCGGCCCGTTCCGCTGGATCGCGACGGTGTGGATCGAGCTGTTCCGCGGACTGCCCGCGCTGCTCACCATCTTCGGCGTCGCCTTCATCGTGCCGATCGCGGTCGGGGTCCCGGGCAAGGACCTCGGCGGGCCGGTCGTGCTGGGACTGATCGGTCTCGTGCTCGTGGCTTCCGCCTACATGGCCGAGACCATCCGCGCCGGCATCCAGGCGGTCCCGAAGGGACAGACCGAGGCCTCGCGCTCGCTGGGCATGTCGCCGCTGAAGACCACCTTCTGGATCATCGTCCCCCAGGGCTTCCGGATCATCATCCCGCCGCTGACCAACGAGTTCGTCCTGCTGCTGAAGGACACCTCGCTCCTGTTCGTCGCCGGGACGTTCATCTGGTCGAAGGAGCTGACGACCTTCGCCCGCGACGCGACGACCCAGAACACCAACGCGACGCCGCTGATCATGGCGGCGATCCTGTACCTGATCGTGACGATCCCGCTCACGCGGTTCACCGCCTGGCTGGAGCGTCGGATGGCGAGGGCACGATGACCACCGATCTGATCGACGTCCACGCCCCGGCGATCGAGGTGCAGGGGCTCGTCAAGACCTTCGGCGAGAACGAGGTGCTCAAGGGCATCGACCTCACCGTCACCGCCGGCGAGGTCGTGTGCGTGATCGGCCCCTCGGGGTCGGGCAAGTCGACGCTGCTGCGCTCGGTGAACCTGCTCGAGGAGCCGACCGGCGGGACGATCCGCATCGAGGGGATCGACATCACCGACCCCGACACCGACATCGACCGCGTGCGCACCCGCATCGGCATGGTGTTCCAGAGCTTCAACCTCTTTCCCCACATGACCGTGCTCGGCAATCTCACGATCGCCCAGCGTCGCGTGAAGAAGCGGTCCAAGGTCGAGGCCGAGAGGATCGCCCACGAGATGCTGTCCCGGGTCGGCCTCGCCCAGAAGGCCGGCGCGTACCCCGGTCACCTCTCCGGCGGGCAGCAGCAGCGGGTCGCGATCGCGCGGGCGCTGTGCATGAACCCCGACATGATGCTGTTCGACGAGCCGACCTCGGCGCTCGACCCCGAGCTCGTCGACGAGGTGCTGCAGGTGATGCGCGCGCTCGCGGACGAGGGCATGACGATGCTCGTCGTGACCCACGAGATGGGCTTCGCCCGCGAGGTCGGGTCGCGGCTGATCTTCATGGACGGCGGGAACATCGTCGAGGAGGGCGACCCGCGCGAGGTCCTGGCGAACCCGCAGCATCAGCGCACGAAGGACTTCCTCTCCAAGGTGCTGTAGTCCTTCCGGATGATCCCGGCGTGCCCACAGCGTTTCCCCGGGAAGGCGGAACAGCGGCCGTTCTAGGATGAGCCGTCACCCCCGGACGGACCGGAGCGGTGCGGGAAGAGGGCTCATGCCGCAGTGGCTGCTCACGCTGGACATCGCCGAAGGCGTGGTCCCGTGGACGGTGTGGGGCATCGCGATCGCCGCGGTGCTGGTTCTGCTCATCCGCCGGCCGCGGCGGCGCTGGGTGCGCCGGGCGGTCGTCGGCATCGTCGCGGGGGGAGTGATGGGCTTCCTCACCGCCGTCCTCACCGAGGCCGCCGACCTCTACGGCGGACCGATCCCGGAGAGCGTGCGCTGGTGGGCGGCGGCGACCTTCGCGGCCGTCGGGCTCGCGATCGTGAGCCTGTGGGACTCCCGGTGGTGGCACAAGGTCACGGCGATCGTGCTCGTGATCGCGGGCGTCCTCGCCGGCGCGATCGGGATCAACGCGGCTTTCGGGCTGCAGCGCACGCCCGGCGAGCTGCTGGGGATCTCCACGCATGCCCAGCTGGGGACGCTTCCGGCGCCGGACCCGGGGGCCACCTCGACCGCCCCGCTCGTGGACAGCTGGCGTCCGCCGAGCGACATGCCCACGCGCAGCGCGGTCTTCACCCTGAGCGGCGACAAGGCGATCCCGTCCACCGCGGGGTTCGCTCCCCGTGACGCGACGATCATCCTCCCCCCTGCCGCGCGGGTGGCCGATCCGCCGCCCCTTCCGGTGCTCGTCCAGATGATGGGCCTGCCCGGATCTCCCGACTCCTCGATCGTGCGCGACATCGTCGACGAGTTCGCCGCGAAGCACCAGGGGCTCGCACCCATCGTCATCATCGCCGACCAGCTGGGGGAGACCTCGCAGAACCCCGGATGCGCGGACACGAAGGCCTATGGTGGGGTTTCCACGTACTTCAACGTCGACATCCCGGCGTACATCAAGGGCAAGATCCGGGTGCTCCAGGATCCGCGGTTCTGGACCATCAGCGGCTACTCCAACGGCGGCGCCTGCTCGTTCCTCTACGGGGCGGAGCATCCGGAGATCTGGGGCAACCTGATCGACGTCTCGGGCGAGCGGTGGCCCGGCTTCGGCGACCGCGCCTCGGTGCTCGACGGCGCGTTCGGCGGCGACGTGGCCGCCTTCGACGCCAACAAGCCGGAGTCGGTGCTGCTGCGTCATCCCGGCGCGTACGCCGGCCGTCGTGCGGTCTTCACCGCCGGATCGGAGGACAAGAAGTACGGGCCGGGCGCGAAGAGCGCGGCCGACGCCGCGCAGGCGGCGGGCTGGGACGTGACCTTCCACGTCGTGCAGGGGGCCTCGCACACGAACACCGCGTTCAGTGAGGGGCTGCGGGTATCCTTCGATCTGCTTGCGGAGCGATGGGGGCTGGCGAAGGGATGACCGCGAAGATCACCACCACGGTGCGGACGTTCGGCTCCCGGACGGACGCCTTCGTCCGTAGGCATCCGTTCTCCGCCGTGCTCGGCGTGCTCATCGTCGTGACGGGCCTGGCGACGGGATCGTTGTGGACCGCGGAGCCCGAGGCCCTCGCGGCGAGTCCGGTCACCATCATCGAGGAGGGGCACTGGTGGGCGCCGATCACCGCGCTCCTGGTGCCGGACTCCGTGGTGCAGCTCCTGTTCGCGCTGGTCCTGACGGTGGCCGTGCTGGCGTACGCCGAGCGGCTCATGGGCACGAGGCGCACCGCCGCGCTCTTCTTCGGGACCGGGATCGTCGGGATCGTCCTCGGCGTGGGGGTGCAGGAGCTGGCCGCCGCCTGGGGCGAGGTCTGGGCGCGTGCGGGCACGACGAGCCTCGTCGCCGACCCGGTGATCGGCATCTGCGGTGCGGCGATGGCCGCCAGCGCCTTCGCTCCCGCGCTCTACCGGCGCCGGATCCGCCTGATCGGCTTCTCGTGGCTCGTGATGTTCATCCTCTACGCCGGCGACGCCCAGAGCCTCTACCGCCTCGTCGCCGCGCTCCTCGGACTGTTCGTCGGGTTCGTCCTGGCACGGAGCGTCGCCCACCCCGCCTGGCATCGCAGCTCCTACCGCGAGACGCGCACCCTGGTCGCCGCGATCGTCGCGGTGACCGGGCTCGGGCCGCTCATCGTGATCCTCACCGGCGTCGGCGCGGGTCCGCTCTCGCCGGTGATCGCGGGGCTGCGCGGGGCCGACATCAGCTCGGTGATGGCGCGGTGCGCCCGCGCGGCGACCGAGCGGTGCGTCGTCGACGTCCCCGCGATCGTCGCGGCGGGCACCGGCGCCTTCCTGATGAGCATCGTGCCTCTCGTGCTCTGCCTGGTCGCCGCGTGGGGCCTGCGGACCGGACGCCGCGCGGCATGGCTGCTCGCGCTCGGCGTCAACATCACGATGGCGGCGCTCACCGCCATCAGCCTGGTGGTCCGCACGGCCAAGCACCCCCAGTCCCTCGCGGCATTCAACCAGCAGTTCCCCGGGTTCCCCGTGTTCGCGATCGCCGTCCCGCTCGCGGTGTGCGTGCTGCTCGTCCTCACGCGGCGGCGGTTCGCGGTGCGCGCGGACAGGGCGGCCGTGCGCCGGTTCGTCCTGATCGTCGCCGTGGCCTTCGTCGTCCTTCTCGTGGCGGACACGGTCCTCGTGCTCACCTTGACGAGGTCCGGCGGCTTCTGGGCCGTGCTGGGGGACGCCGTCCGGAGGTTCCTCCCCACCGGCATCGGGCGCCCCGGCACCTCGACGCCTCTCGTGGGCCTTCCCCGGGGGATCCATCGCGGCGTCGGAGCGATGTTCTGGGGCGTGTTCGCGGTCGCGATGATCGGCCTCCTGCGCGCGCGGACCAACACCGCCACCGACGACGCACAGCGCTTCCGCGACCGTCTCCGGCGCTACGGCAGCGGCACGCTCGGCTTCATGGGGACGTGGGCCGGGAACAGCCACTGGTTCTCTCCGGACGGCGCCGGGGCGATCGCCTACCGGGTGGTGGGCGACATCGCGATCGCGGTGGGCGATCCCGTGTGCGCCCCGGAGGACAGGGCGGCGACGATCCGGGGATTCATCGACTTCTGCGACAGCAACGCCTGGACCGCCGTCTTCTACAGCACGCACGAGGAGTCGCTGCCGGTCTTCCGGGACCTCGGCTGGAAGCACCTGTCGGTGGCCGAGGAGACGGTCGTGCCTCTGGAGAGGTTCGCGCTCACGGGAAAGGTGTGGACGAAGGTCCGCCAGCCGTACAACCGCGGCACGCGCGACGGCCTGACGGCACTGTGGACGCGGTGGGCCGACCTCGGGCCGGCGATGACGGCCAAGCTCGACGCGCTCAGCGAGCAGTGGGTGTCCGAGAAGGCGCTCCCCGAGATGCGCTTCACCCTCGGCGGGATCGAGGAGCTGAAGGACCCGGACGTCGCCCTCATGCTCGCGATCGGGCCCGACGGCGCGCTCCAGGCGGTGACGAGCTGGCTGCCCTGCTGGAAGGACGGCGAGCTGGTGGGCTGGACGCTCGACTTCATGCGCCGGGCCGACGAGGCGATGTCCGGTGTCATGGAGTACCTGCTGGCCTCGGCGGCCCTCCGGATGAAGGAGGAGGGGCTGGAGACCATGAGCCTCTCCGGCGCCCCGCTCGCCCAGGCTCCGGACGAGACCGCCGAACCGGACGCGCTCACCGAGCTGCTGGCCTGGCTGAGCCGCGTGCTGGAGCCGGCCTACGGCTTCGCGTCGCTGTTCCGGTTCAAGGGGAAGTTCAACCCCGACTACCGCGCGCTGTACCTCGCGTACGCCGATCCCGCCCAGCTGCCCACGATCGGGCTCGCGCTGGCCAGGGCATATCTGCCCGACGTCTCTCCTCGCGAGTACCTGGCGCTCATGCGCACGCTCTCGAACTGACCCGCGGGCTGTCCTCTGCGCCGGCTGGCGCGCGGCGGCCGGGTGCGCGGCGGCCGGTGCGGCCGGCGTCCGAAGGCGACGATGCCCCGCCCGGACGGGTCCGGACGGGGCATCGCAGAGAAGAAGGTCAGGCCTCGGTCTCGACGACCTCAGCGTCGCCGGCGTTGCGCCGGACCGAGTCGATGCCGTTGAGCGCGCTCGACTTCGAGGCGTAGCCCTGGCTCGTGGCGATGATCTCGCCGTTGCCCGCCTTGAGTCGGAAGCGGTAGTCGCCCCCCTTGTCCTGGTACAACTCGAACTTCCCCGCCATGGTGCATCCTTTCGATCCGGATCGAGCGCGACGGCGCTCTGAGCACACGTTAGCGATGCCGGATCGGGGAAGGGAAGGACGACACGACGCCTAAGGGCAAACCCCTAAGACCGCTGCGCCGGCGTCGCATGAGCGCCCGTCCTCGTCGCCCGTCCCGTGGCGGGCTCCGGGGTCGCCGCTATCATGACACTCGCCCCCGCACGACGTCGAATCGAGTAGGCATGCCGCCCTGGCTCCTGAAGACCGCCATCGTCGACGGTCCGTTCCCCCTGACGGTCTGGGGCGCGACCGCGATCCTGATCGGCGTGCTGCTGGTGCGGCGGCCGACGCGCCGCTGGGTGCTGACGGCGCTGATCGCCCTCCTCGGCGGGGCGGTGGCGGGGGCCGGAACGGTGCTCGTCCTGCGGCTCTCGGGCGTCCTGGTCACGCTGCCGCCGTGGCTCGCGTTCTGGGCGGGAGCGGGGCTGGGGTTCCTCGGGCTCGCGATCGTCAGCCTCTGGGACTCGCGGGCTTGGCGCAAGGTCGTGGCCGCGTTCGCCATCGTGATGGTGCTGCTCTCGACGACGCTCGGCGTCAACGCGCAGTTCGGCATCGACCGGACGATCGGCGACCTGATCGGCGAGTCGACGCTCGACAAGGCCGAGTCGCTTCCCGGCCCGGCCTCCTCGCCGGCGGCGTCGGGCCCGCTCTACAAGAGCTGGCAGCCCCCGGCCGGGATGCCGGCCAAGGGCAGGGTCATGGAGCTGGACAACGCGGAGGCCATCCCGTCCTCGGCGGGCTTCGTGCCCCGTAACGCCTCCGTCTACCTCCCGCCCGCCGCGCTCGTCGGGGGAGCTCCGCCGCTGCCCCTGGTCGTGCACATGATGGGCAAGCCCGGGGCGCCCGGCCCGCAGTTCATGCAGGAGGCGATGGACCAGCTCGCGGCCGAGAACAAGGGGCTCGCGCCGATCGTCATCGTCGCCGATCAGCTCGGGAGCGAGGACAACAACCCGGCGTGCGTCGACTCCGCCGCCTTCGGCGGGGTCTCCACCTATTTCAACAAGGACATCCCTGCCTACGCCCTGGCGAAGCTCCCGGTCACCGCGGACCACCGGGACTGGACGATCAGCGGATACTCCAACGGGGGCGCGTGCGCGTTCGCCTGGGGCGCCGAGCACCCGGAGATCTGGGGCAACGTCGTGAGCATCTCGGGAGAGGACTATCAGGGCTCGGAGGAGCCGGATCAGGTCCTCGCCCAGATCTTCGGGGGCGACCAGGCGGCGTACGACGCCGCGAAGCCCGCGGCCGCGGCGGCGCGGAACAAGGGGAGGTTCGCGGGACACGTCGCGATCTTCACGGTCGGGTCGAACGACCCGCCGTACATCCCGCGCGCCGAGGCGTCCGCTGCCGTCGCGCGCGAGGCGGGGTTCGACACGACGAAGATCGTCGTCCCCGACGCCGATCACGTCGCCACCGCACTGCAGAAGGGCCTCCCCGAGGCCTACCGCGTCCTGTTCCCCCATCTCGGGCTCGCGCCGCCGGCCCCCTGATCTCCTCGACCATCGCACGTCCCCGGAAGGCCACTCATGACGACAACGACGCCCGACGACGCTTCGCCCGCCCCGCGCCGCGCGCCGATCCTCCGCTACGTGCGGCGGCACCCGTTCGCCATCGTGCTCTCGCTGGTCCTCCTGGGCACGGGGATCGGGTTCGGGACGCTCTGGGGCAACGCCCCCACGGAGCTCGCCGCGAGTCCGCTGACCACCTTCGGCGCCGGTGCGTGGTGGTCGCCGGTCACGGCCCTCCTCGTGCCGGACTCGGCGGTCGAGGCGCTGCTGACGATCGCCCTGATCCTCACCGTCATGGCCTATGCGGAGCGGAAGCTGGGCACGCTGCGCAGCGTGCTCGTGTTCCTGGGCACAGGGGTCGTGGGCATCCTGCTCGGCATCGGCGTCGAGTCCCTGCTCACCGACGGAGAGCTGCTCTGGGGGCTGTCGCTCGAGGCCGGGTTCGTCCTGGACCCGGCGATCGGCGTCTTCGGCGTCGTCATGGCCGGCAGCGCCTTCGCCCCCGTGCTCTTCCGGCGCCGGATCAGGATCATCGGCTTCGCGGTGATCCTGATGTTCGTCCTCTACGCGGGCGATGCCGACAGCCTCTACCGGCTCGTGTCGGCGATCCTCGGGGTCCTGATCGGCCTCGTCCTCGCCCGCGGGGCGGCGACGCGAGCCTGGCATCGCAGCTCCTATGCGGAGACGCGTACGATCGTCGCGGCCATGGTCGCCGTCACCGGCCTCGGTCCGCTCATCTCGCTCATCTCGGGGATGGCGAACGGCCCGTTGGCGCTGGTCGTCGCGGGCTTCTCCGGCGTGGACGCAGAGGACGTCTTCGCACGCTGCGACACGTCCGCGACGCTCAGCGACGCCTGCGTCACCGACATCGGCCGCGTGCTCACGGACGGTCCGGGACCGTTCCTGCTGAGCCTCATGCCGCTTCTGCTGAGCCTGATCGCGGCCTGGGGGCTGCGGCTCGGCCGCCGTGCCGCATGGCTGCTCGCCCTCGCGGTCAACGCGGTCGTCGCGGTCGTCACCGCGGTCGGGCTGGGCGCGGGAGAGCTGTTCGACGCCAGGGCCCGGGCGGATATCGGGCTGGAGTACGTGGTCTGGGCGGCCGTCGCCGTCCTCCTGCCGCTCGCCGTGATCGTGCTGCTGCTCGTCACCCGGCGGCGTTTCCGCGTGCGGGCGCCGCGGAGCGCCGCACTGCGGTTCGCGCTGGTCGTGGTCGGGGCGTTCGTCGTCCTGGCCGGGGGCTACGTCGCGCTGGTGCTGCTCGCTCCGGCAGACGTCCTGCTGCTGCCGGTCACGGCGGGCGACGTGCTGCTCGACGCGGTGCGCCGCTTCCTGCCGGCGGGGCTCCTGCAGCCGGTGCCCGCGCCGGTGGTGCCGACGGAGGGGATCGTCCTGTTCGCGCATCAGTGGATCGGCGTGGTGTTCTGGGTCGTCTTCGCGATCGGGACGCTCGTGCTGTACCGGGCCACGATCGTCCGGCGCGACGCCGCGGGGGAGGCCCGCTTCCGCGCCCTCCTGCGCGCGGGCGGCGGCGGGACGCTCGGCTTCATGGGCACCTGGCACGGCAACGACTACTGGTTCACCCCCGACGGCACCGGCGCGGTCGCGTACCGGGTGATCAACGGCATCGCGCTGACGATGTCCGATCCGGTCTGCGCCCGGGAGGACGAGGCGGCGACCGTCCGCGGCTTCGCGGACCACTGCGACAGCCAGGGGTGGACACCGGTCTTCTACAGCGCCCACGACCGGTATCTCCCCGTCTTCGAGGGACTCGGCTGGCAGACCATGTCGGTGGGCGAGGAGACGGTCGTCCCGCTCGCCGGCTTCGAGCTCACCGGCAAGCCGTGGGCGAAGGTCCGCCAGGCCTACAACAAGGGCCTGCGCGAGGGGATCACGACGCTGTGGTCGTCGTGGGCCGACCTGCCCGCGTCCGTCGCCGCCCAGATCAACGCGATCAGCGAGCAGTGGGTGTCGGAGAAGGAGCTTCCCGAGATGGGCTTCACCCTCGGCGGGATGGAGGAGCTGAAGGACCCGGACGTCGCCCTGTTCCTCGCCTTCGGGCCGGACGGCGGACTCCAGGCGATCACGAGCTGGCTGCCGAGCTGGACCGACGGGCGGGTGACCGGCTGGACCATCGACTTCATGCGCCGTGGCGACGTCTCGACCTCCGGGATCATGGAGTTCGTCATCGCCTCCGCCGCCTTCCGGATGAAGGAGGAGGGCGTGGAGGTGATGAGCCTGTCCGGCGCGCCGCTGGCCCAGAAGCCTCTCGCGCCGGGGGAGGAGGCCCCGCCGCCGACCGTCATGACGCGCCTGCTGGGCTGGCTGGCGACGGTGCTGGAGCCGGCCTACGGGTTCACCTCGCTGTTCCGGTTCAAGAGCAAGTTCAACCCGGAGTATCGCACCCTCCTCATGGCCTACCCGGATCCGGTGCAGCTGCCCGCGATCGGCCTCGCGATCGGGAACGCCTATCTGCCCGAGGTGTCGCCCAAGGAGTACTTGGCCCTCGCGAAGACGCTGAACCAGTAGGGCCCGCACGTTCCGAGAGCCCGGCCGGGAAAGGCGTCCGCGGCGGGAATGTGCGCGGGCGGGCGCAGGTTGCATGCGAAGGCAGGTGTATGCGCCTGCATGGAAACTACGGAAGGACACAGCCCCCATGCCCACCTACGACGTCGGCGTTCTCATCGGCAGCATCTCCTCGACCTCGATCAACCGCCGTCTCGCGAAGGCGCTCGTGAAGCTCGCTCCCCAGGCGGAGCTGAACCTGACCGAGATCCCCATCAAGGGGCTGCCGTTCTACTCGTCTGACCACGACACGGCCATCCCCGCCGAGGCCGCCGAGTTCAAGAAGCAGATCGAGGCGGCCGACGGCATCCTCCTCGTCACCCCCGAGTACAACCGGTCCGTGCCGGGGGTGCTGAAGAACGCGATCGACACCGCGAGCCGTCCGTGGGGGCAGAACAGCTTCGAGGGCAAGCCCTCCGCGGTCATCGGCACCTCGATCGGCGCGATCGGCACGGCCGTCGCCCAGCAGCACCTGCGCTCGATTCTGTCCTTCCTCGCCTCGCCGGAGCTCGCGCAGCCGGAGGCGTACCTGCACTCCACCGAAGGGCTCATCACCGACGACGGCGAGGTGACCGACGACTCGACCGCCGAGTTCCTCCTGTCGTGGCTCAAGGCCTTCCACACCCACATCGCGAAGACCCTCAGCCCCGCCCGCTGACGCGTTCGGCGCGGTGGCGGCGATCTCCCGAGCCGCCGCCACCGCGGTCGACGCCGGAGCCGAGACGGAGCGAGGCCCTCTGCGGGACGCTACGGCGCGGCGCAGAGACGGTAGGGGCCGGACTCGCGGAGGGTCGGTCCCGGGCAGGGGTCGAGGCTCAGGCGCGTCACGTGCTGCATGGCCGGCGCGTCGGCGAGCCCGACATGCGCGCCGGTGAGGACCACGGCCGGTACCGCCGCTCCCCAGGGAGCCGCGGCGAGCCAGCGGGCGTCGTTCTCCTCGACCCAGGCCGCCAGCGGAGCGACGGCGGCGCGCTGGGCGGACAGCGTCTCGACCGCCGACGGCGTCACCGCCTGCGCCGCATGCATCCCGCCCGCGAGGCCGAGCGGGAGCAGGATCGCCGCGCCGGCGAGCACCGCGGACGCGCGCCGGACCGCCTGTGCCGTGGCGTCCTCGCGTCGCCAGAGCTCTTGTGCGGCGCGCACCCCCGCGGCGGCCAGCACCGGCCCGAAGGCCAGGAGCCCCGCGGCAGGATGCCGGATCCACAGCGGCGAGCTCGACGCCTGTGCCCACCAGCCGAGGAAGGCGAGGAAGCCGACCGCTCCGGAGGCGATCAGCGCGATCGCCTCGCGGTCACGGCGCAGCGCGGGCGACAGCACGAGGGCGGCGACGACGACCGCGGCCGTGATCAGGCCCGCGGCGATCACCGTCCAGGCCGGGACGAACCAGGAGCCGGCGAAGGTCTCGAGCTTCTGCGGGATGGTCGGCGGCGCGAGGTGTCGCTGACCGCCGTCGAGGAGGAAGTCCCGCACGCTGCGCAGGTGGTCGCGGAACCCCTGCGGCCCGAGGGAGACGAAGGCGACCAGCTCGACCAGGACCGTCGGCACCGCTGCCGTCGCGAGCGGCAGGATCGCACGGCGCAGGGTGTGCAGCAGGCGGAGCCCGAGACGCTCGTGCGGGGTGAGCACGAACAGCCCGACCGCGAACGCCGGCAGGGCGAGGAGCGAGATGTACTTCGCCTGGAGGGCGAGGCCGAACAGCAGTCCCGCGAGCCAGGGGCGGCGGGAGAGGGCCACGAACGCCCACACGAGCAGGGCGGCGGCGGGGATCTCGCCGAGGAGATCGGCCGGCCCCTGCAGCGGCGACACCGAGAGCGCACCGTTGAAGGCGAGCGGCAGGGCGGCGGCGGCGAGACCGCCCCACCGGCCGGCCAGGCGCCGGCCGAGCACCCACAGCCCGCCGAGGAGCAGCGCCCAGTATGCGAGGGGGACCAGGCGCGCCCCGATCACCGGATCGATCCCCGTCGCGAGCATCCCCGCCACCGGGAGCAGGACGGCGGGCCCGGTGGAGATGCGGGCGTCGAACGGGATGAGGACCGAACCAGACAGGGTGCCGTCGCTCGTGTAGCCGAGCCCGGCGAGCAGATTGCGGGACACGGTGAGGTTGAAGGCCTCGTCTTCCCAGAAGCGGAGGACCGTGAGGCTGTGCCAGCAGACGAGGACGTTGGCCACGAGCAAGGCCGCGGCCAGCGTCCAGAAGGCGATCGTGGTGAGGCGTCGGCTCATGGCGTCCTCGTCGCGGATGCTCGGGCGGTGGTGGCGACGGCGCGCAGGGGAGCGCCGGGGCGGAGCGACCACGTCCAGGTCTCGCGGAGGGCGTCGCGGGCGAAGGCGCGCAGCCGCCGGGGCGGAAGGGCGATCCTCGACGCCCGGCCCCACATCGTGCCGGTGGCGGAGGAGCCGCGGCGGGGAATGCTGCGGACCCGCACGTAGCGGACGCGGTAGCCGGCACGCACCTCCGCGAGGGAGAAGTGCACGTGCGGCACGAGGGCGTCCTCGGGGACGGCCTCCACCAGCGCTCGGGCCACGGCGGGGCGATAGGCGCGCAAGGGGGTGTTCACGTCCGGGACGCCCCGTCCCGCCGCCGCGGCGACGAGCGCCCGCACGGCGGCGGTCAGCGCCCGCCGGAACCAGGGGTCGGTGCGCCCGCCGCGGACGCCGTGCACCACGTCGGCGCCGGTGCGGGCGAGGGCGAGGGCGACGGCCGCGAGGTCTTCGCCGAGGAACTGCCCGTCGCCGTCGACGTGGACGATCGCGTCCGGATCGAGGGCGAGACCGGCGCGGTACGCGGCCAGGGCGGTCGGGCCGTGGCCGCGATTGGCCGACTGGGTCTCCACCCGCACGCCGTCGAGGGCCGCGAGGACCCGCGCCGTGTCGTCCGTGGACCGGTCGTCGGCGACCACGACGGTCAGCTCCTCGGTCAGCGGGATCAGGGACTCGCGCAGCTCGTCGATGAAGCCGGCGATGCCCTCTGCTTCGTTGTAGGCCGGCATCACGACCACGAGGTGGGAAAAGCGCACGGGTTCCTCGGTCAGCGGGCGGCGAAGGCGGTGCACAGCGCACCGCCCCGGTAGTCTAGTCGAGTCATGGATCGTCGCTCTCGCTTGCGTCGGATCGCGGGGGTCGGCGGTCGGTTCCTCGTCGTCGGCGGCATCAGCACCCTCATCGAGATCGGCGCCTTCAACCTGTTCGTCTACGTCCTGGGGTGGGACGTGGTGGTCGCCAAGGTCGTCGCGTCGCTCGTCGCCCTGGTCAACGCCTATTTCGGCAATCGCGAGTGGGCGTTCCGGCATCGGGATCGACGGGGACGCACGGCCGAGATCCTGCTCTTCCTGGCCACGAACCTCGTCTGCACCGCCCTCGGCGCGGCGCTCGTCTGGGCGGGGGTCGAGGGGGCCGGCGCGCTGCTCGGCC
>Ga0164243_10008300_pt1 | contig 15347 bp, 13 predicted proteins | sample OricompcompostOP_FD_108781 | JGI IMG/M metagenome (GOLD analysis project Ga0164243, IMG submission 108781) | Organic Plus compost microbial communities from Emeryville, California, USA - Original compost - Organic plus compost (OP) | ecosystem: Engineered > Solid waste > Mixed feedstock >... | reverse complement strand
GGCCGGCGCCCCGGCGTCGGTGCCGGCTCCCGCTCCGGTGGTCGAGACCAAGCCCGAGCCGGCCCCGGCGCCGACCCCGGCCCCGGCGGCTCCCGTCGCCGGTCAGGTCGAGACCATCAAGGTCGAGACGGTCGCCGAGGCGTCCAGCGCCGCCGCGCGCCTGCTGGAGATCGCCACGCGCAACGCCGACGAGCTGGTCGAGGAGGCCAAGAACGAGGCCGACAAGATCGTCGGCCAGGCTCGCACCAAGGCCGAGCGTCTCGAGGCCGAGGCGAAGACCAAGGCCGACCGCATGGAGATGGACGCGCGCACCCGCGCGCAGCTGCTCGACTCCGAGACCGCCGAGCGCCGTACTCAGATGTTCGGGGCGCTCGAGCAGGAGCGCGACAAGCTCAGCGCCGACGTCGAGAGCCTGCGCGCCTTCGAGCGCGAGTACCGTGCCCGGCTGAAGAGCTACTTCACCGAGCAGCTCGCCTCCCTCAACGCGACCAGCGACACCGGTGCCGACGTCGTCGAGGCCAGCCCGGCCCCCAAGCGCCTGCGCTCCATCCTGGGCGACGAGGAGAGCTGAGGCTCAACTTCATCGACGACGGCGGCCGGCCCCTGCGCGGGGCCGGCCGCCGTCGGCGTTTCCGGGGCGGCGACGGCGCGTGGCGGATTGAGTAACCCTGCGGTAGCCACTAGCCTCCGTCCCACCTGACCGACTGTGACGACCGTCGCATCCCGGTCTGAGAGGACGGAGTCCCATGGCGCGCAGCAGCAGGAAATCGGTGATGAGCAGTGCCGCGGCCGCGGTCAAGCGCGTCATGTCGCCGCGGGGCTCCGACGGGGACGCCGGCACGAAGGCAGATGCCGCGAGGAGCACCGCGAAGCGGACAGCGAAGAAGACTGCGTCCAAGGCCGCGCCCGCGAAGAAGGCGGCGTCCAAGAAGGCTGCCGCCGCGAAGAAGGCCGTGGCCAAGAGCGCTGCCTCCTCGAAGAAGGCGGTCCCCGCGGAGAAGACGGCGTCCAAGAGCGCTGCGTCCAAGACGACGCCCGCGAAGAAGACGGCCTCGAAGGCGATGGCGAAGAAGCAGACCACCGGTGCCCCCACCGCGGCGCCCGCGAAGAAGGCGACCAAGGCCGCCGCGAAGAAGGCGACCAAGGCACCGGCCAAGAAGACGACCAAGGCACCCGCCACCAAGGCCGCGAGGAAGGCTGCTCCGGCCCGGTTGGCGGTGCGCCCGGAGGAGTCGGAGTGGACCCACGACGAGCTCCAGGAGGTCGTCACCGAGCTCACCGAGGACGCCGCGCGCCTGCGCGCGGAGATCACCGAGCACGAGCACGAGATCAGCGTGCTGATCCGAGACTCCGGTGACGGCGCGGGACACGATCAAGCCGATGTCGGCGCGTCCAGCTTCGAGCGCGACCACGAGCTCACCGTCTTCAACAACACGCGCGACATGCTCGTCCAGACCGAGCACGCTCTCGAGCGCATCGCCGACAACAGCTACGGCGTCTGCGAGTCCTGTGGCAATCCGATCGGCAAGATGAGGCTCATGGCGTTCCCGCGTGCCACACTGTGCCTGTCATGCAAGCAGCGCGAGGAGCGTCGCTGAGTCCCAGCGACCAGAGCCCCGGTCCCCGTCCGCATGCCCGTCGCACCAGCAGGCTGCTCTTCTGGGGCCTCGCCGTCGCGCTGGTCCTGGTCGACCAGGGCACCAAGCACCTCGCGCTGACCCGGCTGGACGAATACGAGACCAAGCCGATCCTCGGTGACCTCTTCGGGCTGCGCCTGGTCTACAACCCGGGCGCCGCGTTCAGCCTGGGCACCTCGCTGACCGAGCTGCTCACCGGTTTCGCCTGCCTGGCCGTCGTCGTCGTCACGGTGCTCTCCTTCCGAGTGTCCAGCCGCTTCTGGGCGGTCGGCCTGGGCTTCCTCATGGCCGGCATCTGCGGCAACCTCATCGACCGACTCTTCCGCGAGCCGGGGTTCTTCCGAGGCCACGTCGTCGACTTCCTCGCCCTGCCCGACTTCCCGGTCTTCAACATCGCCGACGTGTGCATCAACATCGCGGCGGGCGTGATCATCATCCAGGCGTTCCGCGGGATCAGACTCGACGGCAGCCGCGAGACCTCGGAGAAGTCCGATGACTGAGCAGCGCGTCGTGCTGATCCCCGAGGGCCTCGACGGCGAGCGCGTCGACGCGGCGATGGCGCGGATGTTCGGCCTCTCCCGCACCCGGTCGGCCGAGCTGATCGCCGCCGGGCACGTCGAGGTGGACGGCCGTGGCGTGGGCAAGAGCGACCGGGTCGCCGCCGGCGCCACCCTCGACGTCACCATCCCGCAGGAGCGCGACCCGCTCGCCGTCGTCCCGGAGGTCGTCGAGGGCATCAAGATCATTCACGACGACGACTCCATCGTCGTGATCGACAAGCCGGTCGGAGTCGCCGTGCACCCGAGCATGGGCTGGACCGGACCGACGGTGGTCGGCCATCTCGCCGGTGCCGGCTTCCGGATCGCCACGAGCGGCGCCCCGGAGCGTCAGGGCATCGTGCAGCGGCTCGATGTCGGCACCTCCGGCGTGATGGTGATCTGCAAGTCGGAGTACGCCTACTCGCGGCTCAAGAACGCCTTCCGCCAGCGCACGGTCGACAAGACCTACCACGCCCTCGTCCAGGGCCACCCCGACCCGCTGGAGGGCACCGTCGACGCCCCGATCGGCCGGCACCCGAAGTCCGACTGGAAGTTCGCCGTGATGGCCGACGGACGCCACAGCATCACGCACTACGAGACCTTGGAGGCGCATCGGTTCGCGAGCCTCCTGGAGATCCACCTGGAGACCGGTCGTACCCACCAGATCCGGGTGCACATGTCCGCGCTGAAGCATCCCTGTGTCGGCGACATGACCTACGGTGCCGATCCGGTGCTGGCCCGGCGCGTGGGCCTGGAGCGGCAGTGGCTGCACGCCGTACGCCTGGGCTTCGAGCATCCCGACACCGGTGACTACGTCACCTACGAGTCCGACTATCCCGACGACCTCCAGCGCGCCCTCGAGGTCATCCGCGAGGCGCACTGAGCGTGGATCTCTCGCTCCGGGCGGGCCGCGTCGACGACCTGCCGCGGGTGGCGGAGGTCATGATCGCCGCACGTCGGGCCGCGCACCCGGCGATGCCGCCGTTCGTGCACGCCGACGAGGAGGTACGTCGCTGGGTGGCCGGCTGGAGCCTCGGCGCGGCAGACCTGTGGGTGGCGGAGCTGGGGCAGGCCGTCGTCGGCTTCGCGCTCGCCACCCCCACCTGGCTCGACCACCTGTACGTCGACCCGCGCCATGCCGGCACCGGCGTCGGCTCGGCGCTGCTCACGCTCGTCCAGGCCGTCCGCCCCGCCGGCGTCGGACTGTGGGTCTTCGAGAGCAACCTGCCGGCGCGGCGCTTCTATGCGCGGCACGGCTTCGCCGAGATCCGGCGCACCGACGGGCGCGACAACGAGGAGGGCGAGCCCGACATCGAGATGCGGTGGCGGCCAGGCGCGGCGCCGGGCTCCGCGGGCTCGGCGTAGTCTCGGCGGGTATGGAGCCCTGGGGAGCCGTCCGCGACCAGTACCGTGACTTCGCCGCGCACGCGGCCGACTCCCCGTGCTTCGTCGACTGGAGCCTGCGGGTGGTCGACGACGAGGAGGTGCTGGCGTGGCTCGACGGACTCCCGGCGATGAAGCAGCAGCCCAACCTCGTCTTCGCTGCCGCTCGCTGGCACGGTGCCGAGGCGCCCGGGCCCTATGAGGGCTTTCGGGAGGTCCTCCTGCGCCGCGAGGAGGAGGTGCGCGAGACGATCCTGAGCCGGGCCACCCAGACCAACGAGGCAGGTCGGATGGCCACCCTGCTCCCGGCGCTGTCGAGGATCGAGGGCGAGGTGGCGCTGATCGAGGTCGGTGCGTCCGGTGGCCTGTGCCTCTATCCGGACAAGTGGGACTACGACTGGTCGCCGGTCGGCGTGCTCCGGGGCAGCGGTGGACCCGTGCTGGCCTCGCGACCGCTCGCGCCCTTCCCGGTGCCGCGGCGGCATCCGGACATCCGTTGGCGGGCGGGGGCCGACCTCAATCCGCTCGACGTCACCGACCCCGATGCGGCGGCGTGGCTGACCAACCTCGTCTGGCCCGAGCAGGACGACCGGCGGGCGCGGCTCGAGGCCGCGATCGCGGTCACGTGCGCGGAGCCGCCGGAGCTGCGTCGCGGTGACATGTTCGAGCTGCTGCCCGGCCTGCTGGCCGACGCCGGGCGACGGGGCATGCCGGTGGTGCAGCACAGCGCGGTGATCGCCTACCTCACCCCGCCGCGCCGAGCGGAGTTCGACGAGATGATGCGGGGACTCGTGGCCGACGGCTCCTGCCACTGGATCAGCAACGAGGCAGCCAACGTGCTGCCGGAGGTGACCGCCACCGCACCGACCCGCCGGGAGGGGCGCTTCGTGCTCGGCCTGGACGGCCGCGCGGTGGCGTGGACCCACGGCCACGGCCGCGACTTCGAGTGGTTCGGAGGCCGGTCGTGAGCGGGAGCCGTGGTGGCCGCACGAGCCTCGCGGAAGTGTCGGTGTGCCCTGACATGATGGCCGAGCCGACGACGTAGGCTTCCTTCTCACGAAGGCAGGTGTCCCTGCGTCGTGAGCGTCCGCCCGTCTCGACCCCCAGGAGTTGCTCACATCCATGGCCGCTGGCTCCGGTGACTCGTTCGTCCACCTGCACGTCCACACCGAATACTCGATGCTGGACGGCGCCTCGCTGCTCGACGGCCTCTTCTCCCGGGTGCGCGACCTCGGCATGACGTCGATCGCGATGACCGACCACGGCAACCTCCACGGCGCCTACGACTTCTGGTCGAAGGCGAAGAAATACGACGTCAAGCCGATCATCGGCATCGAGGCCTACCTGACACCCGGCACCCCGCGGGGCGAGCGTCGTCGGGTGCGGTGGGGGAAGGGTGACGTCGCCGAGGAGGGCGGCAACGACGTCGCCGGCGGCGGCGCCTACACCCACATGACGATGTGGGCGGAGAACACCGCCGGCATGCACAACCTCTTCCGGCTCTCCTCCCGCTCCAGCCTCGAGGGCTACTTCTACAAGCCCCGAATGGACAAGGAGATCCTTGCCGAGCACAGCTCGGGCCTGATGGTCTCCACCGGCTGCCCCAGTGGCGCCATCCAGACCCGGCTGCGGCTGGGGCAATACGACGAGGCCGTGCGCGAGGCCGGGGAACTGCAGGACATCTTCGGCAAGGAGAACGTGTTCCTGGAGCTGATGGACCACGGCATCGACATCGAGAAGCGGGTCCGCGACGACCTGCTGCGCCTGGGGCGGGAGATGGGCATCCCGCCGATCGCCACCAACGACTCCCACTACAACAACCCCGAAGACGCCGACGCCCACGACGCGCTCATCTGCGTGGCGTCCGGCAAGCGGCTCGCCGACCCCAACCGGCTGAAGTTCGACGGCGGCGGTTACTACATCAAGTCCGCGGCAGAGATGCGCGAGCTCTGGGCCGACCGCTTCGGCATGCCCGAGGCCTGCGCCAACACCCTGCTGATCGCCGAGCGCTGCCACGTGGAGTTCACCGAGTCGACCGGTGGCTACATGGCCCGGGCCGACATCCCGGCCGGGGAGACCGAGGAGTCTTGGTTCGTCAAGGAGGTCTGGCGCGGCATCGAGGCGCGCTACCCGGGGGAGCGACTCACCCAGGAGGTGCGCGACCGGGTCGAGATGGAGCTGGCGGTCATCTCGCAGAAGGGCTACTGCGGCTATTACCTGGTGGTTGCCGACTTCATCAACTGGTCCAAGGACAACGGGATCCGCGTCGGCCCGGGCCGAGGCTCCGGTGCCGGCTCGATCGCCGCCTACGCGCTGCGCATCACCGACCTGTGTCCCCTGGAGCACGGTCTCTTCTTCGAGCGGTTCCTCAACCCCGAGCGCCCCTCGATGCCCGACTTCGACATCGACTTCGACGACGCCCGTCGTGGTGAGGTCATCCAATACGTCACGGAGAAGTACGGCGCCGAGCGGGTCGCGCAGATCGCCACCTTCGGCCGGCTCAAGGCCAAGGCCGCGATCAAGGACGCCGCGCGCGTGCTCGACCATGGCTTCGCGATCGGCGACCGGATCACCAAGGCCCTCCCGGCCGACGTGATGGGCAAGGGGGTCGCGCTCAAGGACCTCTTCAACCAGGAGCACAAGCGCTACGGCGAGGGCGGCGAGTTCCGGGCGCTCTACGAACAGGACCCCGAGGTCCGCAAGATCTACGAGACCGCGGTCGGCCTCGAGGGCCAGATCCGCAACTGGGGCGTCCACGCCGCCGGCGTGATCATGTCGAGCGAGCCGCTGATCGACATCGTGCCGATCATGTCCCGGCCGCAAGACGGCGCGGTCATCACCCAGTTCGACTACCCGATGTGCGAGTCGCTCGGGCTGGTCAAGATGGACTTCCTGGGCCTCTCGAACCTGCGCATCCTCGAAGACGCGCTGGCCAACATCAAGGCCAACCGCGATCTCGACGTGGTGCTCGAGGAGTTGCCCTTCGACGACCGGGCCACCTACGAGCTGATGGGCCGGGGCGACACGCTGGGCGTGTTCCAGCTCGATGGCGCTGGGATGCGGGCCCTGCTGCGGTCGATGCAGCCCGACCAGTTCGCCGACATCACCGCGGTGAGCGCGCTCTACCGACCGGGCCCGATGGGTGCCGACTCCCACAACAAGTACGCGCGCCGCAAGAACGGCCGCGAGGCGATCGAGCCGATCCATCCGGCGCTGGCCGAGGCGCTGGAGCCGGTCCTGGGGGAGACCTACGGTCTCATCGTCTACCAGGAGCAGGTGATGGCGATCGCCCAGGTGCTGGCCGGCTTCACCCTGGGTGCCGCCGACAACCTGCGCCGCGCCATGGGCAAGAAGAAGAAGGAGGAGCTCGACAAGCAGTACGCCGGCTTCCAGGCCGGCATGCTCGAGCGTGGCTACCCTCAGGACGCCATCGACACCCTGTGGGAGATCCTCCTCCCGTTCTCCGACTACGCCTTCAACAAGTCGCACTCCGCGGCCTACGGCGTCATCACCTACTGGACCGCCTACCTCAAGGCCAACTACCCGACCGAATACATGGCCGCCCTGCTGACGTCCGTCAAGGACGACAAGGACAAGATGGCCATCTACCTCAACGAGTGTCGGCGGATGAAGATCCAGGTGCTGCCGCCCGATGTCAACGAGTCGGCGGCGAACTTCACCCCGGTGGGCCGCGACATCCGCTTCGGGCTCACGGCCATCCGCAACGTGGGCCACAACGTGGTCGACGGCATCATCGCCGGGCGGGCCGAGGGCCGCTATGCCGACTTCAACGACTTCATGAGCAAGGTGCCGGCGCAGGTCTGCAACAAGCGGGTCATCGAGTCCCTGATCATGGCCGGCGCCTTCGACGAGATGAAGCACCGACGCCGCGCGCTGCTGGCCATCCACGAGCCGGCGGTCGACCAATACGTCGACATCAAGAAGAACGAGGCGATCGGTCAGGATTCGCTCTTCGGCGGGCTCTCGGAGGAAGACTCCGGGTTCGGCGTCTCGGTGGCGATCCCCGACATCGAGGAGTGGGACAAGATGACCCTCCTCAGCAACGAGCGCAACATGCTCGGTCTCTACGTCTCCGACCACCCGCTGCTCGGACTGGAGCATGTGCTCTCCCAGGGCACCGACTGCACCATCGGCCAGCTGATGCTCGACGAGGACCGTCCGCACGGCAGCATGATCACCGTCAGCGGGCTGATCACCAGCGTGCAGCGCAAGATCACCAAGCGCGGGGACGCCTGGGCGACCGTCACCCTCGAAGACCTCGACGGTGCGATCGAGGTGCTGTTCTTCCCCAGCGCCTACCAGCTGGCGGGGCCGCATCTCGCCGAAGACTCGATCGTCCGGGTCAAGGGCACGCTCTCGCGCGACAAGGACCAGCCCGAGCTGAGGGGCCAGGAGGTGTCGCTGCCCGACCTCAACGAGGGACCGTCGGGGCCGGTCGTGATCAGCCTGCCCTCGACCCGGTGCACGCCCCCGGTGGTCGAGTCCCTCAAGGACGTGCTGTCGACCCACCCGGGCATGTCGGAGGTGCAGCTGAAGCTGATGACCCGCAATGCCACCACCGTGCTGCGCCTCGACGACCGGCTCCGAGTGACCCCGACCCCGGCGCTCTTCGCCGATCTCAAGCAGCTGCTGGGGCCCGGATGCCTGCAGTGAGCGACCGGCAGCCACCTCGGTCGGCCGGGAGAGCCCGCCTGCTCCGGCAGGCGCTGGCGACCCTCGCCTGCTTCCTCGCCGCCGGTGCCGTGGCGGCCGTGCTCTGGTTCTGGTGGTGGTCCCCGGCGCCGGAGACCCACAGCTACCTGCTCGACGGCGGCCGGCCCGTCTTCGAGCCGGACGAGCAGTTCCGCAGCACCGGCCTCTATCTGGCCGTCGCCGTGCCGCTCGGGCTGGTGTTGGGCGCCGTCTTCATGTGGATCCACGACCACGACGAGCTCTGGACCCTCGGCATCGTCGTCGTCTCGGCGCTGCTCGCCGGCCTTGTGATGGCGGGCGTGGGCACGCTGATCGGTCCCCCCGAGCCCTCGGCCATCGATCTCCAGGCCGACTACCCCGACGGGCTGCCCACGGTGGAGGCGGCGTTGAGCGCCGCCCCGGTCGCCTGGTTCCTCGGCTTCCCCGGCGGTGCCCTCGTGGGCTGCGTCCTGGTGCTGGTCGGCTTCCCCGGTGATGCCGCCGTACGTCGCCACGACCCCGCCGCCGTCGACGTCCCGGCCCCGCCTCGCACCCCCTCCTCCGACCACCGACCGCGGGAGTAGCCGATGGGGGCTGCCGCGGGTACGGCGCTCAGCGAGCGATGGCGGCGTACCTGCCGCGGGTGGCGGCGATGAGGTCGTCGGGCGCGATCCCGATGTCGAGGCCGCGGCGGCCGCCGGAGACGTAGATGACCTCGTGCAGGATGGCGGTCTCGTCCAGCACCGTCGGGTGGCTGCGCTTCTGCCCGAGCGGGGAGATCCCGCCGATGATGTAGCCGGTGGCGCGCTGGGCGGCGGCCGGGTCGGCCATGGCCGCCCGCGAGCCGCCGACGGCGCGTGCCAGCGCCTTGAGGTCGAGCTGGCCGGTAACGGGGACGATGCCCACCACCAGTGATCCGTCCACGTCGGCGAGCAGGGTCTTGAAGACCGACTCCGCATCGACGCCGAGCGCGGCGGCGGCCTCGAGGCCGTAGTTCGTGACGCGTGGGTCGTGGTCGTACGCATGCAGGGTGTGGGAGATCCCGGCCCGGGTCAGGGCGAGCACTGCCGGGGTCCCGGCCGGGGGCTTGCGAGCCATCAGTTCGGACTCCACGTGTTGCGCCCGATGCCGACGGCAGGCAGCGACGGCAGCACCGCCATGGCGCGGATCTCCTGCTCCATCAGCTCGACCGCCAGCGCCAGGCGCAGGGCGACGTCGGGCTCCTCGAGCAGGGCCTGACGCTCGGCAAGGGTCAACATGCTCGCCGCCGAGATGCTCCACGCGAGCATCGTCGGGTCCTGCGGCAGGTCGCCGGCCAGGAGCTCCTCGCCGCTGACCTCGGAGAGCGCGTGCCGATAGGTGTCGAAGGTGCTTCGCGCCCGTGGCGCGAGCTGGAGGGCCTGCGGCGGCACCGGATCGTCGAGCAGCTCGACCTCGCCTGCGGGGAAGTCGCCGCTGTGGTCGAGCCGGTCCAGCCGCATCCGTGCCCGCCCGACCGCCTGCACGTCGTAGCTGCCGTCGGGGTTCGGCTCCGCGTCCGTGAGCTGGAGGAGGCAGCCCACGCGGAACCAGGCCTGCGCCGGTGCCCCGACCTCGTGCCCGCTGCGGATCGCCACGGTGCCGAAGAGCCGCTGTGCCGGGTCGGTGACGGTCTGGAGGTGAGCGAGCATCGCCAGGTAGCGCTCCTCGAAGATCCGCAGCGGGACGACCTGCCCCGGCATCACCACCGTGTTGAGGGGGAAAATCGGGATCGTCACGCTCACGACAGCACCCTACGGCGCGCGGCTGCCGGGGGCCTCGCCCGGCACCGGGCAGGATGGCGGCATGCAACGCGTGAGCCGGCAGGTGGTGGAGGTCGCGGTCGTCGTCTGGCTGCTGATCGACCTCCAGCGCGTCTGGGCGCCCTCCCTGATCACCATCGTCGGCCGGGCCGCCAGCACCCCGCCGGAGCTGATGGGCCTCTTCGCCCTCGCGGTGGTGGCCAGCCCGGCCCTCCTCCTCGCCACCGTACGCCGGAGCTCGCCTCGTCGGCGGGGCGTTGCCGCGACCCGATGCCTCGCCGGTGCGCTGCTGGCCCGCGTGGTGGTGCAGCTGGCGGAGGGGGACCGACTCCAGCTGTGGGCGGCCAGCGCCGGGGTGGTGCTCGCGCTGGCCGCGCTGTGCCTGGCCACCCGCCGCGGGTCGCGCGACCTGCTCGTGGGCGTGCTCGCCGGGTTGGCGCTCGCCACGGTGACGCACGCGGCCCTCGGCACGTGGGCGGCGGTGTGGCGCGACGACGGCTGGTCGTGGGTGCTGCTCGGCCTGCAGGTCGCGGCGGTCTGTGGCTTGATCGCGACCGGCAGGCTCGACGCCAGAAGGGTCAGCGAGCCGGCGGAGTCCGATGCTCCCGCCACCTCGGCGCTGCTCGCATTCTGGCTGTTGCCGGCCCTGCTCCTGGCCGGCATCGCGCTGGCCAACGTAGGCCGTGCCACGGCCGCGGGAGGTGCGCTCGGTGCCGCTGTGGTCGCTGCCGGCACCGTGCTCGCTGCGGGCGTCGTGCTGGTGGGTCCACGGCTGCGGGTGTGGACGGATGTCGTGGCCGCCGTCGTCCTCGTGGCCACCACCTGGGCCGTTCTCGACGCGCCCGACCTTCCCGGCCTCGGCTCGGTCGACGGTGTCGCGCCGGTCGCTGCCGCGACACTCGGGGTGATCGCACTGGCCGTCGTACTCCTGCGCCTGCCCGCTGGCGGCACGCCTCGACGTGACCCGATGTGGGCGGTCTGGGGCGGGGGACTGGTCTGGGTCGGGGTGCTCTTCGGCTACTACGCCGGCTATGACCTGGGCTATCGCGCCGACTGGCTGATCGTGGTGCTGGCGGCGGCGCTGGGTGTCGCGGCGGTGGGGCAGGCATGGCGGGCTCGGCGCGCAGAAGCAGCGGCAGTGACGGGGACGCGGGCGGGTTGGGTGGTGACCGCGCTGGCCGCGGTCGTCGCGCTCGTCGTCGCCTGGGCCGGGCCCGTCGCGACGGTGCGTCCGGTCGCCGACCACGACGTCGCCCGCGAGGCAGGTCTGACGGTGATGGCCTGGAACCTGCGCATGGGCTACGGCATCGACGGCCGGTTCCGGGTCGAGGAGGTGGCCGAGCTCGTCGCCGCCGAGGCGCCCGACGTGGTGCTGCTGAGCGAGATCGACCGTGGCTGGCTGCTCAACGGAGGCCAGGACCAGCTGTCGGTCCTGGCCCGCCTGCTCGACATGGACGCTCACTTCGGTCCGGCGGCCGACCCGGTGTGGGGCGACGCGATCCTCACCCGCCTGCCGGTGCGCGACGTGGTGGCGCGGCCGCTGCCCGATTTCGGCGCCGTCACGGGCGCCCAGGTGATGGCGGCGACGGTGATCAAGGACGGCCAGGAGTACGACGTGCTCTCCACCCACCTGCAGCCCGCCGACCACGGTCCGGGCCAAGGGTCGCTGTTGCAGGCGCGCAGGATCGCCGCCTTCGCCGAGGCTCGGCGGCGCGACGGCCGGCCGCTGGTGCTCGGCGGCGACTTCAACGTCGTCCCCGGATCGGAGAGCTTTCTGACCCTGCTGGACGCCGGGCTCGACGACGGGCTGGCCGGCTCCCGCCCGCTCTTCACGAGCCCGGCCGACGGCCCCGAGCAGCAGATCGACCATCTCTTCGTCTCCCGGGGAACCTGGGTCTCCGCCGCGTGGGCGGTGCGCACGGAGCTGTCGGACCACTTCCCGGTGCTCGTCACCATCGCCGCACCCGGCCTGGTCTGAGGAGTGTGGTGTGATCGGACTTGGCCTGTGCGTCCTTTGGCCAGCGCTGAGGACACCGGAGTATCCTTGGCACTAGGACCGACTGAGTGCCAGACAGGGCGAGGAGGAGCGATGGTTGTCGAGGACCGGCGGCTGGCAGTGCTCCGCGCCATCGTCGAGGACTACGTGGCCACGGAGGAGCCGGTGGGCTCCAAGGCACTGGTCGAGCGACACCAGCTCGGCGTCTCCCCGGCCACGGTCCGCAACGACATGGCGGCGCTGGAGGACGAGGGCTTCATCACCCAGCCGCACACCAGTGCCGGCCGGGTGCCCACCGACAAGGGCTACCGCCTCTTCGTCGACCGCCTGACGCAGGTCAAGCCGATGTCGGGCGCCGAGCGGCGCGCCATCGCGTCGTTCCTCGACGGCGCGGTCGACGTCGACGACGTGGTGCAGCGGAGCGTGCGGCTGCTCTCTCAGCTCACCCGCCAGGTCGCCGTGATGCAGTACCCCACCCTCAGCAGCAGCACCGTGCGCCATGTGGAGCTGGTATCGCTGACGCCGACTCGGCTCCTGGCCGTCCTCATCCTCAGCACCGGGCGGGTGGAGCAGCGCCTGGTCGAGCTCGACGGTGAGCTCGCAGACGACGACCTGGCCGAACTGCGAACCACGCTCAACTCCACGGTCTCGGGGGTGCTGATCGCCGACGCCGTCACCGCCCTGGGCGGGTACGACGCGGGCCTGCGTCCCGAGCTCGCACCGGCCGGGCGCCAGGTCGCGGCCGTGGTGCGGGAGGCGATGTCCGACCACCGCTCCGACGAACGGGTGGCGGTGAGCGGCGCGGCCAACCTGAGCCGCTTCGGTGAGTTCGACACCACCATCCGCCCTCTCCTGGAGGCGCTCGAGGAGCACGTGGTGCTGCTCAAACTGATCGGGGAGACCGGCAGCGACGGTCTCGTCACGGTGCGCATCGGCCACGAGGGCCCGGTGCGGAGCCTGGCCACCACTAGCGTCGTGGCCGCTGGCTACGGCCCGGGAGAGCAGGCCGTCGCCTCGCTGGGGATCGTCGGTCCGACTCGTATGGACTACCCGGCGACCATGGCCAGCGTGCGGGCCGTGGCGCGCTACGTCTCCCGCATTCTCGACGAGGCCTGACCACCGGTCGGGCACACCCAAGGAACACAGAAGGACAGATGAGCCAGGACCTCTACGAGCTCCTCGGGGTCTCCCGGGATGCCGACGCCGACACCATCAAGAAGGCCTATCGCCGGCTCGCGCGTCAACTCCACCCCGACGTCAACCCCGACCCGGCGACGCAGGAGAAGTTCAAGGAGGTCAGCCACGCCTACGAAGTGCTGAGCGACCCCGACAAGCGTGCCGCCTACGACCGTGGCGGCGACCCGTTCGGTGGCATGGGGGGCGGCTTCGGCCAGGGCGCCGGCTTCTCCTTCACCGACATCATGGACGCCTTCTTCGGTGGCGCCGCCGGACAGGCCCAGGGGCGCGGCCCGCGGTCCCGGGTGCGCCGGGGTCAAGACGCCCTCATCCGTCTCGAGATCGAGCTCGCCGAGGCAGCCTTCGGGGTCACCCACGAGCTGAAGGTCGACACGGCAGTGCTCTGCGAGACCTGCCAGGGCGGCGGCGCCGCCCCGGGGTCGGAGCCCATCACGTGTGCGACCTGTCACGGCGCCGGTGAGGTGGCTCAGGTGCAGCGCTCCTTCCTCGGCGAGATCCGCACACTGCGCCCGTGTGCGGCCTGCCGTGGCTTCGGCACCGTCATACCCGACCCGTGCCGCGACTGCTCCGGCGACGGCCGGGTGCGCTCGCGCCGTACGATCACCGTCAAGATCCCCGCCGGCGTCGACACCGGCACCCGGGTCCAGTTGTCCGGCCAGGGCGAGGTCGGTCCGGGCGGTGGCCCCGCCGGTGACCTGTTCGTCGAGATCCAGGTCGCCCCGCACCCCACATTCAAGCGGCGCGGAAACGACCTGCTGTGCACCGTCACGGTGCCGATGACGGCGGCGGCGCTCGGCACCCAGTTGACCCTGCCTACCCTCGAGGCCGACATCGCCGGCGACGACAGCGAGGTGGAGACCTCCATCACGCTCGACATCCGCCCCGGCACCCAGTCCGGCAGCGAGCAGACCCTTCGCGCCCGCGGCGTGCCCGGGCTGCGGTCCGGGGGGCGGGGCGACCTGGTCGTGACCGTCGTCGTCGAGACCCCCACGAAGCTCGACGAGCGGCAGACCGAGCTGCTCCGCGAGCTCGCCGCGCTTCGCGACGAGGAGTCGCCCGAGGCCGCGGTGGGCGGCCACCAGAGGTCCGTCTTCGGTCGCCTGCGCGACGCATTCAACCCGCACTGACGCCGTGACCGCTCACGTGCACTGGGTGCCCGACCTCGACGGCGCCGTCGCCGGCTCGCTCGTCGAGGTGACCGGCGACGAGGCCCACCATGCGGTGGCCGTACGCCGTCTGCGCACCGGTGAGCAGGTCGTGCTGACCGATGGGAGCGGCACCTCGCTCACCGGCGCGGTGGCCGAGGTTGCCAAGCGTCGCTTCACCGTGCTGGTCGCCGAGCGCCGGGTCGAGGCGCGACCGGTGCCGCGGATCGTGGTGGTGCAGGCGCTGCCCAAGGGCGATCGAGGCGAGTTGGCCGTGGAGATGCTCACCGAGCTGGGCGTCGACACCATCGTGCCGTGGGCGGCGTCGCGCTGCGTGGCGGTCTGGCGTGGTGAGCGCGCAGAACGGTCGCGTGCCAAGTGGGCCGCGACCGCCCGCGAGGCGGCCAAGCAGGCGCGGCGCAGCTGGTTCCCCGAGGTGACCGCGCTGGTGTCGACCGACGACGTGGTCGGACTGATCTCCTCCGCTGCCCAAGCCTTCGTGCTTCACGAGGAGGCGTGGGCGACGCTCGCCGGAGTGGCCCCCGACCCGGTCGGCCCCATCCTGCTCGTGGTGGGGCCCGAGGGTGGGGTGAGCCCCGAGGAGGTGGAGGCGTTCGCGCAGGCCGGAGCCCCCGCCGTACGCCTGGGCACCGAGGTGCTGCGCACCTCCACCGCGGGGGTCGCAGCCGTGGCGGCGCTGCTGGCCAGGTCGCGGCGCTGGTCCTGAGTCGGTCTCGGCCAGGCACATCTGGGGGTCGTGTCGGGGGAGTCCCTGACGCCATGAGCGGGCGAGGTGCGAGAGGGTGGACCCCATGAGCGAATGCACGGACGGCGTGGAGCCGACCACCCAGGTGCCGGACGGACCTCCTGCCGGGGCCCTTCTGCGCGGCCCGGGGCCCGGAGGCACGACGCCCCCCAGGAGGCCGTTGTCCGCCCAGCTCCTCAAGCGGCAGGTGCTCGGGATGGTCCGTCGCGGC
>Ga0164243_10008299_pt1 | contig 15347 bp, 9 predicted proteins | sample OricompcompostOP_FD_108781 | JGI IMG/M metagenome (GOLD analysis project Ga0164243, IMG submission 108781) | Organic Plus compost microbial communities from Emeryville, California, USA - Original compost - Organic plus compost (OP) | ecosystem: Engineered > Solid waste > Mixed feedstock >... | reverse complement strand
CGCAAGAGCGTGATGACCGGTAGCGGCCTGCCTGGTAAACTGGCTGACTGCTCCGATAATGATCCTGAAAAATGTGAACTGTACCTGGTAGAGGGTGACTCCGCAGGCGGTACGGCCAAACAGGGTCGTAACCGTACTTTCCAGGCCATCCTCCCGCTCAGGGGTAAAATCCTGAACGTGGAAAAAGCCATGGAACACAAAATCTACGAAAACGAAGAGATCAAAAACATCTTCACGGCGCTGGGGGTAACCATCGGTACGGAAGAAGATGATAAAGCCCTCAACCTTTCCAAACTGCGCTACCACAAGCTCATCATCATGACGGATGCCGACGTGGATGGTAGCCACATCGCTACCCTGATCCTCACCTTCGTATTCCGTTACATGAAAGCGATGGTAGAACAGGGCTATGTGTACATTGCGCAACCGCCACTGTACCTCGTGAAGAAAGGTAAGGAGCAGGAATACTGCTGGACAGAGGAACAACGCAAAGCCGCCATCGCCCGTATTGCCGGCAATGGCCGTGAGGACAGCGTGACCGTTCAGCGATATAAAGGTTTGGGTGAGATGAACGCAGAACAGCTGTGGGATACCACCATGAACCCTGAAAACCGTACGCTGAAGCAGGTGACCATCGAAAGCGCAGCCGAAGCGGACCGCGTATTCAGCATGCTGATGGGCGACGAGGTGCCTCCGCGCCGCGAATTCATCGAATCGCACGCGAAGTATGCGAAAATTGATGCGTAAGCTTTTAACAAGAGATACAAAAAAGCCGGTAGCCATGCGCTACCGGCTTTTTTAATGTAATCCTGCGTAATCAGCTTTCCCGCGTGATCACATAGTTCGCTAAAAACTGGTAGGCGAATACGCCCAGCAGCATAACGGTCATGAATGTATTAAAAGGATCCCCATCATACCAGGCTTCCGCCACGCCGCAAACGCCCAACACGCCAACGGCTACGGTGTAGACCAGGAATATTTTTCTCCACTTCGGACTGTCGGACGCATATAAGCTGGACAGCGGCAGCAGCAACACGCCGGCGGCAATCGCCAGGGCCAGCAGCGCTGCAATGGAAGTAAGCCAGAAGCCGCCGGCAGCCAATAAACCCACCAGCATGAAAATACCCACCAGCGTAGATACTTTCGTTTGCTCCGGCGTCAGCGCATAACGGCCATAAGGGTTCAGCCGCAGGAAGAGGTTACTCACCGGGCCGATCAGCCAGGTGGAAATCGCCGCGAGCGCCAGCACCACGTACAGCGGGAAAAATACGGTGCTGGCTATACGGGAAAGTACAAAGATCCCGATGATTACCGCCCATTGCACACCGGCCTTTTGCCGGCTCATAAAGAAGGCATATTTCAGGAACATGCGGTACAACCAGTAGCGGGCCTGCATGGCCTGCACCATCCCGCTTTTGGCCCATTGCTGATTAGGGTCCAGCTTCAGGGATTCCCGGAAGTGTTCCAGGGCCTGCTTGTGATCGCCGGCCTGCAGCCACTTCCAGCCGATGTTCGCATGGGTGTAGGCATTCTCCGGGTTATGTTCCAATGCTTCATGGAGATTGGAAAATGCTTCTTCCTTTTTGCCGAGGTTGAAGAGGGCATTGGAGCGGAGGTTCAGACAGGCTTCGTTTTCCGGGTCGATGGCCAGGCCTTCTTCGGCCTTTTCCAGGGCCTGGCTGTATTCTTTTTTAAACAGCAGTATCTGGCTCCACAACGCGAAGTAAGCCGCGTCGTGGGGGTTGATGGCTACCGCCTCGCTGACAGCGTTGATAGCCGCACTGTATTGATTTTTGTGAAACGCAATATTGGCGCGCAGGTAAAAGAAACGATCATCGGCCGGAGCCAGGCTCAATGCATTGCTGATGATATGTTCCGCCTCTTCCGTGTTTTGCAGGTTGAGGTAGCAAAGCGCCAGCAGATACAATCCGTCGATATCGTTGGCATAAGTGCTGAGATGCTGCCGCAGGGCGGTTACCGCATCTTTATAACGGCCTTGTTGTAACAACAGATGAGCGCGTTGAATCAAAAAAGCCATAATTTATTTCTTAATATCCAGGTATTTCAACACCTCATCATACAGGCCTGCCTCGTTGGAGTACAGGGCGTAGTTACGGGCGGTATTAAACCACTCACGGGTAGTGGCGCGATGTAATTTGGAAGCCTTCAGCAGGTCCTTTTGCGTAATAGGCTGCGGGATGCCTTTTTGCAGCGCTTCCATGAGTTTATCCTCGATGGCCAGGTCCACGATCGCCTTGAGATCGGCGCCGGAGTAGCCGGCCGTCGCTTTGGCGATGGCGCGGTAGTCGATTCCATCCACCGGTTTGTTGCGCAGCTGAATTTTCAGGATTTCCTCGCGGCCTTCCTGGTCCGGCGGCGCTACGAATATGATCCTGTCGAAACGGCCGGGGCGGCGGAATGCCGGGTCCAGGCTCCATGGCGCGTTGGTAGCGCCGATGATCAATACGTTTTCATTATTGGCGGCGATGCCGTCCATCTCGGAGAGGAACTGGTTGATCAGGTGACTGGCCCCGCTGTTGCGCATGGACGTGCGGTTGGCGCCAAGGGCGTCCACCTCGTCGAAAAAGAGGACGCAGGGCTTTGATTCGCGCGCCAGCTCAAACAGGCTGTGGAGGTTCTTTTCGCTGTTGCCGATCCACATGTCCAGCACATCATGAATGCCCACGTTGATGAACTCCGCCTGTATCTGCCCCGCCGTAGCCCTGGCGAGGTAGGTTTTGCCACAGCCCGGAGGGCCGTAGAGCAGGATGCCGCCGCCGGCTTTTTTGCCGTAGGCTTTATATAAGTCGGGGAACTGCAGGGGCTTGATGATCTTCAGGTCTATCTCCTGCTTCTCCCGCTCCATGCCGCCTACATCATTGAAATTGATTTCCGGTTTTTCCAGCGTAAATATCTTCTCTGCATCTTCCCCGTCTTCATCGGAGGAAGGGTTATATTGTTGTTGAGGCGCTCTGAAATAGCCGTCCAGCGCTTCGTCCCGGAAGCCGGGATTGAGTTGCAGCAGGTGCTGGTACACGTCCCTTGCGCTTTCCATACTGTTCTCTTTCACGAGGATGCGGCAGTGGAGGAGGAGCGCGTCAAAATTATCCGGGTCCTGGTGTTCCAGTTGCTCAAGTACCACGATGGCTACGGAATATTTCTGCTGGTGATAAAAGGTACGGGCCAGTCCCAGCTGGGCAGCGATATTGTCATGCGATAATTCCAATACCTTTCTGTATTGTTCTTCTGCCTGCTGGTACTGAAAATCCTGTAGCAGCACCTGGGCCAGGTGAAGGCGCAGGGGTACGTTTTCCGGGGAAAACTGCACGGCTTCCTGTAATTGTTTAATCACTTCCGATGACATAATGCGCTTTGTTAAAATGATGGCGTAAGATCGTAATTATAGGGATTTGCTATGACAAAAATAATGTTAAATGTCTTGTTTGCATACTGCCTTTCAGCAGCGGTAGGGTAATACGGCACAGAGCCTCCGGGACCGGTGGCTTTGACCGGGACCTCACTCCCCGCGGCCTTGATTTATCCCCCCACCCCCAAATATTCTTATAGAAAATTTATATAATTTATAAAAATCTGCATATATTGCGAATGTATTTTATCCCTATGCCACGAAGCTAACCGGCAACCTATGTCGATTTAAAAAGATTGCTGGCCTACTGGATATACAGGGGCCAGCAGTTTATGTATCCTATGAATTGACGCCACTTGATGACGGCGGTTTCTCCGTGCATATAACCACTCAAAAACTGCATTATGCGCCTTAAATTATGGTTTGCAGCCCTGTTTGCTGCCATTACCGTTTTATCCTCCTGCGAAACCAAGAAGGACACCACACCGGCCAGCACGCTGGTTTTCACACTGGACGGGCAAACATATCATTCCTCTCAGACGGATGCGCTGCTGGAAGTTGACAGCACCACCGGGGAGCAATTATTATCCATCAACGGGGTAACCAACAACCTGTCCCACCATATGGAACTGGTGATCGGCTTCCCTGAAAACATAGTACAGCCGGGCGTTTACGAGGCATCCGTGACCATGGTCCTGTCGGACATACAGGCCAACAAGGTAACGCATTACAGCATGGGCCGCGGTTTGAAAGTGAATTTAACTAGCATCAATAGTAAACATGCCGAGGGAACCTTCTCCGGCACTTTAACCAATGGTGAAATTGAAAAACCTTTAACGGACGGGACTTTTATAGTCAATATTAAGTAAATCATCGTTTTAAGATCTTCACCGGCCCTGCCTTTATTAGCGGGGCCTTTTGCTGTTGGGAAATTTAACATTCACTTTACGATCCCGGTCCTAAACTGGTGTTCGTTTAACGGTTTTAACGGCTCACATTGCTAAAACGGGTTAATACCCGGCAGGTCTTAACAATTCCGTAATATTCTCTTAACATTCTGGTTGCTTTGGGTTCACACCTTTGCGCTGTAAATACAGACAGCAACTTTTATGAAATCGTTTATTGCGTTTTTAGCTAGCGTCATTGTATTATTCAGTATGAATACGATGGCCCAGGTAACCACCTCCTCTATTACCGGTAAGGTAGCCGATCCCAAAGGGGGCGCTATTCCCGGAGCAACGGTAGTCATCCTCAACGTGTCTACAGGCATCAAAAGTGGTACTCAAACCAATGCCGATGGTCGTTATATTATTAACAACCTGAATCCCGGCGGTCCTTATACTATTACCGTTTCCTTTATTGGCTATAAATCAGAGGTAAGATCAGATGTGAATCTGCCTTTAGGTTCTACTGCCTTCTCTTTCAAACTGGGCGAAGAGTCCAAAGCGCTCAGCGAAGTGGTGATCACCGGCAGCGCAGGTAAAAAAGAAGGTACCCGCGTAGGCCAGGAGCAGATCAAACGCATCCCGTCGCTGAACCGCAGCCTGCAGGATATGACGAAAGTGACGCCGCAGAGCAGCAACAACTCCTTCCTCGGTACCAACTACCGTTATAATAACGTAACGCTGGATGGCGCTATCAACAACGATGCGATCGGCTTCAGTCCTTCCATGGGCGGCCAGTCCAACTCCAGCGGCCAGCCGGGCAGCAGCACCCGTACCAACCCCGTATCCCTCGATGCGATCCAGGACGTACAGGTATTACTCGCTCCGTTTGACGTGAAAGTAGGAAACTTCCTCGGGGGTAGCATCAACGCGGTAACCCGCAGCGGTACCAACGAATTCCATGGCTCTGTTTACGGTTACGGCCGTACGGCAGGCCTGGTAGGTAAAAACAATGCCGGCGACGGTTCCAAACTGCCTTCCGACTTCCATGATTACCAGGCAGGCGTACGCCTCGGCTTCCCTATCATCAAAAACAAACTCTTCTTCTTCACCAACGAAGAGATCACCCGCCGCGTTGATCCCGTGATCCTCGCCGCAGGTTCCAAAGATGTAGCCAACATCCTCAGCGAACAGGATGCGATGGACATCACCGCTAAAATGAAAGAATACGGCGTGGATGCAGGTACTTATAAAAACACCAGCATTTACTCCAACTCCAATAAATTCTTTAACCGCCTCGACTGGCATATTAACTCCAAGCACACGCTCTCTTTACGTAATAACACCATTACTTCAGAGGCTACCAACCTGGAGCGCGACCAGCAGAACTTCCGTTTTGGCGGTATCGATTTCAAACAGGTTAACAACCAGACATCCACTGTTGCTGAGCTGAAAAGTAACTTCAACCCCACTGTTTCCAACAGCCTGATCCTCGGTTACTCTTATGTACACGATTACCGCGATCCATCTTCCGATCCTGCCACGCCGCAGATCCAGATTGCCGGTAAAACGCCTGGTACTACCATCTTCCTCGGTACTGACCGCGAAGCAAGTATCTTCAACATGAAACAAAAAACCTTCGAAGTAACCGATAACGTTACCATCTTCAAAGGAAAAAATACTTTCACCATTGGTACGCACAACGAGTTTTACAACATCACCTATGGTTTTGTGAACTCCTGGAACGGCCGCCTGGACTATAACTCCGTTGCCGACTTCCTGAACAACAACCCAAGCCGCGTACGTGGTAACTATAACTACGCTAACAACTCCCGTGATTACATCATGGCGAATCCGCCGGCACAGTTCAAAGTAAACCTGCTGAGCCTCTACGGACAGGATGAAATCCAGCTGACAGACCGCTTCAAAATCACTCCGGGCGTACGTTTGGACTATGCGGGCATTCCTAACAAACAACCGCTGAGCGATAAAACTACCAAAGCGCCGGTGGATGCCAACTACGGTAACACCTATACGTACACCAAACCGCAGGATATCAAAAACAACTTCCTGAATAACGTACAAATCTCTCCACGCCTCGGTTTCAACTGGGATATCAAAGGTGACAACACCATGGTACTGCGCGGCGGTAGCGGTTTGTTCACCGGCCGTATTCCTTTCGCATGGCTGGGTTACGCGTACTACAACAACGGGGTAACTTACGGCGCATACGATCAGAAATCATCTGACAAACCTTTTGTAAACGCCCCGCTGCCGGCTGCCAAACCATCTCCGAATGGTATTGCCGACTTCGCACAGCAGAACGGCGTAGATGTGAAAAACGCTGCAGGCGCTACCCAGGTGGACCTGATCGATAATAACTTCAAAATGCCGCAGGTATGGAGAAGCAGCATCGCCTTTGACTATACGACCAACGACCAGTGGAAATTCACCGTGGAAGGTATTTACACCAAAGTGATCAAGGACCTGATGTTCCAGCAGATCAACCTCGTGGATAATCCTACTTATTATGCATACGATGTAAATAAGCAACAGCCTATTTACTCCGGTAAAAAAATCAACAGCCTGTACACCAACGCGTACCTGCTGTCCAACACCGATAAAGGTTACCGTTACAGCGTAACCGGTCAGATCCAGAAAACATTCCCATGGGGCTTTAACTTCATGACTGCTTATACTTACGGTCAGGCAAAAGATATCACCAACGGTATCCGCAACTCCATGGAATCCAACTGGCAGCTGAACCAGGCGCTGAATCCTAACAACCCGGGCCTGGCTTATTCCAACTTCGATATCCGTCACCGTATCGTGGCTACTGCCAACTACAGACAGGATTGGGGTTCCAAAGGCAAATGGGTTTCCAACTTCAGCCTGTTCTTCTCTGCACAATCCGGTACGCCGTTTACCTACGGTTTCGTGAATGCTACCATCCAGGGTACGCCACAGCAGGTGAGCCTGGCTTACATTCCGAAAGATGTAACCGAAGCGCAGAAATTCTTTGTGGATATTGCCGGTGGTAAAACTGCCGCTCAGCAGGCAGCCGAATTCATGAGCTATGTGGATGGCAACAAATACCTCAGCGGCCGTAAAGGCGATTTCACTGAGCGTAACGGTGGCCGCACGCCATGGAACTACCAGGCCGACTTCCGCTTCTCCCAGGACCTGAATATCAAAACTGCAAAACGTACGCACACCATTACGTTCACTTATGACATCGTGAACCTGACCAACCTCCTGAATAAAAACTGGGGTATCCAAACATTCTCTCCAAACACTTTCAACTCTACTTCTTCCGTGGGTCTGAAAGCAACGAAGAATGCGCCGGTAAATGGTTATCCGATCTACACCTGGTCTAACCCGGGCGTACCGTATGCGACAGACTTCTTTGCATCCCGTTACCAGATGCAGCTGGGTCTGAGATACAGCTTCTAAAACAACTACATAACAGCAATAAAAAAGGCTCGCAGGTGCGAGCCTTTTTTATTGCTGTTATGTAACATTCAACTTATTTAATACCAAACACAGTTCTTACTTCTGCGCGTACTTTGATGGTTTTGAAATCCACGTCAGATATACCAGCCATACCGTCAGCCGCTTTAGCCATATAGTTTACCGCCATCGGGCGAACGTCGGAATAACCATCGGTATTGATTTCCTGGATTTCAATGATACCGCCGAGGGTTTCGCCGAGCGCATTCACCATATAATCCGCTTTGGCTTTCGCAGCCTGTAACGCTTTTATTTTGGTTTCCTTACGGTATTCTTCCATTTTGCTGGAAGTATAGCCGGTGATGCGGGTGCTTTCAATACCTTCCGCATCTACAGCGCCGAGGATGATGTTGATTTTATCCAGCTTGTTCAGCTTCAGTCGAAACTGTTTGCTGGCCATGAATTCCTGCGGATTTTTCTTTTTATTCAGATAGTCGTAATAGTTATACCCGGATACATTTTCCACGGTCAGGTTTTCCTTCGGAATACCGGCGTCGATCACCGCTTTCTGTAATTGTTTTTCCAGCGTGGTAATCTCTACTTTGGATTTTCCTTTCAGGTATTCTTTCAGGGAGATGTTAAAGTATATTTCATCCGGCGTGATCTCCATTTCCGCGGAGCCGGTTACTTCAATTTTCTTTTCCGGCGCTTTGGTCGCAGTTTGTGCAAAAGAGCTGATCGCTAAAAATAATCCTGCTGCTAATAACATTACCTTTTTCATGTTTCTGAGTTTTATTGTTTGTGATGTTGTTTTTTATGTTTTACAGCAACATGATGCGGGGTTTCCACACGTTTCCATAAAATCCATAAAAAATTTTTTGGTTTAGGTTATGTGTTAATTTGTTTAAGATTGGTTCTTAAACGCTTACAACATAAAAAAGGTTACATTTTTTTATTTTTAGGGGGAAGATTCAAGGCATTAAAAAAGACACGGTCCCGTGTCTTTTTTAAGTTTTTCCTTGCCATATGCCATGGCGGCGGGGTTACCTGATGGCGAAAACTGCCTGTATAGTAGCCTGTATCTTTATGGTAGTGAAAGCTGCCTGTTCCAGCCCTGTAAATTTATTCAGATTAAAATCGTTCGCATTTACCTGGGAATAGAGGCCGGGAAACTGGTCGCTTTTCGTTTCATCGATTTCCAGTACTTCGCCCAGTTGCTGTTTGGCAATTTCCGCGAGGTAGAGGGCTTTTTCGCTGGCCGCTTCAAACGCCATGACCCTTACTTTCTTGCGGTACTCCTTCATTTTACTGGAAGTATATTGCGCCAGCCGGGCGGATACGACGCCTTCGCTGTCCAGTGCGTCCAGGATGGCAATTAACTTGTTGGGTTGGGTAAGCTTGAGGCGGAAGTCCTTGCTGGTAAACAGCTCTGCGGCATCCTTCTTCCTGCGGGTATAACTCATGCCGGCGAGGTCCTGCACGTTCAGGTCCTCTTTTGGTACGCCTGCATTCACGACCGCCTGTATCAATTCTTTTTCCAGCTGGGTGATTTCCACTTTTGTTTTCCCTTTCATGTATTCCTTCAGGGAGATGATGAAGTAGAACTCATCCGGGGTAACTTCAATTTCGGCGGTACCGTTAACGGAAATTTTTCTTTCTGCGGGCTTCTGGGCGAATGTGCTGATGGTCAGCAGCATGGCAGCTACAAACAGTAAACATTTGTTCATTGTACAGAGATTTAATCAGCGAAAAAATAGGTTTTTCCCGCTGATACTGCTTTACCTCTGGTCAACATTAACAGGATATTAGGAGTTTCTGCTGTCCGTCATGCCTTTGAGGAAGTCGTACAGGTCGTTCATATCCTTGATGCGGCTGGCTACCAGCATGAAGTTTTTACCTACCTGTTTGAGCTTCGCATTGTTCGTACGGGTTTGGATATACGTAAGTATATGGTTGAAAGTAGGGGACTCGAAATACGGTGAATCCGGGTTGTTGATAAAGTAGCAGCGCAGCGTTTCCTCTTTCAGCATCATCTTCTCGAAGCCCAGTTGGATGGCCATCCAGCGGCAGCGTATCATCGTCAGCAGGTCCTTCACGGGTTCCGGCAGCGGGCCAAAACGATCTGCCAGTTCTGCCTCAAACGCTTTCAGCCTGGTTTCTTCCACAATATTATCAAGTTCCTGGTAAAGGTTCAGGCGTTCCTGTATGCTTTCGATATAGGTATCCGGGATCAGTATTTCCAGGTCCGTATCGATGGTACAGTCGCTCACGAAATCTTTCTTCTCTTCCAGTTGTTCTTTAAAGAGGTCGCGGAATTCGTTTTGCTTCAGTTCGCGGATCGCTTCATCGAGGATCTTCTGGTACATATCGAACCCGATTTCGGCCATGAATCCGCTTTGTTCGCCACCAAGGAGGTTACCGGCGCCGCGGATGTCGAGGTCGCGCATGGCGATCTGGAAACCGCTTCCCAGCTCGCTATGCTGCTCCAGCGTTTGCAGGCGCTTGCGGCTGTCGCCCGGCAGTGTGCTCATAGGCGGGGCGAGCAGGTAACAGAAAGCTTTCTTGTTGCTGCGTCCTACGCGGCCACGGAGCTGGTGCAGGTCGCTCAGCCCAAAGTGATGCGCGTTGTTGATGATGATCGTATTGGCGTTGGGGATATCCACACCGCTTTCCACGATGTTGGTACATACCAGCACGTCGTATTTACGATCGATGAAATCGAGTACTACTTCTTCCAGCTGATGCCCTTCCATCTGGCCGTGGGCCGTAGCGATGGAGAGGTCAGGGCAGAGGCCCTGTATGAGCGCGGCCATTTCCCCGAGGCCTTTCACGCGGTTGTACACGAAGTACACCTGTCCGCCGCGTTCCGTTTCGTAATAGATCGCGTCGCGGATAAGGTCGTGGTCAAATACGTGCACTTCCGTTTCAATCGGCTGCCGGTTAGGCGGCGGCGTATTGATGATGGAGAGGTCGCGGGCGCCCATGAGGGAGAACTGCAGCGTTCTTGGGATAGGCGTTGCCGTTAGTGTCAGCGTATCTACGTTATGTTTGATCTGCTTGAGCTTTTCCTTCGCGCTTACGCCAAATTTCTGCTCTTCGTCTACCACCAGCACGCCGAGGTCTTTGAACTTCACGTCCTTACCGAGCAGGGCGTGGGTGCCTACGATGATATCGATCTTCCCTTCTTCCAGCCGTTTGAGGGTTTCCTTCTTCTCTTTGGCGGATTTGAAACGGTTCAGGTAGTCCACCGTGCAAGGGAAGTCCTTCAGCCTTTCGGAGAAGGTTTTGAAGTGCTGGAAAGCGAGGATGGTGGTAGGCACCAGTACGGCGGCCTGTTTTCCATCCACGACCGACTTGAAAGCCGCGCGGATGGCCACTTCTGTTTTCCCGAAGCCTACGTCGCCACAGACGAGGCGGTCCATAGGAGCGGGGGCTTCCATATCCCGTTTAACATCTGCGGTGGCCTTACTTTGATCCGGGGTATCCTCATAGATAAAGGAGGCCTCGAGTTCCGTTTGCAGGTAGGTATCCGGGGAGTGGGAGAAGCCTTGCTGCGCCTTGCGGACGGCATATAACTGAATCAGGTCTTTGGCAATGTCTTTAACCTGTGTTTTAGCTTTTTCCTTGAGTTTATCCCATGCATCGCTACCGAGCTTGTTCACACGGGGTTCCACGCCTTCTTTACCGGTGTATTTGCTGATTTTATGCAGGGAGTTGATATTTACATACAACAGGTCGTTGTTCTTGTAAATGATCCGGATGGCTTCCTGCATTTTGCCGCCTACTTCTATTTTCTGCAGGCCGCTGTACACGCCCACGCCGTGGTCGATGTGGGTTACGAAGTCGCCGGGTTGCAGCTCCCGCAGCGTTTTCATGGTAATCGCCTTATTCTTGTTATAAGCCTGGCGTACCCTGGATTTATGAAAACGCTGGAATATCTGGTGGTCCGTATAGCACACCAGTTTCAGGGAATGATCGATAAACCCTTTGCTGATAGGCACCGGGATGGGATAGAATACGAAGGCTGCTTTCAAATCCTCGAAGATGCTGCGCAAGCGCTCCAGCTGGCGGGGATTATCGGCAAATATGAAGAGGGCGTATTTGTTGTTATGGTGGGTGGCGAGGTCTTTCAGCAGCATATCAAACTGCCTGTTAAACACTGGCTGCTCCTGGGTGTCAAAGGCAATGGTTTCGTAGGCGAAACCGTTTTCCTGCAGCCAGTCCTTATTGCCGAACACGATGGCGGTGCGTTTAAAGAGTTGCTCCATGATAGGGCCAGCCTTCACGAAGTCGTCTTCCTTCAGCACCATTTCTTCGTCTTCGTCCACCCTTACTTTACTGCCTGTTTGCAGGAAATCATCCAGGCGCTGTTCCATTTGTTCGATCACGCCCCGCACGTATTCCGGGTCCTTGATCCATACAACGGTATTGGCCGGCAGGAATTCCAGCAGGGATGTTTTCTGGTGATCCACGCCGCGGGTATCCATGTTGGCGATGAGGGTCACCTGGTTCAGCTTACGTTCGCTCAGCTGGGTTTCGGGGTCAAACAGGCGGATGGAATCGACGTCCTCCCCGAAGAGTTCAATGCGGTAGGGCTTATCGTTTCCGAAGGAATATATATCCAGGATACCGCCCCTGAGTGCGTATTGCCCGGGTTCGTACACGAAATCGGTGAAGTGGAATCCCCATTCCACCAGTTTTTCCAGGAGTTCATCCACCTTCAGTACATCGCCCACTTTGAGCTGCACCATGTTGGTGTTGAAGGCCTGGTTGGCGGCTACTTTTTCCCATAAGGCTTCCGGGTAGGTTACCAGTATCTTTTTATGGATAGAAGGGCCGGAAAATTTCATGAGCGCCTCTGTGCGCAGCATGCTGTGGCTGCTGTTCAGGTCGGCAAAGAGGCCGGTTTTCTTAAAGGAGTCGGGGAAGTAGAAGATATCAAGCGCTTGTGACAGCTGTTCCAGGTCGTTTTGAAAATAGGCTGCCTCCTCTTTATCATTCAGGATAAAGAGATGGTTTGCCTCTGCCTGTGCCCAGGTACTTACCGCTACAAAATTGATGGCACTCCCTGCAAGGGATGATAGCTGGAAGTACTGGTTTGCGGGGGATTGTACCCCTTTCACCAGGGTTTGCAGGCGGCTATCTCGCTGAAACTGATGTAATACGCCTTGTAAATTCATGAAGGATGCAAAGATACGAAGAAAATAGTATTAGCATACCTATAAAAAGGAAGCGATGCAGGTGGCTGCATCGCTTCACACATTAATTTTTACAGTAAAGTATCGAGTGCGTTTACTTCCTGTACACAAACCTGACCGTCCCGTCGTCGCTCACGCCTTCCCCGGTTTTTACATAAGCGGCGCTTGCCGGATAGTGCTTGTCGTTATAGGTGTACGCGTACCTGATGTTGTGGGAAACGCCATTGGTCACCTGGTAAGCCACTTCTACGGCGTTATTTTCACTCAGCTTCCACCTGTCTTCCTGGTAGAAGAAGGAGCTGGAAGGAACGCCCTGGTAAGGGTTCTTCTGTTCATCATACTTAAAGGTCCACGTTTGGATGTACACATCGTTTTCCGTGCCGCCGTAAATACGCTGGACAGACCTGTAAGCTGTGAGGTTCTTACCTGTCCAGGTAAGGGTATCGGCGTACTCCAGCTCATTGGAATAGAATTTATACCTTCTTACCAGCTGGTTGGCGTCGTTATATACCAGCGAATCACGGTTACCCCAGTTATCAGGGTTGATGATGGCCAGCCTGCCCTTACTATCGTAACTGCACATATACACATCGGTGGAATCATTGATATTGCCGGTGGGCGAATACACGTAACGCGTAAGCTGTTTATTCTTATAAAGGAGGAAGACGCCGTTCAGCTGGCCGGTGCTGATGTAGATATCGGCAGCCTGTGTACTGTCCGCGTTATATCTGTATGCAGTAGCCTCATTCCATTCCGGGTTGGATGAAATTGTAATCACTGAATCCAGCAACGGGCGCGTTTCCGTCACAACCGGCGGCTCTACTTCAGGGCTCGCATCGTCGGACTTTTTACAGGAAAACAGGGTTAAGGCGAATAGCGAAAACAGGGTCCCTGTTACCAGCGTTGATCTTTTCTTCATAGGTTTACTGGTTGTTAAATACGTTATAATTTATATAAAAATAATAAATATTAAGTATTTAATTGAATTACAGCAGGGCATAGGGAGAGATTAAATTACTGCACGGAAAGTTTCCCACAGGAATATTCGTTATATTCAGTATAAGAAAATCCTGATTCCACATGGTCGAAAACTGGTACACCGGCATTGTTACAAAAATTGAAAATGCCACAGATAACACCCGTCGCTTCTGGATTCAAATACCTGAACTGGAGCGGTTCGACTTCAAGCCGGGCCAGTTTGTAACGCTCGACCTTCCCATCCATGAAAAGAAGAACAAACGCTGGCGCAGTTATTCCATCGCTTCCCATCCGGATGGCAGCAATGTGATAGAACTGGTGATCGTGTTACTGGAAGGAGGAGCGGGTAGTACTTACCTGTTCAATGAAGTAAAGGAGGGCAGCGAGCTGACGCTCCGCGGGCCGCTCGGCGTTTTCGTACTGCCGGAAACGTTAGATACCGAAATTTTCTTTATTTGCACCGGCACCGGCATTGCGCCTTTCCGCGCCATGACTCATTACCTGAAAAACCATCAAATACCCCATAAGGATATACACCTCATCTTCGGCAGCAGGTATGAAAAAGACCTGCTCTATGCGGATGAAATGCGGCAGCTGGAGCAATCCTTCCCGGGGTTCCACTATATCCCCACCTTATCCCGGCAGGAGGACTGGAACGGCCGCAAAGGCTATGTACATCATATTTACGAGGAAATGCTGCAGGATAAACGCCCAGCCAACTTCTATCTCTGCGGGTGGAAGAACATGATTGACGAGGCAAAGCAGCGCATACAGGCTTTGGGGTACGACCGGAAGCAGATTCACCAGGAACTATACGGCTAGCCATAAAAAGAAAAAGGTCCGGTAAGTTACCGGACCTTTTCTTTTATAAAATTTTGTTGAGTACGATGTTTTTCACTTCAGACATCGGAACGCGTTCCTGTTCCATCGTATCGCGGTAGCGGATGGTTACCGTACCATCTTCTTTCGTCTGATGGTCTACCGTTACGCAGAAAGGAGTACCGATGGCATCCTGGCGGCGGTAACGCCTACCGATGGCATCTTTCTCTTCATAGAAGCAATAGAAATGCTGCTTGCACTCATCCATCAGTTGCTGTGCCAGTTCAGGCAGGCCGTCTTTTTTGGTGAGCGGGAAGATGGCCAGTTTGGTAGGCGCCAGTTTAGCCGGTAAGCGCAGTACCACGCGGCTATCCTGCTTTTCAGGCGTGCTCAGGTCTTCTTCGGCGTATGCCGCGCAGATCACCAGCAGGAACATACGGTCCAAACCGATAGAGGTTTCGATCACATAGGGTACATAGTTCTGGTTGATCTCCGTATCAAAGTACTGGATTTTCTTTTTGCTGTACTCCTGGTGCTGCTTCAGGTCGAAGTCAGTACGGGAGTGGATACCTTCTACTTCCTTGAAACCGATCGGGAATTCGAACTCGATATCTACGGCGGCATCCGCATAGTGCGCCAGCTTCACGTGAT
>Ga0164243_10008298_pt1 | contig 15349 bp, 13 predicted proteins | sample OricompcompostOP_FD_108781 | JGI IMG/M metagenome (GOLD analysis project Ga0164243, IMG submission 108781) | Organic Plus compost microbial communities from Emeryville, California, USA - Original compost - Organic plus compost (OP) | ecosystem: Engineered > Solid waste > Mixed feedstock >... | reverse complement strand
GGCGCGATGACGGGGCTGTCCGAATCGGATGAGGATTTGTTCCTTCGGGTTCTCCACGACAAGTTCCCGCAGATGGACACGCGAATTCGCTCGGATGACACCAACGATGCGATTCGGACATTCATCATGACGTCCAAACTGCCGGATGCTCGACTGGAAGGGATTCGGAAACAGGTTGCGAAGCAATGGGACCCGACGTCGCAAGGCATGGACAAGGCCATCAGTCGGATGCGGTTCGATCGAAACGTCAAAGCAATCGGCGGTGCAGCGCTGGATACGCTGGCGAGTCCCGTGTTCCAAACCGCAGTTCCTTTCTAAGAGAGGGTTGAACAAATGCCCATCCCGACTCCGTTCTTCACCGACGATCAACTCTCATTCGACCAGCCGATTTATTTGCCGGACGTGGAATCGGCGAACAATGCCTCTCTTGGACTTCGGCAGGCGGCCGCGCAGACGACGTTCGGGACTCAGGGATTGTCACACGATCTCGCGAGTCCGTTGGCGGCGGCTGCCATCGGGTCCGTGGCCGATCTACCGGATCAGATTCTCTCATCCGTTGGGGCCATCGACCGGGGTTCTCTGAATCAGAAGGCTCTCGCCGCGATTGGCGTGCCGGGATTGACGCAATGGTATAACCAAAATCGTGGGGCGATCGAGGTTGGCTCGGGAATCAGTTCACTGGTTGCGTCCGAATTCGCGGCGGCCAAATTCCTGCGCGCAGGTTCGGCGGCGATGGAAGTGATTAAAGGCGTTCCATATGTTGGGCGCATTGCGAAACTGGACGACGATTACAACCGGGCAATGAGTTTGGCCCAAGCGACTCAGATGCAAGTGGCCGCGCAGGCAATCAGTGGGTCAGCTCAATACAACACGGCGGTGACGTTTGCGAGGCTCGGTCGCCCAGCCCTTGAGATCACATCGAATCAAGCTCGCGCTCGGCTTGTCGGCTACGGAGTCGCAAGGGGTGCAGCGCGCAATCTCACGGCTACGAGTTTTCTGGCGCTGGCTGCGAATCAGAACTCCTTCCTGTTTTCCGATGACATGAGTGAAAACCTCTGGGCCATCGGCTTGGGCTTGGGAGTCGGAGCATTCGCCGACCAATTGATGACGAAGTATGCGTTCAAAAAATTCGCCAATTCGGACACGTTGAATCGTATCTGGGCGCGGACACTCGATCCGAATGAGACCGAGGAAGCCCGGCTGTCGGCAAATCTGTTTAATAAAAAACTTCCGTCCAAGCGATTCAATCCCTACGCCGAACTCCACGACGATGACACGGACCTCGCGACGTCACTGGCGTTGTCGGTTGCCGAGGCGAGGAATCCGGTTGGGATCGAGACTCCCAAGCAAAAAGCCGTGTTCGGTCGGTTGAATTCCTTGGCCGATCAGCAAGAACAGCATTTGAGGGACACGCTGCAAAAAGCTACGATGGGTGGGATTGCTGGCGTCGGGCACACGGCGTTCAGTCTTGATTCCCCAGCCGGAAAGACTTTGGCCCAAACGATTCACAAAGACCCAACGGCAGTCTTTTCCGTCAGCGAGATTGGTCGAATCGCCGAGGATTCATCCTCTTCCATCATCGCAGCGGCTCGGCAGATTGGGATCGACGATCGACTCAATACCCTGCAAAAAGCCTTCGTCGATGACGGATGGGCATTCAAGAAAAATGATGGCTCGATCGGGATTCGTAAATTCAAAGACGGCGAGAAGGACAAGTTGCTCAGCGAATATCAACGATTGGTTTACCGGAATTCGGGAATCGAATCACATCTGATCGATGGCGAGTGGGTGCCTGCGCAGGTCGGCCGCATGTTCGATGGGATTCAGGAACCCGAAATCATCAAGGAGGGAGAGAATCTTTTCCAGCCAAAGGGAATGAAGCTGGGCGTTCAGACCGATGGGACAGTCATCAAGCCGAAGGGATTCAATTTCGCGACGATGAGCTTGGATCAGACCTTGGGACTCTACCGGTCGGCGCGGAAGGCTCTTGATTCAATCATCGCCAATCCAGATTCGAAATTGATTCTTCAGAAAAAGCCCCACTGGTTCTCGCTCGATATGGCGGAACAATTGATTCGTGATACCGGGGATGAAAATCGCGTGGTCTGGTCTGACGGTCTGAGCCGTGAGACTGCGGCGGTGGAATCGTTCAAGCAGAAGGTATCGGCCGCCTTGGCTGCGGGGTTGGATGATCCCGAATCGACCGAGGCGCAGCTGATGCGGTATCGGTTCAACCTGCCTCGACTTTCGGCCAATGAATCAGGACTTCTCGGGACGAGCGAACACCCGATTGAGCATCTGTTCCGTGGCGCCGTCGGTGCGGATTTGGAAAACCTCACGTATCAGGACCTGCTCAAAGGCTTCGCGGACATTCGCCAGATCAACGGAATCACGGACCTCGCAAAGGATCGCGGAGATCAAATCATCGGCAACATGTTCACGTTCAATCTCGGAAACGATGGAAAGCCGATGGAGCGTTTGATTGCGTGGAAACGGCCGACCGCGCCATTCCAGTGGACGAAATCGGATTTGGCCGAACGACTCGCAATGGCCAAGGCGGTGCAACGCCGAGTTTTGGTTGATGAAAACGCCGGGGCGATGACTCGGGGGCTGACGCAAAGGCTATTGGCCGATCCGAATTTTCGCATTGCCACGCAGGTTGATTCATTGCAAGATATTCAAATGGCGCCATCGATTCCCGGCTTTGGGTCGGCGGCCCCGCAAACACGTCGTGGTGCAGTTCTGAATGACATAACCGTTCGGGAGTTCAGGGACCGGGATAACCCAGTTCTGTTAGCTGCCGGCCGGATTCAATCGGACAACAATCGGGAAGTGCTTGCGTGGATTCGGCGGAAGATCGAGCCAGTGATGAGTCGGGTGAATGACGCTCTCCATGCGCCCGCTAATGTCCGGTCGAAAACACTGGCCGATCAGTTTCTAACCTACCGTCCCGGCTGGGAGTTCAAGATGATACCAGCCAAAGGCGGGAAGGGAAAGACCATTGCGACAAAGTTTGTCCAACTCCCGGATGGCAGCGGCGGCCGGGCGTTTATCTTGGACGGCAAAGTCGACTCTAATCGTGAAGCGTGGAAGGAATTGTTCGGCCGAGAAATGAATCCCGAAGGGGAAGTCCTCACCGCACCCAATGGCACGCAGATTGTTCTCGATGACCTTGCGTGGGATTGGATGGTTCGGTTTGATTCATTGGCCGGTGGGGACCTTCTCGCAGAGAAGAACACGCTCAATCGTGCTCGGGGGTTGAGTGAGATCAATCGTGTTCCGCTGTATTCTCCCCCTCCGAATGTGCAGGGCAAGATTGTGGGATTCACGGTTGGCCCTGACGGGCGCACGGTTCGCGGTGGCAGCATCGTCGCAGATACCCCCGAGGAGTTTAATCGAAAACTCGCACGACTCCGGGACCCGAATAACAAAGCTAGTCCGTTGAATCGTCCGGGCCACATGTTCTACCGCAAGGATGAGATCGAGAATTTCTCGAACATCTGGGACCGGGCGGAAATGGACTGGCGCGATCCTCATCTGACTCCGAACCAGCCAGGCCAACGCAGCCGAGGAGTCCTGACGGGAAATGAAATCAACCCGAACGCAACGCAGGAAGCCATGCTTTGGCTCCGGAATTCCTATCTCCGCCATGGGAATGACATCAAGAATTTCCTTTTCGACAACCCGATTAAATCCGCCATCGCGCGGGCTGGGATTTCACGCGAGTCCACGACGGATGCGCTCGGCCGGAAAGTTGCGAATCAGAACTCGATTTACGATTACTACCTTCAGAATATCCTCGGTCGAATGGCCTACAAATCGCCGGCTAGTCCGCTCGGACGAATCATGAATGAGATGACCGAATTCTTCGATGGGTATCTGAAGGAAATCAACCCGCATCAATCAACGGTTCTCAAGGCGGCAATTGAGTTCACGAAGCGCCACATTCCCGGACAGACCGGGGATCAAGAAGTCTTTGAGAAATTGAAAAAAGACCTCGGCGATTACATGCCATTTAAGAAAGTCAGTGAATACATTGCGGTCAAATACGACAAAGGCAACCGCGCAGACTTGGCGGCGATCACGTCGAAGATGAATCAGTTTGAAGCCGCCAGTCGACTGCGGATGTTTGAAGTTATCCAAGGATTGATGAACCTCGGAGGCATTGTCAACGCCGCGCCTGCTGTGATTCGTTCGATGCAAAAGCTACCGGGCGAATCTGATTCAGACTTTGCACAGCGCGTGGGCCACGTCGCCACGATTTTCCGTCTCCGCGATGGAAAAACAATCGGCGTTCCTTCGATGCCGAAATTAATCTACGAGTCCTTCAAAGACACGTGGAATCGAACGAGCAACAGCGCATGGCAATACCGGGTTTCCCGTGGTTACATGACTCAAGAAGCGGCAGAATATCACCGCAACTGGGGAGTCACAAACACCATGCCGGGCTGGCAGAAGTTCGTGAAAAAGATCGTTGATTACACGAGCTTCCTCTCCGACCGATCGGAGGATTTTTCCCGTTCATGGGCGCACATCATGGGGGCCAAATTGGCCAAGCACATGGGAGTCGCAACCTTCGAAGCCCAAGAAGCATTCGCGCATGACATCGCCAACAAGATGATCGCGAATTATGATCCTCTCAACCGACCGGCGATTTTCCAAGGCGCTCTCGGCGCTCCGATTGGATTGTTCCAATCCTATCTCATCAACTTCTACGGCCGCATGTTCCGCTACTTGGAAACCGGAGATTGGCGGAGCCTTGCGACTCAATACGCCACGCAGGCTGGACTCTTCGGAATCGGAACGGTGCCGGGCTGGGATCAAATCAACGGGCTTGTTTTCAACCATGGAACGAATCCGGATGATCCCCTTCATGGCGTCTATGAACGATTCGGAACCGAGGCCGGTGATTGGCTGATGGGTGGGGTGATTTCCAATCTGCCGCGACTCATTAACCTGCTGCCCGGCGAGCAGGGCGTGGATGGAATCGCGCTCTACAGCCGAGGGGACACCAATGTTCGCTTGCCCGGTGTAGGCGTCTCGACGGCCAAGGTCAAGGTAGCAGGGCGGGAGATCACGCTGCCAAGCATCCCTATGTTCGACACCATAGCGCGCGTTTACAACGGGATTGGCGACGCCATCAGCGCGTTCTCACTCAACCATCCGAAACGGTCAATCCAGCAACTTGCCGAGATTGCCAGCAACACAATCACGAATCGGCCGATCGCAGGCCTAATCGAGCAAACGCTGGCTGGCGGGTTCGATACCGATTCGGTGGGGAATGTGGCGGCGCACAGTCAAAACGCCATGGAAGAAATCGACCGGGTTCTGGGAGTCCGGTCAATGCGGGAGGCCAAGGAACTCCAGGCCTTCTATTCCCAAAAGACCGCGCGGGAGACTCAGAACGCCTTGCGTCAATGGTTGAATGAGAAATCAAAAGCGGCAGTGCGAGCCGGGGATTTGGATGCGCTGCCGGAATACTTCTCGGAGTATGTCCGAAAGGGCGGTGATCCGAGGCGATTCAATCAATGGGTTCGGTATATCTCCAAGAACGCAACGAACACGCGAGCGGAGAATCTGTTGCAGTCGCTGACTAATTCCAAGAACCCGGCGAATGCGCAATTCATGCAGCAGTTGCTGGACTTCGGCGTGTCGATTGGCGATGACGAGGATGATTCCTCGAACCCATATGATCTGACGGATTATGATTCATTGCCTGGAGGGATCGGCCAGCCGGGCGGTGGGAATATCACGCCGATTCCGATCGAGCCAAATGACGCGGCACCGGGGTTTGAGTATAACGGCGGATGAGTAAAGAAAAGGGCGCACGGTGAGTAATCCAGAAATCGCCGTGCGCCCTTCAATTTTCCGTTAGCGAATCAGCCGATCACCTCGGAATCCTCGTCGTCATCGTCGTCATCTTCGACGAATTCCTCGACGTCACCGACAGCATCCGATTCAGTTTCCGTCAGATTCTCGTCGACGGTCGCCTCGGTGTTCTCGGTGTTCTCGCCTTCACCGCCATCGGCGGGCTGATTCTCATCTTCCATCATCTGCCATTCCTTTCATACCAATTTACGATCCCCGACTTCAATGTCCATTTGCGGGGGATCAATCGCAATGAACATACTCGAAGGCGTCTGGTTGCCGAACTCGGCGAAGTAATCCCAGTTCCCGTTGATGAGTTTGACTCCACCACGGGCGATGACTTCAACCTGACCGATGTTCAGCTTTCCATTCGGCCTACGAATCACGAAGATTCGACCGGGGGCGTTTGCCTTGGCGACATTCACCGCGTCGAATCGTTTCCACCCGCCAGCCATTATCGTGCCCGCAGCCGGCGGCGCGCCTCGAAATAGAGCTTGGCCTGGAGTCGGGTATCCCATGCCGCATTGTGGGCAACGAATCCCCGAGGTGCGAGCGCCTTCTCTTCTTCCTTGGTGATGCCGGCCTCGCGAATCAGAGTCCGCAGGTCGACAAGGCGGGAGTATTCCCACGGCGCGCGCATACCGCAGTCGTAGTAGAGTGACTCGACATTCACCGCGTCGAATTGCGGGCCGCGCGCGATGACGATGTAGTCGGTCTGGCCGTGATTCGTCATCTGATTGAACATCATCGTCAGATGCTTCATCAGAACCGACAGTGACCCGAAATCGTTGCCGAGAGATTTCTCAAACTCGGCCCGGGCTTCGTCCGATTGCCGCATCCACCACCAGAGCGTGTCCGCCGAAATCGTTCGGGGCTTGATTAAATCCAGCTGCGGCTGAATCGGGATATACGAATGCACCGGGTGGGGGAGGAACTCCTCCGATTCGAGGTCCACGCCCGTCAACGCGATTTGCGTGATGACCGATCGGGGTCCCGTGTCGAGGGTCTCGATGTCGAGGTGGAGTCCGATCGTCGGGGCGTCGTCCTTTTGCAGGACTGGTTCCGAAGTCAACGACTCCGAAGAGATAATTGGATCGTCAGCCATGATTCATTCCTCTGTTCAATTTCCCGCCAGCATCTTGAGCATCGTGTCCTCGGTATCGGCTTTCGACATTCGGCAGGAAACATATGACGAACCCGATGTGCCTTGGACAAGGGCTAAATGATTCGATCGTATCAGGTCATTTATTACCTCCGTGAATTCGTGAGCACGAGCATCCCGGTGGAATCGACCACGCAAGTCATCCATCGTGATTGCTTTCTGATCGCGGCAATGTTCCAAGACTGCTTGTTTCAACGCCGCAAGAGGATTCATTCCGAACTCGCCTAAGGCGTCTGGCATTCCTCGCTCGGTTGCACGAAGAATTCGGTGGGCTTCAACATAGTCGTCTTTAACGATTGTCTGTGAATTACGTCCAGCCGCAAGACACATTGCGAGTTTAATAAGGTGAGTATATCGACGTTCGTTATAGTATCCAAATCGGGCGTCAGTAATTTCGAGAGGATATTCATACAACGACTCGGAATAAGCTCGGGCCTCATCAGTCTCATCGAATGGTCCGTGCATCATGTTATAAATCGTGTCGAGTTGTTCTCGCACTTTTGTCTGCGGTTCATCCGGCAGCGGAATCGGCCGAGGGATCGGCTTGTATTTACTCGCGCCGTAGATGAGGATCATCCGCGAGAGGAATCCCTGACCCGCAGCGGCAGGGGGCATTGAATTAGCCAGTGATACCGGCGTCGTGCATCCACTAAGATTAAGCAATGGTGCTTTGATGACGATTTGTTTTGTGTTCGTTTCGTATTCATAGCTTGTTCCATCCCATGTTGAGGTCAGGAAATCCAACATCTGAGAATTGTTTTGACCAATGAATCGTGAAAACTCGTCCGACGTAGCCACCAAATGTTGCTTATCCGCCTCGTCGACTACGGCCTGTGATTCATCTTCTGGCTGATCGGTTATCGAAGCGATTTCCATCATGGTCAGCGACGCGAGGGAGTTATCCCGTTCATCCAATTTCGCCCCGTTCAGATACAACGTCTCCGCTTCCGAGTTCCGCATCATGGCTTTGATAAGCCCTTGCCTTTGCCCGGCCGTATCGTCTGGTGCGAACTTGACTCCCGTCGCCTTTTTCAATTGCTTCTTCATAATCTTCAGGGCGGTGGACTTTCGAGTTCCTGGAGTCCCGACGAACAAAAGATAATGGTTCGGAAAGATTTCTCCATCACCAAAAGGAAACCAATTCCTCCTACCGAGCGACGAGGCGATGGCGCCAATCGCAGCCCAGATGTGGAATATTCTCGGCGACTCCGTTTCTTCGACCATTTCCAAATAATGATTCAAGAATGGAGTATTAAACTTTAACTCGAAGCCCACCCCTTGGACCCCCTGATTAGAGTGACCAGCCCTTCGCGAGCATCGCGTTGATTAGTTCCCTTGCCGCTTCTTCGGGGGTGGATTCGTTATACATGGCGAGCGGGGAAAGAATCGGATGCGAAACGTAATTTCGGGAATCACCGAAGAAGCTAGTCCCGTCCCGGTAGAGATGGACCAGCAACACGGAATGTGCGGTGTATTTATTATACAGCACATTGATTTCTTCGTCGAACCCCATGTCGGTGACGATCGATAGGCCGTAGAAGAAAGGATTCAATCCCAACTCCCGGCTGATCCAGAACGTCTTTCCATACCGAGGCTTGAAATATCCTTCGGTGACTCCGATCATCCACTGCCGAAGGCTGTCGCCGTTGAAGATATCTTGTGGGACATCTTTGATTCGATCATATTCGGCGGGATCATTCGGCAAGCCGAGGACAGCCATCCCCATTGCCCGGAGTCCGGCTTTTATTTCCAATTTCCGGGTTGCGATTCCGAACATTGGATCGCGATCGATTTGTTCGATGATGGCGTTAGCGATTGTGTCTTTGCCTGAATGAGGCGGACCATTCAATGCGAGGACGTAAGACATCCCAAGGCTCCCCTGTTTCTGTGATTCATTCGTGGAAAAGTGGCGGGCGGTTGGGAATCATAGAAGGTTCACCGTGCGCCCGCCAAGTTCAGGGAGGACTCATTACACGCCCGGCACGGTCGCGTTGTTGGCGAACGTCTTGAGCGCCGTGATTTCGACGCGAAGCTGCGCGGCAGTCAGCGGCGACATTTCGTCCAGCCAGCCCATGATTCCCTGGATCGCGCCGGTATGCCCGTCGTTCGGCGTATCGGGATCGGGAATCGCGGAGAGCAGAAGATCGAACAGGCCGTCGGTATCGACGATCCCGGTCGTGTCCAGCTGCGGTTGAATGCCGTCGGTCATTTTACCCATGATTCAAATCCTTCCATTACCATTTGAGACTGGAAGCAATACGGTCCAGTTCGTGAAAGTCCCCGTTGACTCCGCCCTTCCATTCAGTCATGCTTTCATGACCCCAGCGAAGTCCGAACGATGCTTCGGTTTTGATCCGAACCGTATGCCCGTTTATAATGACGGGTCGATTCATTACATACAAGAGGTTATGAGCGGCCTCTTTCCATTTCGGATGGCGGAGATTTAATTGGGCCGTGAAGGAATCATGCGTCTGTAATAAAAACATGAATCCATGGGATTCCCAACTCATCTGGCGCGGCCGATCCCGGAAGTCTGGATTCAACCCATCCCGGAAACGCTCGGGGATATACCCGTGGTCGATCTCATACATCGAACGATTCATATTCCCGGCGGTATTCATCTGGCCGAAGCACGACGTGGCTTCACGCTGCGTGCCGTTATCCTCGGGGTCGCCGAGGAATCTCCGCTCGACACCGAAAGCCGACACGATCGTGCCCTTGGTTCTCAGCATATCCGCGATTTCTTTATACCACTCCTTCTTCGTGAGTCGCGGATACTTCTTCCGATACTGACGCATCAGGTATTCGCATACCTTCACGAGTCGATCCTGCGACCAGCTTTCGGCGTCTGTGAATCCCAGGAGTTTGGCGCAAGCCACGACCGCTTCACGGCCCATCGTCATGAACAGTGTGAGTCCAGCCATTTGGAAATTCGTGCCATGGACAATTCGTTTCGAGTTCTGACGAATGCCTTCGACAGGATGAACGATTCGTGGGTCGCCAGCTTTTTTCCCCGCGACAATCTCGTCATATGGAACCTTAAAGAATAATTCTCCATGGACAGCGTGACCATCGCGACCTGATTCAATAACTTCAATCTTGGCAGGGTCATTGGCTTCGTATCCAATGAACACGTCATCCGATTGAGAATAATCGACATCCATGAGGATACAGCCGTCGTCAGCGACAAGCCAATCCTTAAAGTTATCTCGGATATTCTGCGCATTGCCGCCGTCCCAGAAGTTCGATTCCTTGGATGAGAACCGCGTTGTGGTTGTGCCAACCGGATTATAGGCTGTTCTGAATCGTTTCGAGTAAAACCGAATGCCGCCAACGATTCGTCCAGTCTCGGGGTCCGGCCGCCCGAAAATATTCGACAGCTGTTTGTCCGGTTCCATCGCGTCATTGAGAGCATTCACAATGAATCGGAAATACGGATGCTCAGCCCGAATCATTTTCAACGGAGTCTTGCCAGCCGACGGCGTATTGCCCTTGGTGCGAGGCTTCCGGGGATCGACGAATCGACCGCGCGCCGTCCGCTCCCGACAACCGAGAACCCGGTAAAACAAATCACACTTCTGTGCGGAGGAATTGATATTAAAACTCGGATCGGCAATGATCTTTCTGAATCGTTTGATCGCGCGCTCCTGCTCGGCAAGCAAAGTATTCCGATGTTCCGTCCGCCGTTGCTGGTCGGCTTTGACTCCCCGCATGGAAAGCGCCAAGGCCGATGCGAATCGCATCCACGTATCCCGATAGTTGTTCTGGAATCCCGGATTCCCGGCGAGCAACACCATCAAACGCATTGCGTTCCACAGCGTGTTATAACAATCCAGCGCATTATATCGCCAATACTTCTCCATTCCCATTCGACCCAGCGAAGCATCGTCTTGGTCAATGCCTTTGATATCGTCTTTCCAGTATTGATAATTATCCAACAGAATCGACGAGATAAAGTCAAGCGACTTCGGCAATTCCATATAAAGGGAATACCACAGATACTGCGAGTCGATGAGATAATTCCTCACCGGCAATCGGTATTTAATAAAATACGAGCAATCATAGAACCCGTTCTGCATCACCTTCAAGACGGGGTTATCGAGAATGTCTCCCATGATTGACCAAACAATTGCATGATCTGATTCATTATCCCAGAAGCATCCCGGCACTCCTTTACTAAATGGGTCGTAGAAAGGAAAGACAAAGCTGCGGCAAGCGCCCGAAGATTTGAGTCCAGTAAATCCAACGCATGTAATCTGTGCAGGGAAGCAGCCTGTTTCAATATCCACGGATATGAGAGAACAACCTGATTCGGAGGAAAGCCATGTCTTAGCCACCAACGCGTCATCAACTGAACGTATAACCGAGTATTCAAACTCAGGAAGTTTAATTTGTTTTCCGTGGGCGAATCGACCCACCTTTTCCCAATCTCGATGAAGAATCCACGATCCATTCTTGACCCGGTAGGGTTCGGATTTAATGTCGTCTCCGTCATCATCCTTCAGACTCCGTTCGTCGAAGTGAGAATGGATGGCCGAGATCGGTAATACCACGATGGATGGAATTCCACCAATGGAATAAACTCCACCTCGGCACTTGTCAATCGTTGCTCGATTCCAATCCCAATCGGTGAGCAAACCAAGCGTCGCCGGGCATGATACGACGATGAGGTCTGGCTTATGTGATTCAATTCGTTGTAGAACGGCCGCCCGAATCTGGTCAATCCTTTCAGGATTAAATCCCGGAGTTGTTCGGTTTCCCTTTTTGATAAGAGCTTTATCAACGACTCCATAGATGGAGGTGAGTTGGACCTGCGCCCGTCTGATTCCTGACTTGGCGAGAAGGTAATTAAAGATTTTGTTGTAGCCATCGGTGACTCCAAGTTTGTCTTGGAAGTAAAGGATTCGCTTGTATGATTTCTCGGTCAGGTTAAGCATTGCGCCCGTCGACTCCTTCACCCTTCGTCCACTTATCCGCACATTCCTGACACAGCGAATCACCATCCAGCGTCGCACGATATTGTTTGTATTCCATACACCCGTCACAAATAATCATCGGCGCTACCAAACCCAATCGTTCGGCCTGCCGCGCAATGATCTTGAATACTTCCCGGATATACTCCGCGCTCGGAGTCTTTGTGATTTCTTGCCCCGGCTCGTAGAGCGACCAGACTAAATCACGATCTTCGCGCGGGAGTTCATACCAATGCCGCTTGCACATTAGCATCTTTGGCGGGATTTCCACGTCGCATCCGACGGTGTGGCAGGTGTGAGTCATCAAACCCTCGGCAGCTTAAATTCGGCCGGAATCTCCCGAGGCGCCGGTTGTTCACAAATGCGAACCAACTCGGTGAAATGATCCGAGTTAAGAACCTGCATCGAAATCTCACTCACGAGAATCATGCGCATGACATGATAAACCGGCTTCCATTGTCGCGCTCGATCGACATTCTCGGAGTCATAACTCGGAATCCTCGACAAGCTCGACAGCTGCATCCTCGGTGCTTTCCAGCCCATGGCTTTGCCGAGATAATTCAATCGACCGAGATAGATTTCATCCCAGTAATCAAACCATCCCTTCTCATTATACGGGCAATCGTGCCGAGGCCAGTCATCCCGAAAGAGTCCGGTCAAGACATTCGTCGTGATTTTCCTCGCAATGTGGTGAGGCCGCAGCGCGAACTCCGCCATCTTTTTCGGATCGCCGGTGGTCATGATTTGCGTCCTTCTCTGATTCCTTTGGTGGACCGTGTGCAATCTGTCTCGTGGTCTGTTATCCCCGGATTCTGGGGGGAGGGACTCGACCGAATTGCCTCAACAAGGGGGGAGTTGCGACAATTCTGAGCCAGTTCCCACACGGCCCGCCAAAGGAATCATTCATCTTTCACAAAACGCGAGCCATGGAATCCATTTGGCGGTATAATCAATGCCCGGCCAGTCTGGACGATGCCAATCACTGCAACCTTTTGATTCCATGGCTCGCAAGTTATCTTACATCATGCGGCCTTCTTGACCTTGAGAAGCTGGAGTCGGGAATAGAAATTCCCATCCCGCGCCTTCTTCTTGATGATCTTCGCCGTGAATCGGTGCCCGACGATCCGATCGAGGAAGCCTTCCGGACCATCCTCGACGCCGCCGATATTCCCCGTGGAATCGCCCCCGATGTCGGTGATGAATCCCTTGAGGAAACCGATCCCCTTCTGAGCCTCGGCCGGGTTGATGAAGAACGTTTCCGTGTGCGTCTTGTTCATGACGTCCGATTCCTCGACGCCCTTCTCGACGATCGTTTCGACTCCGACGACCTTGAGTTCGATCGCAGCCTTGTAACGGAGTTCCTCATCGTCCCCGACCGTCGTTTCGTCGAGACCCGTTTTCGTGACCTCGAACACAAAGAGGCCGGCCGGAATCTGCGACGAGCGAAGTTCCTCGACGTCCGAAACGTCCAGACCCGCAATGTCGGCGAGGCTCATCTGATTCTCGATACCATCACTCATTTCTGATTCCCTTTCTCACTAACGATTAACTGACTAACTGACAACTGTTGACTAACTAACGAGTCATCACTTTTTCAGCAACGACAATCCGCCGACTCCTTTTACCGTGCTGGCCGGTGCGGACTTCCCGCCCAACACAAGACCCGGTTTCTTCGTGGCATCGCCAAGCGAGAAACCGGATTCATGAATCGTCAACCACGAATCAATCGAGGCAGGCCCACCGTTTTCATTCGGGAGCGTGCCGCCGACGTGCTTGACGAGATTCGCAAAGCTGCCTTCATTCCGCGTATTAACACGGGCGTTGAAATGCGAGCCACTGATTCGATCATTCGACGCACGGAAGTCAATCATGTATCGACCCATCGCATCGACTTCGATCCACGCCAAGTCCGTGAAATACTTTGGCATTTCAAACGCATGATTGTTTGACGAGGATCGAACAACCATCTTGGTCCAAAGGACTTTCATGTCCGATTCGCGCTGAGCCACCGACTTGCCGGGAGTCTTTTCAGTCTTGGTAAATTCCCTCGGGTGGCCAATCACGATGACGTGGCATCGAGCCGAACGAATCATCTGCAGGAACATCGTCAGCTTTTCGCCAGCCGCCTGATAGACCCCGCGCATCTTGACTCGCTCGGCTTCCGAGATTTCAATCGGATCGAGTCCGAGTTCATCGCACGCCCAATTCATTGCCGATTGCGCCAGCGCTGTCCAGGAGTCAATCACCAGCACCGAATTGTGATCCATCGCTGCGGGTTTGATTTCCCAGATTTCATCCGCGCACGGATCGCCGTCTTGGGAGATTGAAAACTCCCGGCCTTGCGTGTCGTTCCATCGGAAGGTCGGACTCGCCGTACAAAATTTCTTGAACATGTTAACGAATCGATAATCCAGCGCGCCGGAAACCAATTCGTCCGAACAGTTCAGAATGAAAATCCGATCGAGGACAGAAGGATTGACGGGGTTTATCTCATCCCGTGTCAGCCCCGCGATCGTCTGACTCCCAACATCGGCATCCATGTAGAGGACATTGAATCCTGCCTCCGCAGCGCGGGCCGCCCAATCAGACTTACCGCACTTTCCTTCGCCGATTACGAGGGCTTTTACCAGTTGGTGCTGCGGGCTTGCTTGGCTTGCGCGTGGCATTGTGATTCATTCCTTCCAAAACATAAAGCACGACGATCGAATCTCCTTCGAACCAACCGCGCTTGAAAATATACTTGCGATCGAGTTCCCACAAATGGGGTTTCATCGATTGGCCGGGACCGAATCGTTGATAGATATGTCGGCGATATCTCTCGGTCATGTGATGCGATCCTTCACCGGAGGATTCTTATACTCGTCCCTCGGAACGGGCATGTTCAATCGCCGTGCTTCCATTGAAACATTCGGCCAGAATTTCCACATCCGTTCCGGTGAATCAAGCGCGTAGAGAAACGCAACGCTTCGAGCCTGTTGCCCGTAGTGTCGATCCATCCACAATGGCCATTCGGGTGACGTTGCGTCAATCACTCCGGTCGCATCGTGTTCGAGGATTTGATTCTCTGGCCCACCAGCCCAAGCGGCCCGACCATTCTCAGCAAGAATATAGTAATACCAACACGCGTGGCAGGCATCATCCTTGGTGAGGAATCCCTTGGGCGTCATCTGATCCACGAAGATCATCGGCCGCAAAGATATCTTGAGTCCGTTGATTTCCATTGCGCCCCTCATGCTCCTGCATCGATCAAGAATTTCCTCATCTCGGATTCGCTCGCAATGAAATGCGCCGGTAATCCATAGAGGGAATTCATCATCACGATCCCAGTCCGATTGATTTCCTCAAT
>Ga0164243_10008297_pt1 | contig 15350 bp, 13 predicted proteins | sample OricompcompostOP_FD_108781 | JGI IMG/M metagenome (GOLD analysis project Ga0164243, IMG submission 108781) | Organic Plus compost microbial communities from Emeryville, California, USA - Original compost - Organic plus compost (OP) | ecosystem: Engineered > Solid waste > Mixed feedstock >... | reverse complement strand
GGCCCGGCGTCGATGTCCGACCACGCGCCGCGGGTGACCACGGTGAAGATCCCGGTCGACAAGATCGGCATGGTGATCGGCCCGAAGGGGCAGACCATCAACGCGATCCAGGACGAGACCGGCGCCGAGATCTCCATCGAGGACGACGGCCCCATCTACGTCGGCGCCACCAACGGCCCGTCGGCCGAGGCCGCCGTCGAGCGGATCAACGCGATCGCCAACCCGACGCTGCCGAAGGTCGGCGACAAGTTCCTCGGCACGGTCGTGAAGACGGCCGCGTTCGGCGCGTTCGTCTCGTTGCTGCCGGGCCGCGACGGCCTGCTGCACATCTCGAAGGTGGGCAACGGCAAGCGGGTCGAGAAGGTCGAGGACTTCCTCAACGTCGGCGACAAGGTCGAGGTCCAGATCGCGGACATCGACCAGCGCGGCAAGATCTACCTCGACAAGGTCCGCGCCGAGGGCGAGGAGGCCCCGGAGGCGGAGGCCGGCACGGGCGGCGAGCGTCCGCCGGCGCGTTCCAGCGACCGCGGCGACCGCGGCCCCCGTGACCGCGGCGACCGCGAGCGCGGCGACCGTGGCCCCCGTGACCGCGGCGGCGAGGGTGGCGAAGGCGGCAGCGAGGGCGGCGAGCCCCGCCGTCGCCGCAACCGGCACCACTGACGATGGCCGACACGGACCGGGCCGGCGCCAAGGCGCCGGCCCGCGCCATACCTTCACCGGCGGCGACGCCGTCGCGGCGGGCCGCCAAGCAGCGGCCGGCACGCGACGACGCGGCCGGCGCGTCGGCTCTACCCGGCCCGGCGCGGCGTCCTGGCGCGTTGGCGTCGGGGCGGGCCGTGACGCGCACGCTGGCCGCCGACCCGCTCGGCGGGACCGTCCGGCGTACCGTGCTGCCGAGCGGCCTCCGCGTGCTGACCGAGGCGATCCCGGCGATGCGCAGCGTGTCCTTCGGCGTCTGGGTCGCGGTGGGCTCCCGCGACGAGACCCCGGCGCAGTCCGGCTGCTCACACTTCCTCGAACACCTCCTCTTCAAGGGCACCACGAAGCGCAGCGCGCTGGACATCTCCGCGGAGATCGAGGCGGTCGGCGGCGAGACGAACGCGTTCACGACCAAGGAGTACACGTGCTACTACGCGCGTGTGCTCGACGCGGACCTGCCGCTGGCCATCGACGTCATGTGCGACCTGATCGCGGACTCGGTGCTCGACCCGGCCGACGTCGAGACCGAGCGCGGCGTGATCCTCGAAGAGATCGCCATGCACGAGGACGAGCCGGGCGACGAGGTCCACGACCTGTTCGCGGCCGCCCTCTACGGCCGGCACCCGCTCGGTCGGCTGATCTCGGGCACGGAAGAGACCATCTCGCCGATGAGCCGCCGGCAGATCCAGAGCTTCTACCGCCGGCACTACGTCGCACCGTCCATTGTGATCGCGGCCGCGGGCAACCTCGACCACGCGGCCGTGGTGCGTCGCGTGCGGGCGGCACTCGCCGGGACGCCGTTGGACACGCCACCCGCCGCCCCCGTCGCCCACCGGCCGGCGCTGCCGGCGCCTCGACTGCGCGGCGGCCAGGTCGTCGTGTCCAACAAGGACACCGAGCAGGCGCACCTGGTGCTGGGCGGCGCGGGCATCGGTCGCCTGGACGAGCGCCGGTTCGCGTTGAGCGTGCTCAACAACGTGCTCGGTGGGGGGATGTCGAGCCGGCTCTTCCAGGAGATCCGGGAGCGGCGGGGGCTCGCGTACTCCGTCTATTCGTACTCCAGTCAGTTCGCGGACAGCGGCCTCTTCGCGGTCTATGCCGGGTGCGCGCCGGGCAAGGTGGAGGAGGTGCTGGACCTCACCCGCGCGACACTGGCGGAGGTGGCCCGCACGGGTGTCACCGAGGCCGAAGTGGCGCGCGGCAAGGGGATGGCCAAGGGCTCCTACGTGCTCGGGCTCGAGGACACCGGGTCGCGGATGAGCCGGCTGGCCAAGGGCGAGTTCCTCTACGCCGACGCGATGACCGTCGACGAGTTGTTGGCGAGGGTCGACGCGGTGACGACGGACCAGGTCAACGCGTTGGCGGCGGAGTTGTGCGGGCAGGAGATGTCGTTGGCGGTGATCGGCCCGTTCGCGGATGGCGACTTCCACGTCTGACTCCGTTCCTTTTCGATGGCCCCGGTCCGTCGGACGACCGTCGCTCACGCCCGACACCGGGCCGGGCCCCGGGGGCCCGTCCCTGCCAGGTCCGCGGTGGCGAGAACCGTTCCCGCACTCGGCGTCGCCCGTGACGCTAGTCCTGCCGCGGCACGCTCACGGAGTTGTCCACAGGTACCTTCTGGTTCCGAGTTATCCACAGGCCCCGGGCCCGCTTCGGCCTGTCCAGCGGTCGCCTGAGATAAGTTGAGCCCCGTGAGTGACGAGCGCGGACCGATCCGGGTCGGAGTGTTGGGCGCCCGAGGGCGCATGGGCGTCGAGGTGTGCAAGGCGGTCGACGCGGCCGACGACATGGACCTGGTCGCGATGATCGACCAGGGCGACTGGCTGTTCAACGCGTCCGACGCCGGCGCCGAGGTCGTGGTCGACTTCACGACCCCCGACGTGGTGATGGACAACCTGCACTGGTGCGTCGACCAGGGCATCAACGCCGTGGTCGGCACCACGGGCTTCACCGAGCAGCGTCTCGACCGTGTGCGCGGCTGGCTCTCGCACAAGCCCGACGTGGGCGTGGTGATCGCGCCGAACTTCGGCATCGGCGCTGTGCTGATGATGCAGTTCGCGGCCAGGGCCGCGCGCTACTTCGAGTCCGTGGAGATCATCGAGCAGCACCACCCGCGCAAACTCGACGCCCCCAGCGGCACGGCCACCCACACCGCCCAGCTGATCGCCCGGGCCCGGGCCGAGGCGGGCCTGGGCGCCCCGCCTGACGCGACCAAGGACGAGGTGGCGGGTGCCCGCGGCGCGGATGTCGACGGCGTGCGGGTCCACGCCGTCCGCGCGTCCGGCCTGGTCGCGCACCAGGAGGTTCTGTTCGGCACGGCCGGCGAGACGCTGACGATCAGGCACGACTCGTACGAGCGCTCGTCCTTCATGCCGGGCGTCCTGCTGGCCATCCGCGAGGTCCGCAACCGCCCAGGGCTCACGGTGGGCCTCGACTCCCTCCTGCCCTGACACCGTTCGCCGGCCGTCACGGCGGGCCGGGGTTGCGGCGCGGTGGCGAACGGCCGGCGGCCGGCGGCGAACCGCGGGCCTCCGGCTCCGGTCACGGTGTGGCGGTGAGGGCGGCCGCGTCGGTGCGGCTGCGGTGAAAGGCAGGCCGGCGGTTGCGGGGATGGTGTGGCTGCGGCGAACGGTGGCCCTGGGGCTGCGGCAAGGGTGTGGTGGTGACGGCCGAAGGTGCGGCGGCAGCGAACGGCAGGCGTGGGGCTGCGGCGAGGGTGTGGCGGTGAGGGCGGCCGCGTCGGTGCGGCTGCGGTGAAAGGCAGGCCGGCGGCTGCGGCGAGGGCGGCAACGAGGGTGTGGCGGCGGGCAGTAGTTCGCCTTCGCGGCCTTCGGTGCGGCCGACCCAAGGTCGTCTACCGGCCCGAGGTCGCCGACGTGCCGGCGGAGTGATGTGCCGCCGGCAGCGACGAGGGCTTGCGGTTGGAGGAGCTTGCGGTTATGGGGAGGTGGTGCGGTGCGGGTGGGTCAGGCGTAGATCGGCCGGCAGGCCGGAGACCGTCGTGGTCCCGTCGGACGCGACCTCGATGTCGATCGGGGAGCCGGCTACGACCAGGCCGCGGGCTTCGACCGCACCCAGCGGGGCTCCCTCCAGCGGGGTCACCGTGACGGTACCGCCGGGTACGTCCGGGCGGAGGCCCGCGGCGGTGTGGACGAGGGTTATTCCGGCCGCGGCGGCCCAGGCCTGAGGACGGCAGGCGGCCGGGTACGGGACGGGGCGGCCCAGAGCGGTGCGGTCGTCGCCGCCGAACAACTCCGGGAGTTGGTAGTCGAAGGCTTCCGCTGCCTCCAGCAGGCCCCGTGCCAGGGTGGCGGCCGCGGTGCTGTGGCCGGCCCGGGCCAGGCGGTCCACGACGATCGCGGTGTCGTGGGTCCAGATGGAGCCGCAGTGGTACGAGAGGGGGCTGAACGCGGCGTCGTGGGTCGACATCGTCCGTAGGCCGAAGCCGCCGGCCATCGCGGGGGAGGCCAAGAGGTCCGCGATCTGGGCGGATTCCTTCGGGGTCAACATGCCCGTGCCGAGCAGGTGGCCGATGTTGCTGGTGAGGGAGTCGACCGGACGCTTGTCGCGGTCCAGGGCGAGTGCCGGGTGTGCGCCGGCGGGGCCGTCGACCCAGAAGCGCGCGCGGAAGCGTTCCGCCAGGGACGCGGCGTACTCGCGCCAGCGGGTGGCGCCGGGGCGGTCGAAGGCGTCCAGCAGGGCCGCGCCGTGGATGGCGGCCTCGTACGCGTAGCCCTGGACCTCCGCCAGCGCGATGGGCGGCCGCGCGATCTCGCCCGTGCGGAAGCGGACCGAGTCGCCGGAGTCCTTCCAACCCTGGTTGGACAGGCCGCGGCCGCTTTCGTCGATGTACTCCAGGAAGCCGTCGCCGTCCGGGTCGCCGTGGCGGGCGAGCCAGCCGAGCGCCGACTCCAGGGCCGGCAGCAGGGCGGCCACCGCCTCGGCGGGCATGCCCCAGCGCCACGCGTCGTGCAGGAGGGAGATCCACAGCAGGGTGGAGTCGACGGAACCGTAGTACGCGGCCGGCAGATGCAGATCGTTGCCGGGCAACGACGTGTCGTGGCGGCGGAGTTCGTGCAGGATCTTGCCGGGTGCCTCGCCGGACGTGCTGTCCACTGTGGATCCCTGGCGGGCGGCCAGGACGCGGAGCGTGCCCTCGGCGAGGGTGGTGCCCAGCGGCAGCAGCATCCGCGCGGCCCACAGGCTGTCGCGGCCGAACAGCGTCAGGAACCACGGCACCCCGGCGCCGAGGAAGGTGTCGTCCGGGCCCGACGTGAGCCGGACCCGCAGCGACTCCAGGTCGTCCAGCGACCGGGCCAGCAGCCGTTCCAGGCGGCGGTCGGCCGCGGTCACCTCCGGGCGTGCCCACTCGACCACCGACGCCGGCGAGCGGACGATCGCCGACGGGTCGAAGACCCGCAGTCGCCACCGGAGCGTGACAGAGGAACGTGGCGCGAGCGTCACCGACCACGCCAGCCGCGGCGGGCCGTCGAGCACGTCCGCGACGGTCACCGACGTGCCCGCCCGTTCCGCGGTCGAGCCGGCATCCGGGACGGTGGTCGTGCGCGTCGCGGATCCCGCCGTCGACGACACCGGACCCCGATCCGGCCCCTCCGCCGATACCGTCCCGGATGCGGATACCGGTCCCGATGCCGCCGTCGTCCTCACTGCCGCTGCTGGCGCCGGCCCTGAAGCCGACGCTGGCGCCGGCTGCGACCCGGACGCCGGCTGTGACGCTGGCGCCGGCTGCGACGCGGACGCCGGCTGTGACGCTGGCGCCGGCTGCGACGCGGACGCCGGCTGTGACGCTGGCGCCGGCTGCGACGCGGACGCCGGCTGTGACGCTTGCGCCGGCTGCGACGCGGACGCCGGCTGCGACGCTGGCGCCGGCTGCGACGCGGACGCCGGCTGTGACGCTGGCGCCGGCTGCGACGCGGACGCCGGCTGTGACGCTGGCGCCGCCACCGAAGCTGGCGCCGGTTGCGACGCCGGCCCCGACAATGACGCCGGTCCCGATGCCGCCGTCGGCCCTGAAGCCGAAGCGGACGCGGACTGCGGCGCCGGCTCCGATCCAGACGCGGGAGCCCCCGCCGATACTGACGCCGGACCCGATCCTGCCGTCGGCCCCGACCCTGATCCCGCGGTCGACACCGACACCGACACGTCACCGGACGACCACGACCAGCCCGAGTCATCCGGCACCGCCGTCAACTCCGTCGTTCCCAGGCCCGACTTCACCGCCTCGATCGGTGCCAGGTCGCACGCCAACTCCACGGCGACCGTCGTCTGCACCGCCTCCGACGCGGTCGACACCAGGGTGATCTCTTCGTCCAGGCCGAGCGGGACCAACCGCCGGACCCGCTCCACCCGTACCGTCGGGTCCGGACTCGGATCCCCCAGAAACCGTGCCAATCCGACGAACCGCGTCACGCCGGGGCCCGACGGCGCCGCCGCGACCGGGTCCGGTTCCCGGCCGTCCAGGGTCAGGACCGCCCGGCTGAGCACCCGCACGTCGGCGTGGAACACCCCCTGAACCCCGCGCGGCAGGATCTGGCCCGACCGGTCGCAGAGGACGCTCGCGGGGGCCCGCACGGTCGAGACCAGGTCGTGGAGCAGGGGCTGCAGGTTACGGTCCGGCACGAATATCTCCCCAGATGTCGGCGCCATCTTGACAGACCCGGGATGCGGCGGCAGAGTGCGAAACAACCCAGAAACTTGAACGATCCAATCATGCACTTTGCACTTTGAACGTTCAAGACCGCGGAAGGTAGGAATGGCGGAGAAGGTCACCATAGCCACCGTCGCCCGGCATGCTCAGGTGTCGCGGCAGACGGTGTCCAATGTGATCAACAGCCCGCACATCGTGCGGGAGGAGACCCGCCGGCGGGTCGAGGAGGCGATCGCGGCCCTCGGCTACCGCGCCAACCAGGCCGCGCGGCAGATGCGCACCGGGCGGTCGCAGCTTATCGCCGTCCGCATCGAGCCCGCCCGGGACGGCATCAACGGCTCCGTCCTCGACCGGTTCCTGCACGGCCTCACCTTCGCCGCCGCCGGGGCCGGCTACCGCGTGCTGCTTTACACGGCCGCCGACGACGGCGACGAGATCAAGACCTTCGACGACCTGCTCGCCTGCCACGACCTCGACGGCTTCGTGCTCACCGGCACCGACCACGGGGACGCCCGTACGCACTGGCTCGCCGAGCGCGATGTCCCCTTCGTGACGTTCGGTCGGCCCTGGGACGAGCCCGAGCGGCACTCCTGGGTGGACGTGGACGGCGCCGACGGCACCGCACAGGCCACCCGCCGGCTCATCGACACCGGGCACCGGCGGATCGCGTTCATCGGCTGGCCGGCCGGCTCCGGCGTCGGCGACGACCGGCGCGCCGGCTGGGAGCGCACGATGCGCGCGCACGGCCTCGACCCGGCCGGCCTCGACCGGGCCACCGACGACCGCGTGCCGGCCGGCGAGACCTGCGCGACCGACCTGCTGGCCACCGACGACCCACCCACGGCGTTCGTCTGCGCGAGCGACTCGCTCGCGCTCGGGGCGCTCCAGGCGGTCCGCGCGACGGGACCCGCGCGGACCGACCTGGGCGTCATCGGCTTCGACGACACCCCGGTGGCCCAGGCCATCGGGCTCACCAGCGTCAGCCAGCCGCTGGCCGAGGCGGCGGCCCGCTGCGTCGACCTCCTCACCCACCACCTCGACGGCACCCCCGACGGCACCACCCAGGTGCTGCTCCGCCCGTCGCTGGTGGTGCGCACCACCGCCTGACATACATCAAAGAAGGAGTACGAGATGAAGCGCACCCGGATCCGCGGCGCCGCCGTGGCGATCCTCGCCGCCGGCACGCTCATCGCCACCGCCGCGTGCGGCGACAGCTTCGACGACGGCGGGACGAACACCCCGCAGCAGAGTTCCGGCCCCGCCGCGCTGCAGATCCTGATCGGCTCCTCCGGCGACGCGGAGACCAAGGCGGTCCAGGACGCGGCCGCCGCGTGGGCGAGCAAGAGCGGCAACACCGCCACCGTCACGCCGGCGCAGGACCTCACCCAGCAGCTCGGCCAGGCCCTCGCCGGGGACAACCCGCCGGACGTGTTCTACGTCGACGCCGGCCGGTTCGCCGACTACGCGAGCGTCGGCGCGCTGGAGCCGTACGGCGACAAGGTGGACAACCCGGACGACTTCTACCAGAGCCTCAGGGACACCTTCACCTTCGACGGCACGTTCTACTGCGCTCCGAAGGACTTCTCCACCCTCGCCCTGGAGATCAACACCGACCTCTGGGCCAAGGCCGGCCTGACCGACGCCGACATCCCCACCACCTGGGACCAGCTGCGCGCCGCCGCCGAGAAGCTCAAGGCGCAGAAGATCACGCCGCTCGCCATCGGCGACACCCGCGACCGGATCGGCGCGTTCATGGTGCAGTCCGGCGGCTGGATCGTGAGCAAGGACGGCAAGCAGGCGACGGCCGACAGCCCGGAGAACGTCGCGGCGCTGACCTACGTGCAGGGGCTGCTCAAGGACGGGCTCGCGGCGTACCCGAAGAGCCTCGACGCCGGCTGGGGCGGTGAGGCGTTCGGCAAGGGCAAGGCGGCCATGGTGATCGAGGGCAACTGGATCAAGGGGGCCATGACCAACGACTTCCCGGACGTCAAGTACACCGTGCACGAGCTGCCCGCCGGCCCCAAGGGCAAGGGCACGCTCTCCTTCACGAACTGCTGGGGCATCGCCGCGAAGAGCAAGTTCAAGGAGCAGGCCATCGACTTCGTCAAGGCGATGACCACTGTGGACCAGCAGATGACGTTCGCGAAGGCGTTCGGCGTCATGCCGTCCCGCGAGTCGGCCCGCGACCAGTACACGAGCCAGTTCCCGGCCGACAAGGCGTTCATCGACGGCGCCGATTACGCGCAGGGCCCCGTGAACGCCCCGAAGATGGACAGCGTCCTGGCGGACTTCGACGCCTCGCTCAACGGCCTGGCCAACGGCGACCCGAAGCAGATCCTGGGCACGCTGCAGAAGAACACCCAGGCCACCCTCGCCGGCTGAGCCGACCGTGTCGACGATGACGACCGCCGCCCGGGACCGGGACGACCGGCCCCGCGGCGGCGGCCGCCGCGACCCCGCCACGCGGCGGAGGACAGGCGGCGGCATCCGCGGCAACGAGGGCGTGGCCGGCTGGCTGTTCGTCCTGCCGGTCGTCGTGATCCTCGGCGTGTTCCTGCTGCTGCCGATCCTCATGGCGTTCTGGGTCAGCCTGACCGGCTGGGAAGGGCAGGGCAGCCCGTTCAAGTCGGGCGTCCCGTTCGTCGGCGCCGACAACTACGTGCGGCTGTTCACCGAGGACGGGCTCGCGCGCCGCGACTTCATGACGAGCATCCGCAACAACGGCTACTACGTGCTCGTCGTCGTACCGGTCCAGACCGCCTTGGCGCTGGCCCTCGCGCTCGTCGTCAACAACCGGATGCTGCGCGGAAAGGGCTTCTTCCGTACCGCGTTCTACTTCCCGTCCGTCACCAGCTCGGTCGCGATCAGCGTGGTGTTCCTCTTCATGTTCGCGAACTCCGGCGCCGTCAACGGGATCCTCTCGGTGTTCGGGATCGACGGCCCGGCCTGGTTCTCGGACTCCCGCGGGCTGATCCACATCGTCCTCGGCGCGGTCGGCGTCGACAGCCCGCCGGCCGCGCTCACCGGCGGTGGCCCGTTCGGCCTGACCTGGTGGGACTGGCTCTCCGGCCCGAGCGTCGCGATGTGCGCGATCATGGCGCTGGTGGTCTGGACCACCTCCGGCACGTTCATGCTGATGTTCCTGGCCGCCCTGCAGAACGTGCCGGTCGCGCTCGACGAGGCGAGCGAACTCGACGGCGCCAGCCGCTGGCAGCGCTTCCGCTACGTCACGCTGCCGCTGCTCAAGCCCACGATGTTCCTCGTCGTGACGCTCGGCCTGATCGGCACCTGGCAGGTCTTCGACCAGATCTACGTGATGAGCCAGGGCAACCCGGCCAAGACCACGCTGACGCCGGCGTTCCTCTCGTACCGCACGGCCTTCAAGGATTTCGAGTACGGCCGCGGCGCCGCGATCTCGTTCGTCCTCTTCCTGATCATCATCGTCCTGACGCTTCTCCAGCGCTACGTCATGCGCGACCGCGACGAGAAACGTCCCCGGAAGAGGAGGTCGTAACCGCATGGCCATCCTCAGTGGACAGACAGCGCGCCGCCGCGGCGGCGCGCGCGCGTGGGCCTCCACGATCGTGGGCTACGCGATCCTGGTCTTCTTCGGCCTGGTCTTCCTCTACCCGTTCGTCATCCAGGCGGCGAACTCGTTCAAGACCGAGCCGGACGCGGCCGCGAACCCGCTCTCGCCGGTCCCGAACCCGTTCACGACCGCGAGCTTCCAGCGGCTGCTCGACGGCGACTTCCCGCTCTGGCTCGGCAACTCGCTGCTCGTCACCGTCCTGGTCACGATCGGCCGGGTGTTCCTGGACTCGCTGGCCGGCTACGCGCTGGCCCGGCTGCGCTTCAAGGGCCGCGGTGCGGTCTTCGCCGCCGTCATCGCCGTCATGGCGGTACCCGGCGTGGTGCTGCTGATCCCGAAGTTCCTGGTGCTCAACCAGCTCGGCATCTACGACACGTACACGGCGCTGATCCTGCCCCTGCTGGTCGACGCCGCCGGCGTGTTCATCATGAAGCAGTTCTTCGAGTCGGTGCCGGCGAGCATGGAGGAGGCCGCCCGCATCGACGGCGCCGGCGTCTTCCGCACGTTCTGGTCGGTGGTCCTGCCCATGGCCCGCCCGGCGCTGATCACCCTGACGATCCTGTCGTTCCAGGGCTCGTGGAACGAGTTCCCGCACACGCTGGTCGCCGTGCAGGACCCGCAGCTGTTCACGCTGCCGCGCGGCGTCGCCAACCTGGTCTCCGGCTCGCTCGGCGCCGGCACCCAGTACCCCCTCAAGCTCGGCGCGGCGCTGCTCGCGACGATCCCGGTAGCGGTGATCTTCGCGATCTTCCAGCGCTACTTCATTCGTGGGGCCGCGGAGGGCGCCGAAAAGGGCTGACCCCCGACCCCATGCGCGCGGCGTTCCCGGCGGGACCCACGAAGCCCCCGCCGGGAGCGCCGCGCCTTGCGGCGCCAACCCGTGCGGACTCGGGTCCGCGGTGGTCCGGGCCGTCGCTCCCGCCAGACACCGCTCGCTGCCGCTTCGCTGCCAGGTCCGCGTCGCGCGGACAGCCGAGCGGTCCGCGCGGGGCGGACCGCCACGGCGCGCCAGGCCGTGTCCTGCCGATCATGCCGGCCTGCGTCGGGCCCAGCCGCCGCCTGGCGGCGTCCCGGAATCACCCGGATACAACACCGGTATCCGGGCGATTCCGGGCCACCACCAGACGACGCCTGGACTCCGCCTCGGCTCGACATCATCGACAGGACACGGCCTAGACGTAGAACCAGGTGAACGGGGCCCAGGGGAGGTTGCGGAGGATCGAGAAGCCCAGCCAGGCGACCAGGAAGACGACGAGGGCGGTCGGGCTGATCCGCAGCGGGGGCAGCTTGCGGCCGAAGACGCGCTGGACGGCCCACGCCACGTACAGGTAAAGCAGGAACGGGACCGCGAACACGAAGACCAGGTGGTGGCGGGCGGCGGCGGAGATGTCGCCGTGCAGCAGATACCACGCGGCGCGGGTGCCGCCGCAGCCCGGGCAGTCGAGCCCGGTGGTCAGCTTGAGGACGCAGGTGGGCGGCGCGTCCGGCGCGCTGTCGGTCGGGTTGCTGATCAACGTGTAGCCCACGGCCCCGCCGATGCAGCCGAGCACCGCCAGCGGCGCCACCCAGGCCGGGATCCGGTCCAGCAGCCGCAGATACGCCCGGCCGATCCGGCCGGTCCGCGACGGCACGAACACCGGCGGCGCGACCCCGCCGGGCCCGGCCGGTGGCTGGCCGCCGGCGGGCGGCCCCGCGTGTGCGTGCCCTTCCAGGAACGGGCCGGGCGGCGTCGGGCCCGCCGCCGCGTGCGACGACGGCCCGGTCAGGGCCGGGTCGGCAGCGGCGCCGCCGACCGGGACGGGGACGCGTTCGGGGGCCGGCTCGGCCGCGCCGGTCACGCTCGTCATGTCGGTCACCGTACACCCGCGAGGCCCGCCAGGGCCGCCGCCAGCGGGGTGGCGAGGTCGCCGCCGTCGGGCGGGGCGACGTCGGAGAGGCCCAGCCAGCCGGCCAGCCGGGCCAGCTCGGCGGCGAGCGCCTCCGCCGTCGCGCCGGCGTCGACGCCGGGCTCCGCCCACGCGGCCGGCACCCGGAGCACGCCGGCCCTGCGGTCCGCCTTGAGGTCGACCCGCGCCGCGAACCGGTCGCCGCGCAGGAACGGCAGCACGTAGTAGCCGTAGGTCCGCTGCGGCGCCGGCACGTAGATCTCGATCCGGTACGTGAAGCCGAACAGCCGCTCCGTGCGGGCCCGCTCCCAGATCAGCGGGTCGAACGGGCTGATCAGCCGATCGCCCCGAATCCGGCGCGGCACCTTGGCGGCCGGGTGGAGGTAGGCCGGCTGGCGCCACGACTCCACCGACACCGGCAGCAGCGAGCCGTCGGCCACCAGCGACGCGATCGCCTCCCGGGCCCCGGCGACCGGGAGCCGGAAGTAGTCGCGCAGCTCCAGCTCGGCCGCCACGCCCAACGCCCGCGCCGCCACCATCACCAGCGTGCGCATGGCCTCGGTGTCGGTGGGTGTCGGCGCCGCCAGCACCTGCGCCGGCAGCACGCGCTCCGGCAGGTCGTAGACCCGCGCGAAGGCGCCGTTGCGGGAAGCGGCCGTCACCTTGCCGGCGTAGAAGAGGTATTCGAGCGCCTGCTTGACGGTCGACCAGTTCCACCCCCAGTGGGAGCGGTCGCGCGGCTCGTCACGCTCGATCTCGGCCGCCGTCAGCGGCCCCGAGGCGCGCACCTCGTCGTAGACCCACTGGACCAGCTCGGGCTGCTCCTCGGCGATCCGGCGCATGCTGCCCCACGCGTGCTGCCGCCAGGCCGCCATCCGCCAGCGGAGGGCCGGATGCAGCTCGACGGGGACGAGCGACGCCTCGTGCCCCCAGTATTCGAACAGCCACCGCGGCGCGCGGTAGGCGGCCCGGTCGAGCAGGGCTGTCGGGTACGGTCCGAGCCGGCTGTAGACCGGCAGGTAGTGCGCGCGCTGGAGCACGTTGACCGAGTCGATCTGCAGCAGCCCGGTGCGGCCGAGCACCCGGCGCAGGTGCCGCGCGGTCACCGCCCCGGTCGGCGCCGGGTCGGTGAACCCCTGTGCGGCCAGCGCGACCCGGCGGGCCTGGGCGAGAGACAACGAATCCATCGGCCGGAACCGTAACCGACACCCCTGACAGAAATCCGCGCCGATGCGGTAGACAGACGCACCATGGTGACGATCCGCCCGGAACACCCCGACGACCTCGACGCGGTCGCGGCCCTGCACGTCCGTGCGTGGCAGGCCGGTTACGCCGGGATCCTGCCCGCCGCGGTCCTCGACGCGCTCAGTGCCCCGGCGTGGGCGGAGCGCCGCCGCGAACGACGTGCCGGCGGCACCGTCCACACCCTGGTGGCGACCGACGGACCCGTCGCCGGCTTCGTCACTCTCGGGCCGTACCGGGAGAAACCGGAGCCCGGCGTCGGTGAGATCTACGCCATCTACCTGGAGCCGGAGCGGGTCGGCACCGGGGTCGGGCGAGCGCTGATGACGGCGGCGCTGGACGAGCTGCGGGCCCGCGGCTTCCGTACCGTCCGCCTCTGGGTCCTGGAGGCCAACCACCGGGCCCGGCGGTTCTACGAGCGGGCCGGCTTCGCGCCGGACGGGTCCCGCGCCGTCTACGAGGGCGCGCTACCGGGCGGCGGCGACCGGCTCGCGCTGGACGCGATCCGGTACGCCAGGGCTCTCGGCTGAGCGGGTCGGCAGGAAGAGGAGCAGGGCGAGGCTCACGAAGACGTACGCGTTGCTGCCGAGGAAGCCACCGATCCCGCCGAAGCCGCCCTCCCAGGCCCAGACGAGCCGGCTGCAGAGCACGGCGTACGCGACGCCGGCGAAGATCAGCAGGCCGCGGCGGCGCGGGCTGCCCGCCGGTGCGCGCAGCGCCGCGTCGACCAGCAGGATCAGCGCCGGCAGCAGCCAGACCAGGTGGTGCACCCAGGTGACCGGGCTCAGCAGGCCGCCGACGATCCCGGTGAGCGCCAGCCCGTCGACCACCGACGCGCCGCGGACCCGCACCGCCCAGACGGCGAGGACGGCCAGCGCGAGGGCCAGCCAGAGCAGCGTCGACGGGTGCTCCGGGGACAGCCGGGCGACCAGCCCGCGCAGCGACTGGTTGGAGACGAACGACAGTGAGCCGACCCGGTCGGTGTCCCAGAGCGCGCTGATCCAGAACTCGCGGGACGCGGCCGGGTCGACGGCGGCGGCGAGCAGGGTGGCGGCGGTCGCGGTGGCGGCGGCCGTCACGGTCGCCCGCCAGCGGCGCGTGACCAGCAGGTAGAGGATGAAGATGCCGGGTGTGAGCTTGATCGCGGTCGCCAGGCCGATGCCGACACCGGCCCAGCGCCGCCCGCCGCGCACGGCCACCAGCAGGTCGGCCGCCACCAGGAACAGCAGCAGCATGTTGACCTGGCCGAACGAGATCGTCTCGCGGTACGGCTCGAACGCCGCCATCAGCAGGAACGCCACCGCCAGCGCGAACCACGGCGTCCAGCCCTCGCGCCGGGCGAGCGGCAGCACCAGCCACCAGAGCAGCGCGAACGTGGCGCCGAGGGAGAGCAGCACGCTGATCACGATCGCCACGGGCCACGGCACGACGGCCATCGGCAGCATCACGATCGCGGCGAACGGCGGGTAGGTGAAGCCGTACTTGCTGTTGGGCTTCAGGTAGTCGTACAGCATGCCGCCGTCGTGGATCCAGTAGTTGACGGCGCCGTAGTAGACCTTGAGGTCGAAGAACCCGTGCCGCACGGCGGTGAACCCGACGAACACCGCGACGGCGACCGCCAGGCCCGCGACGGCGGCGGCTTCCTTCGGTGTACGCCGCGCGGCCCGCTCGATCACCCCATGCTCCCGGTCCGTAGGCTCACCACTCATGGCACTCGGGTTCGTCCGCCCGGCGCGTCCCGAGGACGCCGGCGAGATCGCGCGCATCCAGACGGCGACCTGGCGGGTCGCCTATCGCCGGATGTTCCCCCGGCACGTACTCGACAACCTCGACGAGGCGTGGATCGCGTCGCGCTGGCGGGACGCGATCGAGGCCTCGCCGTCGCCGCGCCACCGCGTGCTGGTGGCCGTCGAGCAGGCAGAGGAATCGTATCTGGTGGGCTTCGCTGCGTCCGGCCCCGCCGACGAGCAGGCCCTGGCCCCCGAGGAGCCGCCGCTGCCGGACACCGTGGCGGCCGTCACCGACCTCCTGGTGGAGCCCCGGTGGGGCCGGCGCGGCCACGGCAGCCGCCTGCTGGCGGCCACGGTCGACCTGTGGCGCGAGGACGGCTTCACGTCCGCGGTGGCGTGGGCGTACGACGGCGACAAGGCCACCCGGTCGTTCCTCACCTCGGCGGGCTGGGAGCCCGACGGCGCCGGCCGCGCACTCGACGTCGAGGACATGCTCGTCTACCAGCTCCGCCTGCACGTCGACCTGACGGTCTAGG
>Ga0164243_10008296_pt1 | contig 15352 bp, 17 predicted proteins | sample OricompcompostOP_FD_108781 | JGI IMG/M metagenome (GOLD analysis project Ga0164243, IMG submission 108781) | Organic Plus compost microbial communities from Emeryville, California, USA - Original compost - Organic plus compost (OP) | ecosystem: Engineered > Solid waste > Mixed feedstock >... | reverse complement strand
GAGAGGCTCATCGAGCGAATCAGCTACGGTCAAAGAAAGCTCGCTGAGGTCAAGCAGTGGGGGAAGACCTCCCTGGAGCTCACCGCAGATGACGAGTCGCTGACCGGGACGTCTCGCCCAGAGACAGAACGAGCGATCAGGGCTGTCATCGGCTCGTTCGAAGACTTCGCGTTGACCACGATGGTCTCTCAGAATCCCATCTTTGGGCTTCCGGGCGGAGGAGACATCATCAACTGCAAAGAGACCGACCGTCGGAAGATCCTCTTCAGGTTTCTTGACCTCGATGTTTACGAGAGGATCCATGCAGTGTGCAAAGATGAGCTGAAATCGATCCTCGGAGGGCTCAAGGGGGCCAGCAGGGATGCCCTAGAGCAAGAAATCTCCGATATTGATGAAGATCTTGCTGAGTGCGACAGCAATCTCACGCAAAGCCGTGAAACTCTACGGTCCATCGAGGAGAATATCGCAAGATTGAAGGCCGAATTGGCCCAGGCGGGCGGCGAAAACATCGAGAGCCTCCTCACAGAGAAAGCCAAACTCGAGCGTGACGCCGCATCTCTGAATCAGAGTGTCGAGAAGGACGAAGGACGCGTCAAAGAGGCCGCGAAAAAGCTCGAAAACCTCAAAAAACAACACTCGGAGCACCTCCAGAAGCGTCCGACCACACCTCCTGTGGAGCTGGAGGAACTCCAGAGGAAGCTGGGTGATCTTCGTCGCAAGGAACGTGATGTCGTCACTCAAGCTACTGCGAAAGAGGGTGACCTAAAGCGAGGAAAACTAGCCCTACAAACCATCAAAGAGATCCCTTGCGAAGGGAAGTTCCCCGATTGCAAGTTTGTTGCAGACACGCTGAAATTCAACGCAGATTGCGATGAGATCACGTTCGTGTTGAAAGACCTTCTGGGGCAAAAAGGCGGCCTGGAGAGACAGATCATCGAGCTTCAAGAGTTTGAAGTGGCTCACAAAGACGTCGCAAGGTGGGAGAAGACATCGTCTGACATGATGCTTGCGATTGAGAAGCAGTCTGGGTTGCTGTCCTCCGCGGAACACAGGCTTTCGTCCACAGCAAAATCTTTAGAGCTGATCAGAGAAAAAATCGGGGGCATCGACGACGCGCTGGACAAATCTTCGACGGACCACATCAACACCATCAGAAAGATGATAGATTCTGAAGAGAGCGCCGCGGTCGAACACCGAAAAAGGATCGAAGATTCGCTGAAATCTATCGGGAGCTTGGAAGCCAAACGAGCAAGATTGAAAGAAGAGCTCGATTTCCTCGATGATCGACAGAAGGTCGCCCGCACCTACGAGATCCTCTCTGAGATGACCGGTAAAACGGGGCTTCCTTACAGGATCCTGACGAAAGTGCTTCCCGTGATCAACCATGAGATCGCACAAATCTTGACGGGAGTCTCGAAGTTCTCGGTCTTCTTTGAGGACGATCCTGACTCGCAGAGCGTGAGCCTCTACATCCGTTACGGTGATTACAAGAGTCGCCCTCTCGGATTGGGATCGGGTGCCGAGAAGTTCATCGCGTCATTGGCAGTGCGTTGTGCTCTGCTCAGTGTCTCGTCTTTACCGAAGACTGACGTCCTAATCATCGACGAGGGATTCGGAAAGCTTGATCCAGAACATCTCGAGGCTCTGCAGAGGATGTTTGAATACCTAAAAGATGCGTTCGGGACCGTCTTCGTGGTCTCACACGTTGATGTCATGAGAGACATCGTTGACCACAGCATCGAGATCGAGAGTCAGAACGGTTACGCCCACGTGGAGGTCCTATGATGTTTAAAGATTCGACCGGTAGGAAAAGCCTGACGGTCACGCTGTCGATTATCAGCTTCGCTGTTGTGATGCTGAAGACGCTTTTTAGCGGCGCCTCGATCTCTATCGAGGGGCTGTTCTCGTATTCGTTCGGAACGATCGGAGCTGATGAGATCGCTGCCTTGCTGACTCCGGTTCTCGGCACATACGCGTTCCGTCGGTATACTGACAGGAAGTTCGACACCCAAGTCGATCCGAGCCTGATGGAAGGCGGGGAAAAGTGAACTGGAAGTGGATTATTGCAGCCATAGTCGGAGCTGCCTTCATTGCCGGCGTGCTTGGGTTCATGCTCGGAAGGAGGGGGGCTGACGATGAGGTCTCTGATCTGACAACGAGGCTCGCGCAGGCTGAGCAGACGGTTGAGATCGCGAAGAACCTCTATGCTGAGAAGGTCGCGGAGATCGAGAATCTGTCGAGCCTGCTACGAGATGTTTCCGACGCAAGCTCGACTGCCATAGAAGAGCTGGTCAAGAAGATCGAGGCGGCCGATCAGCGCGTTCTCACCCTCCAAAAGAACGTGGTCTATTGGAAGACGGCTTACGAGGGAGCCGTCGAGGCATCTCAGGGAGAGCAGCCGTCAGATGACCCTGTCGATCCTTCCCGGAAACGCGTCGATTTCCGAAAGGACTTCGGGTATATCGGAGTGACCGGACACACCTTGACGGATCCTCCTGAGGGGTATGTGAAGGTCGAGCAGCTCAGACCTCTGAGGCTCACTGTGGCGGTGACCAAGAACAAGGACGGGACCTGGTCATCCTACGTTGCCTCGTCCGAGGACAATGTCGCGGTAGACCTCGGCCTATCAGCGCTCGATCTCTCTGTCACGAAACCCAAATGGTACCAAAGGCTTTGGGTTGAGAGCGGAGCTGTGTTTCTTGGGGAGCCGTCGGCATCGATCGGTCTCTCCTACAGAGGGGATAGGTTCTCTGTAGGACCTCAATGTGCCTTGAGCGCCCAAGGCGGTGGGTGCGGAATCTCTGTGGGAGCAAGGATCTTCAAGTGAGGAGCCGTCGAGTCATCTCTCCTGTCTCCTTGAGAGATCATTACGTCGAGCTTGGAAACTACACCGCAAAGTTCCTGATAGACTCGGCTGTCTCTGCGGATGTCAAGCACGTTGATGTCGTGATGAGGAACTCGGACGGAAAACCGATGGATATCGAGTTCCGTCGTTGGGGAACCAAGCTCACTCTCTCTTTCGCGATCAATGATTCTGTCCCAGACGGGATCGTCATAATCGACATCTTGATGCGCGGTAGCAAAGAAATCAAGGAACGATTCGATTTCTGGGTCATAAAGTAGAACACAAAAGTGCCATAACGTATGCGTAGAGCGTCTCGAAGGAAGTTTCACTTCGTGTATAAAACGACCTGCTTAATCACAGGTCGTTGGTACATTGGCATTCACAGCACAGATCATATTGACGATGGGTACATGGGGTCTGGGCAACGGCTGAATAATTCGCTCAAGAAGCATGGTGTAGAAAATCACGTTCGGGAAATCATCGAATTTTTGCCGTCAAGAGAAGAACTTTGTGATAGAGAAGCGAAGCTTGTCACTGAGGAAACTCTGAAGGATCCGTTCTGCATGAATTTGATGCCTGGAGGGACTGCCAGGAAGTTTCCTGCCGGAGAGGATACACGCATGAGAATGCGTCTCGCGAAGCTTGGCAAAAAGCAATCTCCAGAGTTGATCGAAAAACGGCGACAAGCTTGTATTGGGCGCATCCAGACCGAAGAGACCCGCGAGAAGCTTCGAAAAATTGCTCGTGATCAGTGGGAACGTCGATATGCGGGAGATGAGACGGCTATCGGCAAAAGAGTAGGGCAGCTATCTCACAAAAACAGGAAGATCGATGGATGAAACAGACAACGAGAAGTATAGGGTCCCTGCGTGGTGTCCCGTCTGCGATGAGGTGATGAAGGGCAGCATCTCCACCCAGACCTATTTCAAATGGGGATGTTGCATGCACTGCCACATCGAATTCGTCGAAGACCGGGAGGAAAGGTGGAAGAACGGATGGCGCCCCTCTCCTGATGAAGTGGCAAAAAAACGCGGTCGGCGTATCTGGGGCCCAGACGAGTCGACGAAAAGCTGAACGCGTAGCTCGAAGGCCCTACTTATCCCCACTTAGTGGGAGAGGGCCATGGCAAAGCCAAAAGATTCTGAAGGATTTGAGGTCGCGGGGAACCGGTATCGTCAGCATGAGGACCCGGTTGCGACCCTTGCGCAAGCGTTCGCAGACTATCGGACACCCGATCCGTCTCGAAATTTTACGTACCGCGTCAACGGCAACAAGTTGACAATTTTCTGCCATTGCCATGAACGGGGGCTTGGGGATGTCGGCCGCCGTGCTGCGCAGGTAGACGCCATGTCGAAGCTGATGGACAGCTTCGTAAAGGGTCTGAAGAAGCGATTCAGGGAGCTCGGCGGAGGGACCCTTGACATGGAGGAGATCAAGAAGCTCAGGGGGTATGACCTCCAGAAGGCTTCTTTGAACGACCGATGGGACATCGTCTATCGACGAACGTACGAGGTCGATGACTTGGTCAGACACCCTGAGGGCTGAACGTGAAGAAATCCGCTGTCCAGGCGGAGGTCATCCGTTGCGGTCGTGATCCGATCTACTTCATCAGCAAGTACGTCAAGATTCGCCACCCAATTCGTGGACTGATCCCGTTCAAGCTGTTCGAGTACCAGAATCGTACTCTCGAGGCGTTCCTCAAGAAGCGCTTCAACGTCATCTTGAAAGCCCGTCAGATGGGCTTCACGGAGGTCACGTCTGCCTTCATTGTATGGTTGATGCTGTTCCACCGAGACATCTCGGTGATGTGTCTTGCGACTAAGGCTGAGACAGCAAAAAACCTCATCAAGAGGGTTCGAGTCGCGCTCAAGAACTTGCCGAAATGGCTGTTGATCGCGGACATCACCACAGACAACAAAACGTCGATCGAGCTCGCGAATGGATCGTGGGTTAAGTCATCCGCCAAGTCGGCAGATGCTGGTCGATCCGAGGCGCTCTCTCTACTGGTGATCGATGAGGCCGCCCACATCGAGGGGTTCGACGAGATCTGGACCGGTCTTCGGCCGACGGTGTCGGCCGGTGGTCGCATCATCATGCTCTCCACTCCCAACGGTGTGGGAAACATCTACCACCGGACGTACGATCAGGCTGAGAAGAAAGAGAACGAATTCAACCCGATCAAGGTCTTCTGGTGGGAGCACCCGGAGCACATCTCCGATCTCAGGATCGACGAGAAGACTGGCCGATACACTAGCTCTTGGTTCATCAAGGAAACCAAGGGCATGTCTGCCCGCGAGATCGCGCAGGAGTACGAATGTGAGTTCCTTGCGTCAGGAGACACGTTCTTCACCGCCGACCTCATCTCGAAGGTGGCGACGACCCAGTTCGACATCGATCCAGAAGATGGGCTGAGGATCTTCCAGCCGCCTTCACCGGGACGCCGGTACATCCTTTCTGTTGACTCTGCGACCGGAATCGCCCACGACAAGTGCGGCGCCCACGTGTTCGAAGTGGAGTCCATGGAGCAAGCCGCCGAACTACGGCAAAGGCTCAGGCCGCTTGAGTTCGCGCAGGCAATCTGCGCCCTCGGCCATGACTATAACGATGCTCTGATGGTGGTCGAGAACAACGCCGTCGGATTAGCTGTTCTAGAGCACGTGAAGTTGGCGGCGTACCCTAACCTCTTCTACATGCGTAAGGGAGCGAAGGCCGGCGATCGTCTCGGTGAGATCGGCAATGCTGCCGAAGGGTCGATGAGCGGAGATTATGTTCACGGGATCTCGACCCAGGGCAGCAACCGTATGTTCATGCTCACCAAGCTCGAAGAGCTCATCCGTCAGGACGCGATCGTATTCAGGTCCCCTCGGTTCCGCCAGGAGATGGAGACTTTCATCTGGAATAACGGAAAGCCCGAGGCTCGTAGCGGACAGTTCGACGATTTGATCATGGCAGCTGCTCTCGGTGTGTGGGTCCGAGACAACTATTACGGTGGAGTCTATAACACTGGCGACCTCGCTAAGGCCATGATCTCGGCGATGAAAGTCTCGAAGACAAGCAACGTCCAGATCCCAGGTGCCTCGAAAAACCCGGATCACGTCCCGGTTAGGGCGATGGGGACATTCTCTACCCCACAGAATCCATACTTGATGAGATTGCCGAACGGTCAATACATCGACATGGGGTCGATCGTGGGCATGTACGTTCCGAGAAAGGGCTGAGAAATGGCCGACGAAACAGTTTGGAAGCGACTGACGCGGCTCTTCCGAAGCGGACCTGTCGTGAGGCAGAAGATCGCCGCGGGAGAGAAGCTTTTTGAACCGCAAGGAACGGCGAAGGCATTCAAGAAAGAGCTCTCTAGCCTCTATGTCAGGGCCTTGGCGAGCTATGCCAACTACGAGCGCCTCAGCCGATACAGCGACTACAACGAGATGGAACATACTCCTGAGCTCCACTCGGCTCTGGATATCTACGCCGACGAGGCGACCGTCAAGAACGATGACGGTGATGTCATCACCATCACATCACCAAACGCAGAGATCAAAGAAGTTCTCGAGACATTCTTCTTCGACGTCATCAACATCAACTTCAATTCGTGGTCGTGGATGCGTCACTTCTGTAAGTTCGGTGACTTCATCCTGTTCGTCGATGCGAACGAAGAAAACGGCATCTTGAACCTTGTCCCGATCCCGATCAACGAGATCGAGCGAGAGGAAGGGTTCGACCCGGAAGACCCGATGGCCGTCCGTTTCAGGTGGCTCACTCGCGGGAACACGATTCTCGAGAACTGGCAGGTCATCCACTTTCGTCTCCTAGGGAACGACGCATATCTTCCGTACGGATCTTCTGTTCTCGAGCCGGCCCGTCGCATCTGGAGACAGCTAATCCTCATCGAGGACGCGATGCTGGTCTATCGAATCGTTAGGTCTCCTGAGCGCCGTGTGTTCCACATCGAGCTTGGGAACACTCCTGCTGACCAGGTCGACAGCTTCATCGAACAGGTGAAGACCCAGATGAAGCGGAACACGATTGTCGATCCGCAAACCGGGAGGGTGGATCTTCGGTACAACCCTCTCTCCGTCGAGGAGGACTACTTCCTCCCGAAGCGTGGAGAGATGAGGTCGCAGATCGATACTCTCGCCGGCGGGCAATTCACCGGAGACATCGAGGACGTCCAGTACATCCAGGGGAAGATGTTTGCAGCCATCAAGATCCCTCGCGCGTACCTCGGATACGAGGACCAGCTAGGGTCGAAGGCGACGCTTGCCCAGGAGGATGTCCGCTTCGCCAAGACGATCTCTCGCATCCAAGAACTGTTCGTCGCTGAGCTGAACAAGATCGCGATCATCCATCTCTATCTCCTCGGCTACCGCGGGTCCGATCTTGTCAATTTTGAGATCAGCATGGCCTCTCCCTCAACGATCGCTGAGCAGCAGCAGCTCGAGCTGTGGAGGATGAAGCTTGAGGTTGCCGGCATGGCTCAAGAGGGCGTGTTTGACCGCGGATTCATCTATCGCAAGATCTTCAAGCTCAACAACAAGCAGATCGCAGCGATCGACGAAGGGAAGCGCATCGATAAGCTTAAGGACCAGCTTCTCGATGCGATTCAAAACCCCGACGCGATGGCTCCTCCAGGCGGTGAGGATTTACCGGAGCCAGGAGCCGAAGAGCTCCCGGATACGCTCGGCGGAGAGCCGGGCGGGGGCGAGAGCCCTGGCGGAGAGATCCCGCCCCCACCTCCACCGGACCTGGCGGCCGCACTCCTCGGCGGACCGATCATCGCCGAGAAGAAGAACATGGGAAGCACTGGAAACCGCGCCGAAATCGCGGTGGACAAAGGGAAAAACCTGTTCTCAACAGGAGAGAACCAGAGGGAGCTCGCTTTCGGCACGAAGAAGCAGACCGCGTCCGATCCTTACGACAGCAGAGCTCGACGGAGGATGATCACTCGGCCTTTCTCTGAGGATGCTCTTCCCGGAGAGGACCAGATCGATGAGGTAGACGAGATGTTGGAAGGCATTGGAAAATGGCTCAGGAGCCGCGGAAACTCCTAAGTTAGTCCGTTCAGGAGGAATTGACGTGGGAAGACTTCGTCACAACAAGAAAAGGACGATAGGGATCGTCTACGAGATTCTGGTCAGGGAGGTCGCGTCCGCGGCGTCAAGCAACGATCCGAAGCGGGCGGCGGCGGCGTTAGACATAATCTCCCGGCATCTATCCGAAGGGACGGAGCTTTTCGAGGAGCTATCCCTCCACCGCAGCGTCATGGAATCTCGAGGGGTCTCGGGCAAGCTTGCCCGCAGGATCGTCGATGAGCTGAAGGCTGCCGGCATCAAGCTCGGTGCTAGAAAGATGCTTCGAGAGGAGGCCAAGTCGAGGCTCATCCACGAGATGAACCGGACACTTGGCCGAGACGTCTTTGATCGGTATCGAATCCCAGACTACACTGCACACGCTTCGGTCGGCATCATCCTGTCCCGTGGCCTCGAAGCACGTCTAGATGAGGCTGTGGACATCGCGCGTGTCGAGGAACATCTGGTAGAGTTCCTCAAGCTGTCTCCGACAGAGACGAAGCAGTACGATCCGGATGCCACCTTGTACGCTTATAAAACCGCTGTCGGATTGTTCGAACACGAGTACGGCGCTCAGTTGACGAAAGAGCAGGCGGACTTGCTTCGAGAGTATGTCCGTGTTTCATTGGGCGGAAACCCCGCTCCGTTTGAGCGGACGTTCATCCGCCAACGTGACCAGCTGAAGGAATCCCTCAAGGCTCGCCGCCTTGACGAGGTGTTCACCAGCGATGCTGAGATGGCTTCAAAGCTCGACGAGGCGATCAAGGATCTGGACAAGATGGAAGCCCAGGCAGATGACGAGGCGGTCGAGCGTCTTATGCTTTACCACAACTTGCGCAAGGAGATCGAATCGTGAAGAAGAACACGCCCGGTAGGCGTCGCAGGATGAGCGAGGCTTCGTTTGGCCTAGGGAAGTCAGGGAAGCCGCGTTTTCCGCAAGAAGATCCCCCGAGCAAGGAGCCGATGAGGCCTTCGCGCGACGCGACGTACCACATGCCCGGACACACCTCGAACCCGAAGAAGAGCCGGCGAGATCACAGCGTAGGAAAGCCGTTCGAAGAGGATTTCGACTGGGATCTCTCGGACATCGACGACAGCCCAGTAGCTCGTGGGCGCGGTGGAGTCCAGAAGATCGCTCCGCAGGCGAGCAAGGCTCCGCCGAAATACACCCCGGGAGTGAGTGACCCTAACTCTCCAGTGCGCCCTGGTCGCAGGAGGTTCCAGCGTCCTGTCGGTGGACGGCGCCTCGGGGAGGAGACTCCGTTTGGTGGGCCAGAGCGTCGTGCGAACCCGATGGGGACGCCCCGTCCGGGGGGAGCTCCTGAGAGGAGGCGTGCGCGAAGGGATACGACGCAGTTCCAACTTCGGCCCGACACTCCGCTCCAAAGGCCTGTGATGGGCTTTCAAAGCGCAGAGACTGAGCCAGGAGAGTCGTCTTGGGATGTCTACGTCGACGGCGCGGGGGTCTACAAGGTCCCGGCCTCCGATGAGAAGACCGCCCTCGATCGCGCCGAGCAGTGGCTCAACTCGGGAGGCGACCCAGACCATTCCGGCAGGAAGTTCCCTAGGACGGCCTTTCAGGCTGTGCGTTCCGAGTCGTCTGGCGTCGCAGGCTCTCTCGGCGGACAGGCCCACACCGGCCGAGAGAAGCTCGAGGCGGTTATCTACAAGATCGTCAAGGAGATCGTCCGGAAGAAGCCCGGTGGCGGCGGGTACATGCTCTACGCCCCAAACAAGGGCAAGAAGAAGAACCCGAAGCCGGTGGGTGAGTTCCCCACGAGGTTGGCAGCCAAGAAAGCAGAGCTCGCTCGTTTTCCGCCGAAGGATGCCGAACAGCTGAAGAGGGCCCGTGCCCGCCTCGATAAGCTCGCCAAGGACCCCAAGAAGCGCATCGAAAAGGAGAAGGAAGAGCTCAAGTCCAAGACTCCAAAGAAGTCTGGAAGGGCTGCTGGAGCGCGGAAGAAGGCCGCCGAGTCGATGATGAGAGGATTGGTCAACACGATCAACGAGAGGCTTTTCCGCGAGGACGAGCTTGTCGGATCTCCGTGGGACGAGAGGCTCAGCTCGCTTCAACCCGATGCCGTGACCGCCGATAAGCGGTTTGCTGCGCTCTGCAAGGCGATCGAGAAGGGCTCCCGTGCAGCTCTCGACGATGCCCACAGGGGACTTGGAAAGTTTCTCCGAGGTGTCGGCAAGGTCATCCCTGGGGACTACGCCACTGATCCGGAGCGGAACAAGATGTTCGTCCCGGTCTCCCTGCAGATCGACGACGATGAGGTCGGCCCGATCCACCTCTACGTCGACGGCGGCCACGTCAGGATCGAGATCTCTCCCGAGGCTCGGGAGATGATCTCTGGGATGGACCCGGACATCGCTCGTGAGGTACGCGGCGGACTGATGTCGTTCCAGGAAGACTACCTCCCCAGGATCGAGACTGCTCGGAAGGCGTGGGAGGCACGCGACAAATATCTCGAGAAGCTTCAAGCGAAGCTTGACGGCACTCTCGGAGGGATGTCTCCGATCGAGATCCATCTTGCGAAGGAGATCCTCTCCAAGGGAGATGAGTGACGTGATGCTCCGGGCGGAGAGCTCCGGGGACTGACAGATGGGGATAAGTGATGGGTAAGAAACTGCTTCGTGAATGGATGCCGCTCAAGAAAGAGAGCGGGTTTTTGGTCGAGGATCGTCGTCCCGAGGGCGGTCGGCTCACTCTCAAGGGGCCGATGCAGCGGTGTGAGGCACCCAATCAGAACAAACGCATCTACCCCCGCCGGATCCTCCAGCGTGAGTTCGAGAACTACATGAAGTCGGTCCGGGAGAATCGGGCCACCGGAGAGCTCGATCACCCTGAGACGTCCACGGTGAGCCTGGAGAAGGTGTCCCACATCGTCCGTGAGATGTGGTGGGACGGTGACACGTGGATGGGGACGATCGAGATCCTCCCGACTCCTATGGGCAAGATCGCTGAGACGCTCGTCGATTCAGGGGTCACGCTCGGTATCTCTAGTCGAGGGGTCGGTTCGACCAGGAGCAGTAACGAAGGACTGGATATCGTCGAGGACGACTTCACGCTCGTCTGCTACGACCTCGTCCAGGAACCGTCCACCCACGGTGCATTCATGACCCTCGGAGAGTCGTTGGAAGCTCGCACTCCGACATTGAGCCGTGCTGACCGGATCAACCGAGCTCTGAACATGTTGAAGGGGAGGTGATGGGTCAGCTCTCTCGTCTATACACCCTTCGGGAGGATAGCCGGGGGAACATGCGCCGACTGCTGGGGCTGTCGCAGAAATCAGCCAACGACATGCACCAGGTTTTCGGTGATCTCGCATTCACCGTCGCAAAGCTCCTCATAATGCTAATCGATGAAGCCAAAGAAGGTTTCAAGGACCCAGGGGGCCTGGGCTCGAATCCTAAAGAGAGCGGCTACACCCTTCGGCACATGCTGGCAGATGTCGCGGGGATCCGTGAGGCTCAGCTCGACGACATCCTCAAAGACAAGAACTTTCAGAAGGCGGTCAATTCCGCCAAGACTCGTGAAGAAGTTCTGCAGGCGTTCGAAGCCACGAAGAGCGCGGTCAGGAAGAGAAAATTCAATCCAAAAGATGTCTTCATGCAGCTCGATGGCGGCTGGTTCTGGCTGAACCTTCGGAATGAATGCTCCGATGACGAGGCTGTTGAGATGGGGCACTGCGGATCGGATTCGCGAGGGACGCTCTATTCTCTCCGCGACCCTAACAACCGTCCCCACGTCACGCTGACGTACAACGAGAAAAACAACACCGTCTTTCAGATCAAGGGAAAGGGGAACGATGTCCCCAACCGGAAGTATTGGGGCGCGATCATCAAGTTCTTTGAGAAGACGGATGCTTCGCTTAGCGATCGATTCATCGCTGGATCTGAGCTTGGGAAGCATCTGGAGGCGTACCTGTACAAGTACAGCGGGGTCAGGGAGGCGGTCGTCCTCTCAACACCGAAAGGAGAGTGGATCTCGATGACGAAGCTGCTGGGCCCAGAATTCAGAGGGATGTACATCTTCGCGACACGGCCTGCGATGATGGACCTCATGGACGTCGAAAATGACGCGTACGAGCTGGAACGCATCGCTAAAAAGATGCCGATCACTATGGTGATACCGAGCGCTGACGGCGAACACGTGCTTTTCTCGACCAAGAAGTCATATGTTTCAGATGACGCTTTGAAGGCGTTGGCCGACCATCTGGGTGCCCAGACGGCCGATTCCTCCTCGGCGACTGAAAGGATTAGCGGGTGAGCAAAGAAGCACTGAAAAAGGCCATCGACAAGATGGTGGAGGAGTCGATCAGAAGGATCCTTCCGAACGTTTTGAACGAGGTCCTTCTACGGACAATCGCCGGCGCCGGAATCGTAGCAGAGGCACCGAAGCCTCAGCGAGCTAAAGAACGGCCTATGGGACTCGGAAAACGCTCCAATGCTCCTGCTAAGCGTAGCCTAAGAGAGCAGCTGTTGGATGAGACCGCTGGGACCGAGTTCTATCAGCAGGACCCGGATTTTGTCGCCCCCAAATTCTCTCAACCTCTTCGCGAAGAGCCCGCATCTCAGCCTGCAGTGGCCCAGCGGATCCAATCCTTGCCGCCGATGCTTCAAGAGATGGCGGCTGACATCGACATGAGCGAGTTTGATGGGGGAGAGATGTGGGAGGACGGCGAGCTTATCGATAGCTCGGGCCCTGGGCCTAAGCTCGAATCTGCGGCTGCCCATGTCGGTATCGACTTCGATCGGATCCGTCGGCTGACCGAAGCCACCTCTGCCCCGAAGGCGGTCCCAGATGACAGCAGGAGCAAGTTCGAGGAGGCTCGCATAAACAGAATGCGAGAAAAACTCGACTCGATGAAAATCGGAGAGTGATGCCTGGACCTTCGGGATACACTGCCGCTTTCACTCGCCCAGACTTTACGGGGGCGGGTGGAGCCGACGACGATGTCCGCCAGAAGACTCACCGTCGAGCGGGAAACTTTCCCTACGACGATGTCGTTGACTACGGAAAGTCTAACTCGCCCGACAGCGCGGGCATCGTGCGTCCTGATGCAGGGTACCACGGTCCGCTCGTCCCGAAGAGATTGAAGCCGAGAGATATCGTGCCGAAGTCCGTCTGGGAATCTCTCGCTGACGTTGTCGGCATACCGACAGAGACGATGGGGGACGGATTCGACCCGATCGACCTTGAGATCGATGCGGTGAAGGATGAGTTCAAGGCGGTCTTCACCCACTCTCTCCCTCATGCGGACGGGATGGATTCCAGGAGCCTATTCATCCTCCTGACCGATCTTGACCCGGATTATGTGGCCCAAAAGTTCGCACCGGGGGAAGATGACGAGATGCGAGCAATTTACCACAGCTGGGGCGAAGATATCTGCGACCCTGACGAGGAATGATGAAGGTAACACTTTTAGAGATGAGGAACATGGTGGCCGTCGCGGTCCGCCAAGCGCTCTCTGAGGCGAAGCGAAAGCCCAAGGAGATCCCTGCGATCACCCCTGAAGCTGAGGCAGAGCAGCGTGAGAAGAAGATCCGAGCCACCGGATATTCTTTTTCGAACCAGAACGACTATTCGAAGCCCCTCGGAAAGGCCAACCGCTTGAAGAAGCAGGGCGCTGCGAACTTCGGAAACTGGACGTCAGAGTCAATCGTCAGGAAGATCCGTGAGATGCAGCTCCGGAAGCTGGTCCGCATGATCGTCCAAGAGGAAGTGCGGGCTGCACGTGGCCGCTAAGGAATACCGACCGATCCAGGTGTCCTTGGAAGAGTGCGACGGTTCATTCGAAAAGATGCTTCGAAGGTTCGTGAGGCGCACCAAGGACGATGGAATCATCGGAGAGGTGAAGCGCCGGAGAGGCTACAGGAAGCCCTCTGAGCTCAGGCGATCGGCAAAACTCGCACAGCGGTAAGAAAATTTCGGGAACATCTTCTTAGGGGACAGATCATGAGCATCGTCAAGCGTGCCGTAAAGGATTCGAAGGACGTGGCCCGTCTTGCAGTTGATGCGGCCAAGAACGAGCTCATCGAGCAGCTGGCGCCGACGATCAAGTCGATCATCGACGGGCAGCTCAGGGCCGGAGTGCTCGGCGAAGATGTCGATAGGCTCCGGAGGGCCGCAGACGGCCACGGTGAGACCGAGTTCGAAGAGGGCAAGGATATGAGCAAAGACAACGAAGATAAGTTCGAGTCGGTCGCGGCATTGTTCCCGGCCGTAAACGAGGTCGCGGATGACACCGTCGATGAGGCGGCCGACGAGCTCGACGAGGAATTCGAGGAAGTCGCTGAGGCGAAGGACGAGGAGAACATGGACGAGGAGTTTGAGCTCTCCGAGCAGGAGCTCGAGGAGATGTACGCGGAGGCCCTCCAGCTGGAGGTCGACGTGAAGAACGGTTTCTCGGACATGCAGAAGCCGCATGAGTTCGGAGCCGGTGCGAAGGGACAGTACCAGTCTGATCCGGCGAACCTGATCGACTACGGCTCTGGCGAGAAGGATTGGGACGACGTCGAGCCTCCTGCGAAGCAGGATTTCACCGTCAAGGAGATCCGCGCGCTGGTCCGCCGCGGAATGGCGGAGAACAAGGCACTGGCCGAGGAGAACATCCGCCTCACGGGGATGGTCCAGAAGCTCTACGGCAAGCTCAAGGAGCAGAACCTCCTCAATGCTAAGATCCTCCACGTCAACAAGTTCCTCCAGGGACACCGGCTCACCGCTGAGCAGAAGCGGACGGTGATCGAGAGCCTGGACGAGGGCAAGACGGTCAAGGAGGTCAAGAGGATCTTCGGCATCCTCGAGAACTCTTTCAAGGCTGCGGGCACGATCTCCGAGGGTCGCCGCAAGCCGCATGCAGATTCCCAGAAGAGGCGCACCACAGGCGCACCCGACACCAGAGTCCTCCGTGAGTCGGCGGACAGGGCGGGCGGAAGCGGTTACAACCGCTGGCAGCAGTTGGCCGGTCTCAAGAAGATCGTCGGCTGATCCGAACGACTAAGGACTCAAGGAGAAGGAAAGAAAGATGAGTTTGATCAGAGAAATGTCGCGTGACCTCGTGGAGCGCGACCTTGTGAAGGAAGGGCGCAGGATCCACAACAAGTGGAAGAAGACCGGCCTCCTCGAGGGACTTGATGACCGTCGCGCGGTCAACGTCGCGATCCTCATGGAGAACCAGCTCAAGGAGCTTCTCCGCGAGTCTTCGACGACCGCAGATATCATCGGGTTCCAGAACGTTGCGTTTCCGATCGTCCGCCGTGTCTTTGCTGGACTGATCGCGAACGAACTCGTCTCGGTTCAGCCGATGAGCTTGCCGTCCGGCCTGCTCTTCTACATGGACTACCGCTACGACTCCGTCAAGGCGGGCAACATGAACGACGACTTCACCGCTGGCGGATCGTTGTTCGGTGAGCGGAACTCGCTCGAGGACAT